>JGI24143J45723_1000049_pt1 | contig 59238 bp, 47 predicted proteins | sample BarGraIncu00432A_FD_45723 | JGI IMG/M metagenome (IMG submission 45723) | reverse complement strand
AGGAAGGAAGGTCCGGGGGCGGGAGGCGAGCCGCAGCGAGGCGGTGGCCGTTGGGAGGGGTGGCGGTTAGGCAAGGAGCACTTTCGCTATTTGAGATCCGGGCGATCGGTTAGGCGGGGTGGCGTGCATTCGCGGGCAGGAGATTTTGGGAGGGTTTTGAGTGGAGAGGTTTTTAGCGGGCGAGCAGTGAGAGCTGGCGGTTCTGCAAGACACGGTTGTGGCCGTTGGGTGGCGCTGGCGGGATCTTGCAGTGGGCGAGCGGGCGAGCAGGCAGGGCGGGGTTGTGGCCGTTGGGAAGGTTTTGGGAGGTGTTGACTGAGTTGCGGAGCAGCGAAGGCGCGGTTTTGCTGGCAGGGCGAGCAGTGGGCATTCGAGCGGTTCCCGTTCTGCAAACCACAGCCGTGGCTGGCGTAAGAGCTTGAGGTTGCCGTGGGCGAGCAGTTGATTTTTAGTTGATTTTCAGGCGAGCCGCAAGCGAGATGGCCGACCGGAGGGCGGGCAGGGCCGTTCCTCGTGCATTTGCAGCGGTGAACCTAACGGTTAGCGATGGTGGTGATGACCCAGGCGATCCAGCCATCAGCGATGCGAGCGCCGCTCCGTCATTCCAGTGTGTCTTCCGCCACACTTCCAATCCTCCACTATTTCACTGATCCACGACCACCGCTGGCCTATCCACAAGCTTTGCCGTCAGCCGCTGGTTCAAAAGCCCCCCTTTCAACCCCCTGTCTCCCGACCTAGCCTGGGCCGCGTGGGGGCGGTTGGCGAGGTGGTGGATTGGGCGAGGGTCGAGGCGAGAATGAAGTGTGTGGCGGTAGACACACATGTAGTGGAGCCGGGCCTTTGCTGATGCTGGAGCGGAGGCGAAGCCGGAGCGGGCCTCTAGCTGTTGCGCCTTTGACTTTCGCCTTTCAGGTGCGGTGGCCAGTACAGCTGAAGGTGGCGGCTTATGGGGTGGGGGGNGGTCCGGCCACAGATGGTGCCATTCAGAACCAGGGTGGTGGTTGAGGTGGGCGACGCCTTGTGAGACGCTGGTGGCTGCGCTAAAGGCGGGCTTGTGGACTGCGGCTGATGCAAGACGAGTTGGTGTTAAGCCGAAAATCAGTGGAGGGTGCGGGTGGCCGTTACGTTCTCTGCGGTTGTGCTTTCCAGCACAAACTCCGTTCCTCCACTATTTTGGTGGCAATTAGCGAGATGGTGCTGGTGAGGAGTGGTGCTAACAGCGCGGTGTTGATGATCTGGAGATGTGTTCGCTGAGGGGCTGGTGGTGTTTGAAAGGCAGGCTTGTGGATCTCACAGTAAATGCAGAACATTTGCAGGAGAGGGGGGTGCGGTGGCAATTCAGACGGATTTAAAACGATTCGAGAGGCAAAGGATCCCTAGAGGGGCGGGTGAGGCGGTACAGCCAAGCAAGATTCTGAAGCACTGGCGAATGGCTGCGTTAAGGGGTGGTGGCTGGCGCTAAAAGAAGGGTTGTGGACTTGCCAGAAAAGCAAGGCGGAAGGCAGGTTGAAGGGCAGTGAAACGCTGAAAACAAGGGCTTAAAAACCTTGATAAAATGGGAGCCAATTCCTCTGCTATTACTTGATTCTATAAAGAAGGGGCAGCAGCATCATTTTTTTGGCCGGCTATGGTTTTGAGAGTCATTCGCTTGGATGGGTAAGCGTTTATGGCTGGTTTTTTTGAGGCTGAATGGCAGATTTTAGAACCTCCCCAAGAAGATAAAGCCGGGTGAATCAGAGGCCAAATCTTATAGAATTTGTGGTGGTGAAAGGGTAATTTAGGGGGCGATATTACACATTAGGTGGAGAAATCCTCTTTACCGATAAATAGGGCAATTTGAGTGCGTGAAATTCGCCTTAGAATTTATAGTTAATGATTACAGCGACTTGCAATGTAATATTAGACAGATCAAGCCAAGACGATCCCTGCCGGGCTTGCACGTACCAATTTCTGACGAACTGATCCTCGCCGATCCCGGATGTTCATTTGCGGACCAGTACAAGCCCGCCTTGGTACGGTCTGGCCATTTCGTGAAAAATGAGACCTTACTGGACCCGGTTATTAGTGAAAATCACACAAACACCAGGTTTATTGGCTAATTTTCGATTTATTGTTAATTTATTTTTAACTTTCAAATTTGAGACTTGGGTGAAATAAATAATTGAACTCCTGTTATTTACTAGCTAGTTACCCCTCCTTTTTGGGCAGAATAAACCAAGACGGGACACTTTTGGCCAGACTGTCCACTACCAATCCAAGATGATCCAAGACGATCCTTAACCATTTCAGATAGTTAGAACTTTAACCGAGGTTTCATCTTAATGAATCACTCTTATTGCCAGGCAATAACCGTAAATCTTTGGCATAGTTTTTAAATTGGGGTATCACCGAAGCATTTCTTGCGCGTGTATTTGTGGTTAAAAACAAAAAAACCGCCGACCATAACCCCAGATGGAGAGATTGATCAGCGGTTAATTTGTAATGACGCCTTTTTAAATTACGATGGTGAGATTTGATTTGTTGCTTTTCTGGCTGTTCGTAACACTCGCACCCTCTCTGCGGCGATCCTCCGAAGATGCTGAACCCTTTCTTTGACAGCTACAGTATTGTGAACATTATATCTGAAAAGCAAATAATCGAGAACATCGCTGGTGTTAATTTCTGGAGCCTCTTTGTATAGCTCTATGTAAAAATGCAATGCTCGCAACTCCCATCGTTGTAGCCGTTTGGGATCTACAGAAGATCTGCTCTCGCGTCCCTGGCGGTGGCTACGCCTTAAATCTGGTGTTTCAGTCGCTAATTTTATAGCTAATCGCCTAATAATATGAGTTTTTTCCACATTTTTAACCGAGATGGGAGTCCGGAATTTTTCCCAAAGGCTTCTTAATGTCGCAGAACTTTTAACCACGGCCAGTTTTTCGTATGACGCAGAGTAAATCTTGATGACCCGGCGCTCCCATTTTTTATAGCTAAAATCATCTGCGGCGATGGATAACCTCTGCCTATCGACTAACGGAAATTCTTGTAATTGCAGGCGCAGCAATTCAGAATCGCAGTAGACTGTCCTCATTTTCACGATAACGTCATGATCCTCCTGCGTGAAATTCTCCTCAACCTTTTGAGGAACCACCTTTTGCCGTTTTAGCGCGGACAAATAGTTAGTGGGTATGCCCATTTCCACAGCCAGCAACTGGTGCAGGGTGAGAGTTCCAACAGCTTCTTTTTCGAGGGATGCTTTTTGTTTTTTATTCGGTTTCATCGTCAACCTCCTGTCCATATTCGAGTTCCCATGCAGCTTCGATCTCTAATTCTTCAAGATCTATTTCATCTTCGTATTTAAAATTGTCGGCATCTATTTCTTCTGTTTTAGACCTCTGACCACCGCCAGCTACCTCATTCAAGTATCTTCTTTTCGCTATTTTCCTAATGTCTCCAACCTGCGTTGCAGTGATTACGACCCCAAACTTGTCAAATACCGCATGCTGCAAATCTTTTAATCTTGGCAACGGGATCTGGGACACATATAACCGCTCATAAGCCTGCCCGTATTCGTAATTGAGCCACTGATGCCACGCTGGCTTAATCTCGCTGGCCGGAGTTATTAAAATTTTCCGGTCTCCGAGAGCTTTTGACGCTAACCCCGCTAATACATGCTCTTCTCGCGCCCAGGTGAGGCTATAACGAGATAGAAAATAGTGATCACTGTCAGATGTCAGTTTAATATCCGCCAGTTGAGCGGAGATCACCTTCAACCTCTGCAGTCCTATAATTGCTTTTACTGGTAATTTGTACTTTTTCGCATATGCACTTCGGAGCAGTTCTTGACCTTTCTCTTTCTCTGTTTTGACCTGTCGGCCAGTTGTTTTATTTGATTTCATTTTACACCTCATTTAAAATGGTTATCAGCAGTCACTAGGTATTGTGCGAGCCAGCAACGATTTTCCAGACAATGACTCGCATAAAAATAGCCTCCCGAAACCAACCAGGAGGCTTTCAATACAATCAGATTATGCAATCCTCTATTTAGTAGGCACTTTCCCTGTCCAGACCCCATGATTTGCTTCAACTCTTTTCAGCCGAGACAAACCCCCACCGTTTTTATATTTCTCCAAGTAGGCGATATTGTTAGTAAAGAACCTAGACTTGAATGGCAAATATGTGGCTTTATCTTCCCTTCCGCCCAGCCAACTCAGAACAAATTCGGCACCGTTCAGATACCCCGCCGGCAGCAAATCCTCACGAAGCGCCCCTATTTTTTTCAACTCGGCCCCCACAAATGCCAGCAGGTCGCTTTTTCTGTCAGGCGTACCACTCTCCACCAAATCGATAACCAACCATGGCTCAGGCTTTATCTCCATCGCCCACTTTTTTACCTCTGCAAAAATGGCCTGCGGTGAAATATAAACTACGTCATTCCTCATCGAGAACGCCGGTGGTAATTTAATTGGTGGTTTATACTGCCGATTAACCTGCGGTTTGAGGCGATTTATAAACTCCAGAGCGTCAAAAAATGGGATCGTCATGTTTTTTGGATCCGGCACCATCCCTTTCGCAAGCGTCACCCGTGCCTCCTTAGCGACCAGGGTACTATTGCTCCGGGGCGTTGCAAAACTGCTAACCTCGTTTTTGCTGGCCGCGTCGGTATCAAGGGCCCTGCCAGCCGCGTCAGCAGCTTTCAAGGCGGTAAGCAACCCAAATTCGACTCCTGAATCATGATGTTCAGCCACCGCTTTCAACACCAATTTCAACTGTGAGTTATCTAGAACCCCGCTGAGCCAGTGCTCGGCCATTTTGGCGCTACGCACTGCGTGCATCGAGGGCACGTAAAAACGCATGGTTAGGAACCCCTCCGGCATTTTGGCAACGTCGTGCGCAAGCGCCGCAATAATCATCAGCCCCTCGCTTGTCAGAGACATAGCAGAGAGCTGAACCCCTGCACTCTCGGCGTTGAGTGCGCACGTTGCGACGTGCATTGTGTGATCGCGTACGCAGATATCCCGCAATGCTAATTTCGAGTACGGATTAAAAATCGACGATGCGTCACCACCAGGGCCGTCGAGCGCAGTCAGCAGAATTAAAACGCTGGCTTTGTGATCCGGCTCCAGTCTCTGGACCTCCGGCCAGCTCCAAAATTGGTTGATGTTGTCATGAATGAATTCCATCTGAATACCCCCTTTAATCCGTTAATACCGTCTTTTTGTTCACGTTTAATAACCTTTAAAACATCTGTTCAACATTTAGCGTGATGCCTTCGGGCAGTTTTTTTGGTGTTCTCTTCGATTTAACCACTGGTTCGACCTGCCGCGGGATCAGCATTTCGTCTACGTTCAGAACGATCGCTCCTGCATGCATGCTCGGGGTAGCTTTGACCGCCGCAGCCTTTATTTTAGGCTGTTTCGCAACTGGCGCGGTCTGTGTGACCCCGAGTGCTTCAAATAAAGGGTTTTTGTGGCTGGGATCAAAATACGCCTCAACTGCGAGCTGGACAGCCCTGGTCAGCATTTGCGCCCCGAATTTCGTCTTAATGAATTCCATCGTTTCTACTGCAGACCCTGTGGCCGTGAACCGCATGCGGTATTCTTTTGATTCTGAGTTGTTTGTCGTTTTCATTTTGAACGCTCCTGTTTCGATTTGGTTGGCCCATGGTGGGCCTCTAATTACAATTGCGCAGGCCAGCAACGAAATAATCGTATATTTGGAAAATAACCATCGTTTCGGCTATTTAACCCCCACCCCCCGCCTGCCCAATTCCCAGGATAAGCACCATCCTGGACCTAGCCGCCAGCCATAAACGATGCCTCCAGGTACAAGACAGACAGATGGTTCTAAGAGGGCTTTAAGGGGATGCGGGCCGTGGGCTGACGGGGTGGTGGCAAATGGCCTCTACTGCGAGCTTGTTGGCTGGTGGCAAGGTGCGCGATCCGAGAGGCGCCTACGGTCCGGGAGGATGGTCAGAGGGCTTTGAGCGGGATTGTGGGCTGTTGGGGGATTTGGCGAGGGCTGGGTGAAAGGCGTTAAAAAACCGTTAAAACCTTTCCAGAAGAAAGAATCCGGGTAGATCTAACCTCAAAACTCAGAGATTGCAGGCTATTCGTCTTACCATTTTTATCTTCAAGGCGTCTTGGAAGTTATCGGTTCAAGTACGCTCCCCCTTGTGACAGGAAAAGGACCGATCCAAACAAGCACCCGACTAGCGAGGAACCATCATGAGCGAAATAGCCAAAAAACAAATATTCAATTTTTACTGCAAAGTTCGCGGTAAATCCGGTGGCGGTGAACAGCGCATCGGTCTCGAAGTCACCGAATCGGAAAAACCGCTCCAAGAGGCATACAAAACCGCCGAGGGCCGGGCCCAGCTCCGTTTTTTCAACACCACTTTGCCGAAAGATACGCAAATCAGGTACGTCATGGAGCCATCCGAGGCTTTCGAGATCTACGTCCGGATCTCCCGCGTAGCCCTCGCCACGGCAGCACACCAAGAAAAGCTGCCGCCGCACAAATTCACCCGCGACGGCCAAGACACGCTGACCTCTATTCTTGTGGAAAAATGGGTAAATAATGGCAAGTCTGGCTACTCAATCTCTGTTTCCCGCGCCGGCAAAGGTCATTCGGTCTCTCTGAAAGAGGCCGACCTTTTGTACTTGGGAGAGATCCTAAAACAGCTCTCCGTCAGCGCCGCGTTCCAGATGGTCCCGGCCACCCAGACCCCGCCCCCGGCCGCAGCTCCTCACCAGGGCAACCAGGCAGCCCCCGCCGGCACGCCCCGCGAGGAGGCCACCAGAGCATTGACCACCCTGAAGCGGATCCTGGACAGCGACCCGAGAGCAATGCCGCTCCTCCGGCAACTAAACGCAATGTGCGGCCCGTGAACGTAGGCGTAAAATAGAGTAGGTGCAGGCTCAGAGGATGAGCAGTGAAGAGGATTTTAAGGGGGAATAAAACCATGTGGCCATTCAAAAAGAAACCTGCCACCGTCCAAGAGGACGTGCAGCCCGGCAAGCCGGAAAAAACCTACAGAGAACTCGCAGCTCGAGTTGACGCTGCTGAGAGGAAAAGTGCCATAAAAAAAATCAACCTCGCCGCATGGGCCTTTCATCTCAATTACATCGGAGACCGAACCGATTTTCTCATTGCAACGGATCACGGCGCGTACTCGAAACATCTAGAGGGGATAAGAAATATAAGGAACCACGTTTTTGATGAGCACAATAATTGTTCTCTTGACCCGATTTTTGAGCAAGAAGTCCCCGCTGACAGTCACCGGTGCATTTACGGCAAAGATGATTTTCGCCCCCACCGTGGCAATTACGGCACTGACGACCCCGGGGATGAGGATAACCCCGGATTCACCCACCCCGCGGGCTGGTTCGGCAGCGAGGCTGGTTCTGGCCTATTTGACGATTCCACCGACACTTTCGGCGGTGCCTTTGACCACAGTGGCAGCGATGGCTACACCGACCTTTTAACCGGCGGCTATGATCCCACCGGCAACAGCGGCGTTGGTACGATTCACGAATAACACTGCCATTTCCGCGATTTACGACGATTAAAAAGAGGAATAAAAGATATGTGGCCTTTTAAAAAAGTTGAAGAAAGCCCGGAAGAGCAGATTGAGACTGCTAAAAGGCGGGCCAAAAAGGCTCGAAGAGACCTCGCCAAAATCACGCTGGCCGCCCGCGCATTCCATCTCGAATGGCCGCTCTCAGACCGAACCGATTTTATTTTGGCTTATTACAACGACGGGCTGTTCGCCGATCATCTTGCCGGGATCAGCGACCTGCGGGATCTCATTTTTGATGAGCAAAACAACTGCGTTCTGGACACCCTTTTTGACGAAGATGTCCCCGCCGGCGGCTGTGGCCACCCTTACACATTGGCTGATTTCCGCCCCGCCCGCCACTCCGGCACCCTGAATACTGCGAGCAGCCACTCCGGCCACCGCGACGTCGAGATTCCCTATTCCGGCTGGTGTCCACCTGGTGGCGGGATTAGTGACGTCAACGATATCAACCGACAGGTCGAAACTGGCAAAATGTTCGATTTCGGTAGCGAAATGTTTAGCATCGGCAAAATGTTCTGACCATGCTGCTGCACCCGGGAGGGAGCTTTATGAGAGTGCTTTTGGAGGGCCTTACAACCATCACAGCCCGCCCCGGGCCTGCGCTATCAGCATGAGTATGGCCCCCGCTTCGACATGCGAGCTATCGCCCAGGGCAAGCCTTACCGCCGCCCCTCAGTCGAGATCGTGCGGTACGTCGTTGAAGCTAAGTCGAGGATCCACCACCTCCCCCCTCTCCTGGCAGCCTCTCGCTTTCTGGCAGCGACCCGTGGCACCGGCACGGAAACGCTTATCCGAGATATGCTCGCCGTTTTCGGTGGCGGCCGTGGTTGCTATCCATTCGGGGTCCCTGAAGCTGTGGGTGTCAAGAGGTTGTCAAGACGTTTACAGCCGTTTGGTTGGATGATCAAGGCAGTTTCCGGTGGAGATTCAGACCGCCAGCCGAAAAGGGAAAGTCTTCTACCTCCATTCTGTTTATTTTTCTAGTGGTTCTCTCATCTAAGTATCGATCAACGCAGAAAAGGGGTGACCCTACCCCTGCCCGTCCGGGTAAAGTCCCTCTGCAGCGCATCCTGCGAAGCCGTTTTTGGTGGTCAAATCGACCAAATCGCGATCTGAAGCAGAACCAGCATCAAAATGGAAAACAGCGGGCAGAAAAAGACCGACCTCGCTTTTGATTGCCGCAACTTAATGAACATTGAAGTTTAACTTATATACAAAAGTTACACTTCAGGATTATATCTATTTTATCGTTAAAACAGCTAGTTAGGTTCTAATTGGGCAAAAGTTTCGATTAGACCCATAAATTGGGTTTTAACTGTCTCTATTATTCTAATAAATCTTAAGATTCGTATAATAACCCGGAAAAGTTTAGTCATGGAGATGCTAATGAAAAACCCTAATCATCCAAAAAAAGGCGACATCATCAAAGCCGAACCAATCCGAACTCTTAAAGACATCAAAATGATCAAAAACCTTCTCGCTGAAAACCCAAGGGATCTTGCCTTGTTTGTCACGGGGATAAATATCAACCTTCGGGTTTCGGATTTGGTTCGCTTGACTGTTGGTCAGGTGCGGCATCTTCACCCCGGCGATGTTCTTTTTTCTGTCCGAGAGAAAAAAACGTCGAAGGAACGGCACATCACTATGAACCAGGCAGTGTTCGATTCAGTTCAAGCCTATCTGTCCTCGCGGCCGGATGCTGGTGATGATGAAGCCCTTTTTAAGGGCCGCCAAAAAACTGGATTTATCGGAGTACCTTATGTCAGCGGATTAGTCAAAAAATGGTGCGAGGAGATCAACCTGAAGGGAAACTATTCAGCTCATACCTTACGGAAAACTTTTGGTTTTGTGCACCGTGTGCATTTTCATACCGGAATGGCAGAGCTGGTCGAGATGTTCAACCATGCATCGGAGCGCCAAACTTTAGCTTACTTGGGACTTCAGAGAGAGGAAATTAAAACCGCCTATATGAAATGCATATAAACGGCTTCCAACTCGGCTCTATAGAGCATAGTTTTCCCTGGGCCAGGTAGTTATGGGCCATATGAGGCTGAAAGATCTAAAAATGATAGATATGGAGCAATCCGGGTCTTTTCCATCTCTCCTTTAGGCAATATTGAAATCAATCAATGCAGAACTTGAGTAAAGCTTCAAACCTGTTTTTTCACTCTTATCACTTTTTCTGCAAACGGATCTGGAACTCTTGCCGGTTAGGCAGCTATACACATTCAGACGGGTTCTCCCGCCAATTAAAACCGAACCAGGAGCTACCTATGGCGAAATTCAAGATCCACAGTGAACACGGTCTCTTCGACCTCTACACCACCCACCGCGCAGGCAAGCACCGCGTAACTCGCGGTGAAAGCACCATCAGATGTGCACTGACGACAAGGGATCTGCCGGCTGCGGAGGTCGCCAGTTTCCCCTTCTTCGACGAACTGGTGGCAGCCAATGGCGTGAAAAAAGCCGCATAGATAAAGATTGGAAGGGGAAAACGTGAGCAATATGACCAGCTCAACGATGGCCTGATATTTTGTCAACAAAAAAGCTCGGACCCGAACAAATATGATACTGAAAAGGGGCCAAGATCGACGTCGAACCACACCCAAGGTGGGCCCCTACTCGCAGACCTACCACCTTATTCCTACGGATCTGACCCGGTCAGAATGGATTCGCGCAGACGCCTACATCCTTTATCGAGTGGCAATAACTTTTCTAATTCTAAGCGAGGCAAACTATGAAACAGCAGGCAAAGCAGGGCGGGTTGAGGGTGATCCAGGGGACAAAAGACGCCGTAGATGGCAAGAAGAGGGAATTAGGGAAAAAAGCGATTCGGCTGGGGTATCAATGGTCTAACGGCCAAGTAGGCCTAAAGGGCGAGAGGGAATTGATTAACAGCATAAAGGCCCTGATGCCGGGATTGGGGGAGTCGGTGGTGCGCGTGGCAGGCCCGGCGATACTCGAGGCTTTGGGTATAAAGGTCTCGGAAGGGGAGGGGGACAACGAGTGCGCAATTCTGCTGGCACATCTTCTCCTCGATCTGAGGCCGGTAACTAAGCGTGCTGCTATATCGAAAGAGCCGGACCTGGATCTCAGTCTACTAAAAACAGAGTTGGGACAGATCAGTAAAAGTTGGGGGATGAGTGTGGATCCTGACGGTCATTACATCGATATCACGGCGACACCGCAGATGCCGACGGGCATGGGTTTTGGAGGGGAGAATGCTGAGCCTCAGTATGACGAGGTAAATGTCGCAGTCATTTTCTTGGAGGAACCGAAAACTGAGCTTGAGCTTAACGCTAATTTCATCTGTCTAGCGCCGGCCAGGATCGCCAAGTTGATTGCAATGCTGGAGGATAAGGAATAGGACTGATGAGGCGAGGTAGGCCTAGGAAAGGGATCCGACCACAAATACGGCATAATCGGATTCTAGAAAGAGTTTCTCGAATCGACCAAGGTGATCTGTATGAGAGCAGAGAGGCCGGCTCCATCGCCATCTTCACCCGCATCAACAAGGGGAAGATAACGCTCACCAAAGTTGTGTGGCAATCTAAAGGAATAGATGTGGGTCAACCAATAAATAATAATTAGTGCTGATAATGCTTGATTTTTATATTGATTCGTGCTAATACTTGGAATTAAATAGCGCTAGTAGTATTGTAGACTAAGATGTAGTGTAGAGTGCGTTTAGCTGTTCGTGCAGTTGAATTCTCAATAGCAATGAGTGAGCATGCTGTGTGTTCAGAAGTGGTGATCAGTGTCGTGGTTTGGGGTCAATCAAACAAATTTTATTCGGCTGGAAAAAATTTGTGATTACTTAAACTATCCCATTTAAACCCTTAACAGCTTCGTGAGAAAGATTCTTAAGCATTATTTACCGTTCTGTTAACCATTTACCGGATGGCCAGATAAGTAATTTAATCTCCTCGATAAATTCCTTGCCCCTTGGGGCGTTTAGAACAATCCGCCAGCGTTTAGAGCGGCGACCTACCCCTGTGAGACTCCGTTGCATGCGGCGAGGTCGCCAACGAATGTGTAACGTTTGTCCATAGACAATTCGTCATTATTCAAAAACGTATTTAATGCGCCTTAGAAATCCACGTCCTCTGGGCGTGGTCAGAGTCAAATGGCTTTGCCTGAAAAGGCCCATCTGCTAAACCTAAATCTGAGTTGTCCCCACAATTCAGAAAAAGGAGAAGCAGATGAGCCGATTTAAGAGGTTATCGCACGTAATATGGCACTGTCAATATCATATAGTTTGGGTGCCGAAGTATCGCTTTCGTATATTCAAGGGAAAGGTCGCCGAAGAGGTCCACAACTGTATTCAGGTATTCTGCGCACAGCTTGGATGTGAAATAATTGAAGCTAATGTTCAGCCGGATCATATACATCTGCTGTTGATGGTCCCACCGAAAGTTTCTCTCTCGGAACTAATGGGGACGTTAAAGGGACGAACGGCGATCCGTGTGTTTAAGAAGTTCCCATACCTGAAAGTAAAACCCTATTGGGGTAACCACTTGTGGGCCAAAGGGTACTGTGTAGATACCGTTGGTCTTGATACGGAGATGATCCGTAAATATGTAAAATACCAAGAGGCAACAGAGAAAAACGATAATAATTGACGATTGTGTGGGACAACTCCAGCGTGCCTTCTATGAAGGCGCGCCTCCAGCCCCCTTTTAGGGGGCATAAAGCAAAGCCACGTCCTCTGGGCGTGGATTAAGGCCGCAACTTACTTCGCCTTGAAAACAGAGATGGCGACAACTACGGCATTTCATATTTTTTCGGCATGACGATATATAATTCGACTAGTCATCTAGAAGGTAACGCTAAAAGATGAAAACCGGAACTAAAAGCCTGTTGTTTGGGGTTCATCAATTTATATGGCATCCGATTACAGTTTGGTTGGCTTGGGTCTGGTTGTACCACAAGTTACCTACCTTCAAGGAAACAATCTGCATAGTTATACATGATTGGGGGTATTGGGGCAAAAGCGACATTGATGGTGAAAACGGAGAGCGGCACCCTGAAACAGGAGCTAAAATGGCGCACACTCTATTTGACACAGTTCCGAAGCTTAAATGGGTAGGACATCCTTGCCAGGATGACAGAAATATAATAGATTTGAGAGATAAGAAGTATTACAACTTTTGTTTGCTTCACTCCCGCCATTACGCCCGCAACGCCGGTAAAGAACCATCTGCTCTTTGCTGGGCAGATAAGTTGAGCATTATTTTTGAGCCGTGGTGGTTGTATCTGCCGCGTGCTTGGGCAAGTGGGGAACTTGTTGAATACCGTAGGGTTGCAAATCAAACTTGTTTTGTACCTTCCACCGCCAGTCACCGTGACTGGTACCGATGCCTGCAGGAAAGACTTTCCACGCTGGGAAGAAGCCAATGCGCCGACATAGTCCCGTATGCCAATCCGATACGAAATCCGGCCGATAACATTTAACTATCTGTTGAATTTAGTCGACATGAGAGACCGGTCACAGGAGAACGCAATTAATATTCCTTTGCATCCACGTGTACTCCTTATAGACTATCCATCGATCACGCCGTACGTCGATGATCCTGATGTGGCTGATATTACACGTCTTAAGAAAGCGGCTCAGTCTCTCATTGATGAAGGCGTCGGAATTGCAACGACAAGAAGGAAAACCCTGAGGAGCTTTACATCAGGGCTTTTGACTATAGGTGCTTATCTGCGAAAGTATGGCTTCGAGGTCGCTTATACGTCCGTACTCAACGATCTAGATGAAGCATCTATTCTGAAGATCGATCAAGCTGATGTGCTCTTGATGACGGCTATGACACCGATCTATCCATATGTTCGGCAGATTGCGCGCCAAATTAAAGCTCGTTCGCCAGAAAAGCTCATCATTGTCGGAGGATACCATGTCAGCGCATTGGCTGTTGAAGTTTTGCGTGAAGAACAGGCATTTGATGTAGTGGTGATTGGGGAAGGCGAAATCCCAATCCTAAAGCTGCTTCTGCAGCCGGCGTTGAGGGGCGGGATCCTAGGAACTGCTGTTCGTGACCGGAGTCACACCGTTCTTGCTTCGGCGGGTACTCCGCTGGCTGCCACAGAAATACCTACCCCCGACTATACCTTGCTACCTGGTGATCCTTCCGGTTACCGCTACAACATTCAAACCGTTCGCGGCTGTCCCAAACGTTGCGGATACTGTGTCAATGGCTTTTTCTGGCAGAACGTTCGTCGTCGGCCGACAGGTTCCGTAATCGATGAAATGCGTGCGATTGAAGCGATTCTCGGCCCTAGGGCCGAGATCCATATCACTGACAATATCCTGACTGTTAACTCGAACTGGTTGAGAGACCTAACCGAAGCTTACGAGCGAAGCGGATTGTCACTGCAATTCACTGCTGATGTCAAGGCGGAATTCATTGACCGGGAGTGCGTTGAACTGATGCGTCGACTTGGTGTCAAGAAGGTCTGTATGGGCTTCGAGGACGCCAGCGACGCAGTCAGGCACGCAGTGCACCGACAAGGGACACTGGCGGAGAATATCCGTGCGATCGACTGTATAAGGCGGCACTCCGACATTCTCGTTGAGGGTTACTGGATGCTCGGACTACCGGGTTTCAACTCCGACCTGATACAGCAGAACATTAATACTGCGGTCGATTTGTTACGCTCAGGCAGACTGCATACGATTTGCTCCGATATACTCTTTGTTCCGCTTCCAGGTAGTCCGCTCTTCCATGAGGCAGCCAGGTACGGAATTACCCTCCTGCATCGGAACTGGGAGCATTACCATCGTAGTCACTATCTTCCGGTTTACAAGCTTGACACGGCAACGCAGGAGCAACTGCGAAGATATTTTATTTCTTTCGAGCGGGCAATCACCGAAGCGTACTTGGATAAACTTGGATTAGGCTCCAGTGCGGTTCTTGAAAAATACGATCAGCTTGTCGAGAGCGCGATGACAGCAACCTGAGCCAGAACTATTCTTGTTCAGCGGCCGTGTAAATAAGATTTGACGGGAGTTATTTGTGCGCATTCTAGCTGTGTCCCTTGGACCCATTTTCCCGCGCGATGTCCATGGTGGTTCGCAGAAAGTGTTGCGCGACCTAAGCATAGGGCTGGCAAAACGTGGGAATCGGTTGACTATTTTGTGTACGCGGCGTGACGACAATCACCTGCCCTTCGAACTTGACGAAGGGGTTGTCGTAAAACCGATACTGCCCTTCAAGCAAGTCTTCCCTATGCCGTACGCGGTACCCCCGCATCAGCTAGCACGCTTGTGCTCGATCATCCTCGACGAAATCAGGGTGAACGATCTGCTGTATCTGCACGACGGAGGATTGAATATCGAGTTCCTCAAGAATATCATTCCCACCGTTGTGTCACTGCGCGATTTTACCTATCCTGAAACTTTACTCGGTGCTTTTAATTTCAATGAATCTGACCTTATTGTAAACTCGGAACACACGTACCAGTCTCTTTTGCGCACCGTTGCGACATTTAAACCTGATATCATCGAGCGCACTCATATTGTATTTAACGGCTATGATGATATGCATTTTAAACCATGCAGCAATATTAAACGTATAAAGAGCTATCTGAATCTGGTTCTTAACGATGATGATCGAATTATCAGCTTTCCGCACCGAGGTGAATCAAGTAAAGGTGTCTTCGAGGTCCTTGAAATAGTGAAAGTCCTGGCTCGTACGTGCACAAAGTTTAAGCTTCTCATGCCTAGATACATTGACTTGAATGTGTCAAGCGACTTGGCACCACTTTACGACAAGGTCGAACGGTATATTCGTGACCATGACCTAACCTCCCATGTCATTCTGCATGCTTGGGTGCCACACCACCTCATGCCCGAATATTACTCTCTGGCCCATGTCACGCTGTGTGTGGGAAATTTCGTAGAAGCCTTTTCTAACGCTACCATAGAATCTCTGCTCTGTGGCACACCAGTGGTCACTTCAAAAGCAGCTACTTATCGCAGTATGCCGGTCATGAGGTTCATTCAGTCCGTTGACTATCAGGACTATTCGAGTATCATTCACTTGATTCTGCGTGCCTTTAATGGAGATTTTGTCAATTCGGTCGCGGATGCGCGCGCGGCGATTCAGAAGGATATGCGCCTCGAGGTGATGGTTACTCAGTACGAGACAATCTTTGCCCGTGCCGTAAATAAAGCGCCGCTCCCCGTACGGTTGCCTCAACAGATAATAAATCAGGATACCGTTTTTAAGCTCTCACCATGGTGCTATGTTGCAGGTTCAAAGATATATGACGACTATATTAGCGGATATCACGCGACTACGACTTTCAACGATCTTCTCGTCAGTCATGGTGGCAGCCTAAGTCTTAATGACCTGCAGCAGGCCGGTTTTGGTATGCCTGACGCGCTCGAGGCGTTGAAGCTGGGCGTACTAGTTGCGCAGTAACATTTTTAGGAACGCCTCCTGCAGAATTTTGACCGCCGGGTAAAAACTTCGTAGCGTAGCCGTAAATGGGGTACCATGGATCTGCAACGAATGATGACTCGGCCTCGAATACAGATTGTATTTTTTAGGTTACCGCTCTGGCTGAAGCATTTTTTATTAATACATTTATTTAAACCAAGTTTTTTCTTGGTAGAAATCACCAACATATGCAATATTAACTGCACCACTTGCCCTTGGTTAAGTATTATGACCAGAGTTAAATCCCATATGCAGTTTGATGCGTATCAACGGATTTTTGGCAATTTACAAGGATACGCAAACAGGATTTGCTTGTACATTCTAGGTGAACCACTGCTTAATCCAGACGTATTCAAGATTATCAGTCATACCGAGCAACTTGGAATTCCTACTATCGTATCCACCAACGGGATGCTGATCGGAGAGCATCTGCTTCGTATACTTGATTCGGGGCTTTCCTATATCCAGGTCGCGATCGACGGCTGGTCGCAGAAATCCCATGCCGCGCACCGTGCAGGTGCCGATCTTGAACAGATTGTTTCGAGTGTCAGCCAATTGCATAAGGAGCGGGAACGCCTCGGCTTGCGTAATCCAACGATAACCATCCAGTCGCTCGTTAACAAGCTAAATCAGGACCAGCTCGGAGATATCGAAGCCTTTGCTAGAATTCGCGCCGATCATTTTACTCTGAAGAAAATGATGCTTGGCCGCACTGAGAAGGCTGTCAAACGCAACAGGCAAGTGTTCGAGCCTGATGATGCACGGTACCAGCGAACCGGCTGCGCTGCGTCATTTTACCGCGACATGCCCATCTGCCCGCAGTTGCTCCAGATTAACGTCCTGGTTAATGGTTCCGTGGTCCCTTGCTGCTTCGATTTTGACGGGACCCATGTTTGGGGTAATCTTCTGGACCAGCCGCTCTCCGATATTCTCACTGGCAGGCCTCGTAAGGAATTCATGCTCGATTTTTTTCGAAAGCGTTCCCAGCTCTGTCTTAGATGCGATTTTGTTCAGGATATGCAAATAGGGATATTTTGATGAGCGCGCATGGGTACGAATTGAAGCATTTGCTTCTCGATGCCGAACTCGTTGCCGTTTTGCTCGAGCCGGGACCGGGAGACGCGTTGCGTTTCGCACATTGCCTGGCCACGAAGGTTCATCGTTACGCGGTGCAGCGATCCGTGATCATATTGGGCTGGAGTGCCTACCAGAGTTGCTCGTCGCTTCTGAGCACCATGAAGCTCATTCCCGTTTTACCTGAACAGGGCTTAGCCCCCTTGGGGGGCACCCTCGCTGATGTGCCGACAGGGACTACAGTCATAGTCCTCCCCAATATCTCAGATGAAAATTTTTTGGCTGATTTCTTTCTTGAAATCGAGCTTGAGAGAAGCATAGTAATCTATCACTGCTACGAACCTCGATTCATAGACGAGATTACGGGCGAGTTTCGCATCGGCGCGGGAAAGGACTCCACATGTATCAAATGGAAGTTCATCGATCGTGATTCAGAGTTGGAGAACCTGTCCGGGGCGATATCTAGTTACCTTCCGATGAGCCTGCCAGAAAAAAAACCGCAAATCCCTTGTGTTCTACTATTCCTGCGCTTTGAGACAATTGCTCCTGAACGGAATACACCGGTCCAGTTGTTCGAGGAAATCGTGCCGGCGCTGGTGCGTCGTGGCCTTGGCGCGCGCTTTGCGGGGAGTGTTCCGAGGCGGGGCATGTTCTCATCGGAACTTCAGGGTCTTATCATGTCGCGCCATCTCTTCCCAGACGGGAAGTATCCCCCGTACGCCGCGCAGATGGCTCTATTCCGCCAAGCCGCCGATGTCGTCCTCGGGGTCAATTCAGGCGCGTTGGATCTTGCCTTGGCAGGCGGCTTGCCGGGCATTCGCATCGGGGCATTTCACCACCTATTACCGAAACACGGCCCCGATTTCAATCGATTCCTGGCGAGTTCCACAGTCATTAACATTCCGGCCCTTGCTGAATATGATATCAGCAACATTACCTCTGAACTCTGCCTTCAGGCTCTTGAGCTGATATCCTGTGCGCCTGCCATCCTACCACCGATGCATCTCTGGCTCAAACATGATCCCTTTGGCCCAGTGACTCTGCATGATCAGGCGCCCCCGGCATGAGACCTGCTAGTAGATACCTTGCCCGCGCAACACTGGCACACCCCCTGATGATGGACCGTCTTTGCCGCACTGCAACGGGATTTGGAGACTGATAATGAGTATCCTCTACTGCTCATATTCCCAGGTCCCGAGCAAAACCGCGAACTCCCTCGCAGTGATGAAAATGAGCCACGCTCTCAGTCTACTGAAGCCATTTCGGTTACTGGCTGTGAATGGTGATCGACATATTGAGCATGAAGAAATCTGGTCTTATTATGGGGTGGGTCGTTTTCCCATGCAGTTGGTACCACGGCAGGTTCTCCTTTTCAATGATTTGCCGCTGGCCTGCCTGAGCGCGCTGTACGCTCGTCTGTTGCGACCGAAGGCCTGCTACGTGCGCTCAATTGCCGCCGCGACATTACTTGCCAAACTCGGGTATCCGGTTATTTTTGAGTTACATCAGATAGAACAAAATCATCCGCGCTTTGATGCCTATTTCCGTAATAGTCTTCGTGAGTTGCTGATCAGTCCGCAGCAAAGCAAGGTAATTTGCATTTCTGAGTATCTCAAGCAGGAATGTCTCCGGTTCGGTTTTGCAGATCGGCAGCTCATAGTGCTGCCCTCCGGCTGCGACACACCTTGTGAGGCGGGGGCAGGCGAGCGGCATGAGGCACGTAGAAAGCTGGGAGTTGACCTCGCCAAGCCTCTCATTGCTTACATCGGAAGTCTACAGCACGGTAAGGGACTCGCAACCATGATCAGGGTCATGAGGATGCGACCGGACTATCGATTCCTGATTGTGGGTAGTGCAGAGGAACAACTTCGAGAAAAACTCCATAAAATCGGCGAAAGATTCCCTGATAACCTCATCTATCGCCCACACATGCCTCCGGGCAGTGTTAGGGAGCTGTTGATTGCCGCTGATGTCTGCCTCATGCCATATTCGGAGCATACCGCTTTGAAATTCCACTCGCCGCTCAAGCTTTTTGAATCTTTTAGTAGCGGTGTACCTGTCATCATATCGAATGTTCTGGGCTATAAGGAGATCGTCCAACATAGATACAACGGGATGTTTGCGCAACCGGACAATCCGTCCAGTTTTGCTGAGGCGATAGATGAAATAGTATCGAATCCCGAGTTGGGTAAGGATTTATCCCGCTCCGCATTGAAGACGGCAGGGCTCTACACCTGGCAACAACGAGCCCAAAAAATCATCGATCTCGTCTACGGCTAGCCATAAGCGCCGGGCATGATGGGCCACTATGTGTATCTTATTTTGAAGGACAAGACATGTGCGGAATTCTGGGCATCGTTTCTCATGTCGGCGCTGTAGATGTAGGAGAGTTTCAGTCTGCGCTGGGGATGCTGTGGCGTCGAGGACCCGACCAGCAGGGGCAGTGGGTGGACAGTTCCGGTAAAACTGCCTTGGGCACTACCCGCCTGGCGATTATCGGCAATTCGGCCCGTGGATCACAGCCAATTGTTAGCCAGTCAGGTAACGCGATCACCTACAATGGCGAGATTTACAATTACGCCGAGCTAGCCTCGCGTTTTGGCATTTCCGATTTTGGTAACAGTGATACCGAGGTACTTGCCAACCTGGTCGACCGCTTCGGGGTAGATGCGGTAAAGTTATTGGAAGGAATGTTTGCTTTTGCAGTCTGGAATCCAGTTTCTGAGGAACTGTTCCTTGTACGTGACCGGTTTGGAATAAAGCCATTATACTACTACGCCGACAATGAAAAATTCATATTTTCCTCTGAAATCAAATCAATTCTTGGTTTTAAATCCGTATCCCGAGAGATTGACCAATCCGCGCTTTATGATTATTTCACCTATATGTATGTTCCCACCCCTAAAACTCCTTTCCGTCGGATACGAAAACTGACTCCGGGAAGCTACCTGCTGCTCAAGAATGGCCAGATAGAGGTGCGAAAGTATTGGGACCTGAATGCGAGGTCGACGCAGGAACCCGGCTTGATGGACTCCAGGCCTCTACTCACTGACATGCTGAAACAGACAGTGAAGTCCTATAGCTGTCTGACAGAGCCATTTGGAGTTCTTCTAAGTGGTGGTGTAGATTCGAGCCTCCTCCTCGCATTGCTCAAGGAACAGAAGTTCGATTTTTCCGCATTTTCAATAGGATTTGACGTCGAAAGGCACTCTGAACTTCATTACGCAGTGGCTGCCGCCCAGAGCCTGGGCGTTCGACACTACCCGGAAGTCATTACCCAGGTCCAGGCCAGGCAGATACTTCCCAATGCGATAGGCACCCTGGACGAGCCGCTTGGGAACTGTTCCTTGATACCCTCATACCACGTTCATGACCTCGCCCGACGCCACGATGTTCGAGTACTGATCAGTGGCGAGGGGGGAGATGAAATCTTTGGAGGGTATAACTGGTACACCCATTTCCTTAAGAAAGAAATGGACGTCGGGGATACCTCCTGGCCGCTGGAGGATCAGCTTTATTATTACCTGAAACTCCTCGGAGGATTCACCCGTTCTGAAAAGCGTGGATTCCTCCACGAGGATTTCGTTGAGGAGTTCTCTCAATATGACGAATTGTGGCACTTTCGGCGCTATTGGGATGTTGAACTGCCGACTTTGACCCGGCTGCAATATCTTGATCTGAAAACCTATCTACCTGATGACCTGCTGACCAAATCAGACCGCCTGAGCGCGCACCACTCCCAGGAGACACGTTTTCCGTATCTGAACCATCACTTGGTCGAATTCCTGTTTCGGCTTCCTCTTGCTTGCCGCAATCCTGGCAATCAGCCGAAGTATTTGCAAAAACAGGTCGCGGGAAACTTCGTGCCCTCTGCAATTCTCCAGCGAGATAAAAAGGGGTTTAGCATCCCGTTCTACGTCTGGGTGGAACAGGGACTTTTCGGAGACTACCCGTTTCGGGATCGGGTTCTGAAAGCTCCGGAACATTGGCCAGCGACTCTCAACTCACTCGAGATCTATTTCCTGTCTTCCTACTGTGCCTGGCGCCAGCAGACTGAGGACGGCAGTTGCCGGTGACACCTTCGCTGGTTGGCTCTTCACCACTCCTCCCGCCTGGAATTAAATTTTCGCCGTCCATTTGCCTCCCCCACCGGCTTTTTCGCCTAAGGTAAGCTCAATACTTCTGCACCGCTAGCCAGAAAGGACCTGGAAACGGAGACAAAGAGTGATACTGAAGGCATCTTCTGCATGATTGCAGCAATGCAATGCTTGTTCCCCCGATGACGCTCCTCTCACTCCGCAGTAATAGTTGAACTCCCCAGGAATGTTCTGTTTAATCAGGCGATTAAGCTGACTGCAGGTGTATGGCATAGTAGCTGCTCTGTCAAAACTCAGTTTGATCGTAGTCATCTAGGGAGGCACTATGGGAGAATATGTCGGACTGATGGCTGGGGCATTGACGCTCATTGCAATAGCTGTGCTGCGTCTTAGGTACGGCAGGCTGTCCTCAGTGCAATCGCAGCGAGAAGAACTTGCGACGTACCTGGTACTGCTGTTTTTCGTGGCAGGGTTCTCACTGACGGTCCTCCGATCCGCCGCCTGGGTCGAGCGCTACAGGGGGGATCTGGCCCACGGTGTTCCGTACCAGGCAAGTCACCCGGTCCTGTCCCTCGAGGCGGCCGGCAGACAGCTGTCCCCGCCCGCGCCTAAGTCGCCGGCGGGGCTGGAGTGTGCCACCTGCCACGCGGCAAGTCGCGAGGCCTTGGCCGGTCTGGCCGCTGGAGTGGCTCGGGATTCGGCACAGCTCTGCCAGGGCGTGGAGTGCTTCACGGCCCCCTTGCAAAAAGCCGCTATTTCCGGCGACCGTGCCATGGCACTGCTTCCGGTAAAGTCCAGCACCGGCAGCCTTTGGAGCAAGCTGGCGGCTGGGCTGAACCTAGATGGAGGAGCATCCCGGGCTTTTGTTAAGCGGGACGGCCTCGCCCGCGAGAAGAAGGCGGTGCAGGAGCGGCTGTCAGCCATCCGGGGCTTCTACCAGGTTGCATGGCAGAAGGAGCAAGCCGCCCTGAACCTGAAACGGTATGCCGATGCTCTGCGGCAGAAGGATGCCGCGTATGCCGCCCACCACCTGCTGCTGGCCGTCAGGCAGAATGTCGCCTTCCAGGCGCTACTGATACGGGGGGATAGCGAACGAGGCAAGGCTGCCTGGAGCCTTTTCATCCTGCACTGGGGCTGTCCGTTGTTCGTAGCGGCCGCGCTCGGGGCTCGCATCCTGCTGCGCAGGCTGTATCCAGGCGCGTCTTGGTACATCTTCCCCGGGACCATCCTGTTCTGGGCGGTAAGCCTGCTCCTGATGACCGACCTGGGACTGAGGTACGTCCCCAAGCTCCGATATATTGGGTATTACACCTGGAGCAGGCTTGCCTTTTGTTTCTCCCTGCTGATCGCCACGGCGCTACTCTGCCGGATTCCCGCGACGCGCCATCGACTGGCGCTGCTGTTGGAACGGGTGCGCTGCGGCTCCACGAGGAAATCTGTCATGATCATTTTCCTCGTGCTCTCCACAGGGCTGGCCGGGCATATGCTGCCGGCTCTGGTGAACATCAGCAGCGAGCTGATCAAGGGGCTGGCGGTACTCTTCCTGGCCTGGTACGCGATGGTCAGGGGCGATTACATCTCGCGCCGGACCCAACTGAAGGGGGCTCTCCCTGACGGCTGGGTGGGCAAAACCATGACGGAGCTGTTCTTGGTGTCCCTGGCGGTGCTGGCCGCCTTTGCCAATATCCACGATTTCGGCCCGATGCTGACGGTGATCGTCCTGTTCAGCTGCTATGTGTGGGTCCTCATGGGGGGGAGGGCCCTGCTCAACCTGCTGCTTATCTGGAGCGGTCTGCTGGGCCTGGGCTGGGTCTCACGGGGGCTCTGGAGCAAAACCAGCACCTTCGGCCACATCTACCGCAGGGTGATCGAAATGGCGAGCCCGTTCCAGGAAGGGAGCACCGAATTGGCGAAGCTCGCCTGGCTGAGGAGATCGGCCGGCGCCTTCGGGTACGGATTCGGCAAGATTCCCTACTCCGGGCACTACCTGCCGGAGGGAGGCGATGCCATTGTCACCCCGTTGCAGGTCCAGTCCGATTACACGGCCAGCCACCTGATCGCGCAGTACGGCTACCTGCCCGGGCTCGCACTGCTGGGGATTTACCTGCTCTGGTTGACCAGGCTGCTGCTGGATGCCTCTGCGCTCGCCGGCGACGGCTCTCAGCAGGCTGTCGGGCGCTTTGTCGGGTGGACCCTTTCCCTGGCCATTCTGCTCATGATCATCCAGACCTTTCTGACCGTCGGCGGCAACGCAATGTTGCTCCCCCTGAGTGGCCTGACGCTCCCGTACCTGTCCTTCGGCGGAGCCTCGCTGGTCTTCACCACCCTGATAAGCGCCCTTAGCTACGCAAAGGAGAGCCTCCAATGACGACCCTCCCCCTTACTCGACGTTTCCAAACGATTGTGTTGGCTTGTTTCCTGGTGGCGCTGCTGGGCGCCGGATGCGCCATCTGGAGGGACGCCTCGCACCGGGATAACCGTGCCGATTCCGCCGAGGCGGAGATGAGACTTGAGCTGGCGGTTCGCTCGCTAAGGGAGCAGCCGGAGGGCGCCAGTGCCGTCCCGGCGGGCCCCAGTTCGGCGCTTTTTGACAAGCTGGGTGCCGACGACAAGGTTCGCAGGCGGATAATGGACCAGCTGGGAGTTATAGAGACGAAGCTTGCCGAGCTGAGGAGCGCGGGCCGGATCAAAGGGGTTTACCGCCTCGATCTGGAACAGCTGGCCGGGAGCGTCGAACTGGCCCGCAAGGAGGAGCGGCCGCTGTACGGCTCGGTTGGCGAGACCGTGCTGGGGGCCCTGCGTTTGCTTGGGCAGGGGAGGACTCTGAAATTGCTGGTCTGGCGGGAGGATATCCCAGCCCCGGCTCGCCCCGGATCCCTTTACTGGAGCCAGCATGCGGCCAAACTGCCCGAGGGGTTCCTTGCCCTGAAGAATCCCTGGGGACCGGTCCCGGGGACGCTGCTGGTGGAGGGGGCCATCCCGGGCAGGGAGCCCGGCGCCAAGCCTGAGCTACTCAGGGTCTGCGGGCAGGATGCCAACCTGTCGGATGGTCAAAGGCATGCCGAAGTGCGCCGTTTTTTCCCGGGCTTTGAACTTTCAGGCGAACCGGCTCTGGCAGAGTCGCTCAAGTGCTTTCTCGATTATGGCGCGGCCGCCAGCCTGGTGGATCGAAAGAATCTGGTTCAGATAGGCGGACGTGGCGTGCCGTCCGGGTACGATCCGGTGTTGACACTCGATCCCGCCCTGCAGTCCATAGCCGCGCAGCTGACGGAGAACGCCCTCGAGGGGGGCTTCGCGAAAAACGCCACGCTGGTTGCCATGGATCTCAATAGCGGCGGAATCCTGTCTGGCTCGGGCGCGGCCGCAGGCTCCGGTGGGCGCCAGAACCGGGTGCCGCTCGTCTTCCGCGAGATACTTCCGGCGTCAACGGTCAAGATTATTTTCTCCTCGGCGATGCTGGAGCAGTCGGAGCATTTTACCCAAAGTGAAGCAGGCAAAAAGATGCTCGCGCAGCTACCCTACTACCTGATGAAGTCCGACCCGACCAGGACCTACTTCCCCACTGCCGCCTTTGATTACGGGGGCGCAGCGCTCTTCAAACGGCAAGCCGAGAGTTTTGGCTGGAATGAGGGATGCCCGGATAGCGAGCAGAGTTCCGGAAGTTGCGGCCGCACCTCCCTAGATTTCCTGTTCGGTTCGAGCCTGCAGGGACTGTCGCTCAACTACCCGCTTACAGGGAGGATATTTCTCCGCTCGGGTAAGCACGGGGAGTTCGAGGCGCTGACTCCCCGGGAGCTCGAGGGACTGCCCCCCTTTGCCCTGCTGGCGCGAAATCCGGAGGCCCGACCAGACGGCTATTCGCAGGCAAGCTACGACACAGCAAAGCTGGTGCGGCAGTCGATGTTCGGCCAGGGGGATGTGCGCTCCAGCAGCTTCGGGCTGCTGCACACCATAGCCCACGTCGCCAATGCCGCCAACGGCCGGGTCGACACCCCGCTACCCCACCTGGTGCTCCGGGTGCTGGCTTCGGATGGCAGGACCGTGCCGACTCCGGCGCCGGCTCGGGTGCCGGTGGCGCTGAAGCCGGCCAATGCCCTGATCCTCGCGGGCTACCTGACCGCGGTGAACAGCCGCGAAGGGACTGCGGGGGAGCCCTTCAAGAAGGTCTTCGGCCGCTACCCCTTGCAACCAGCGAGGGAGCTACTCTTCGCAAAGACCGGCACCACCGACTCCAGCCGGAAGGGAGTGCCGGCGTTGTCCCTGTATCTGGCCGCCTACTCGCGCGGCGGCCGGGAGTACGACACTGCGGTGGTGGCGGTCATCGAAAGGGAGGACCTGCGGGGGAGCTACAACCGGGCTGCGGACCTGGCCCTCAGGTTCATCAAGGCCACCCGGCCCGAGCCGCGCTGAGCCGAACTGGACGCGCGCGGAAATCGTCAACAGGTACGTACAGGCATGTTATCTGGTCTTGCAGGACGAACTGATCCATGTGCTGATTCTAGGTCCTCTGGCGGATTTGCCGGTGGACTATCCCGACGATCCCGCAGCGGGCGAGGAGGACGAGGAGGACGAGGCCAATGAGTTGTTATTGCAGGTCCTTAGCTGCATGGGAGCAGCCAGGTGATGCTTATGCCCGGGAGACTCTTCGGCTGTGCTCCCGGTGCGGAGCCCAGCAAAACCGGGATTGGATTTATTCGAGCGTATTAGTTCACTGAATCGGGAACTTAGCTTTGGTACGGTACGTTCATGATCGTGGCCATCGGCATGGCATAAAAAACGCAACCTGTATGGCATCGACTCTGGTGACAGAGAAAGCTACCGTGAATGAAGGGGGAGCACATGCCAATGATCTCGTATGACGCAGCAGATCCAGCGGCCTTACTAGAGCTGGCCGACTATATTGAGCGAAACGGCCGCGCCGATGATGTGTTTCAGGTCAACCTAGCCGGCTCGGGTTATGCCAGACACCTGCAGGCTTGGAATGCTGAAGTCCAGCGCCTGAACAGCAAAATGTTCACGCCGCCCCGCATCAGGGTGTCGCGAAACCATGCCAACGCCTTGCAACATCAACTTATCACCGACAGGGAGGATACCATGGGCAGCAATCTTATCGAGGCCGTGCGCGACACGGTCAGCGGCTGGTTCCGGACAGCCCCCCGCCCGGCGCAGCAGGAGCCGGACACCTGGGAGACACCGATAGTCAACATACTGTACAGCGCATTCAGCGACGTGCTTGCCGAGCACAACCAGATCATCGGCGGCTTCAAGAAGGACATTAAGTACATAGTTCACACCGAGATCGTTCCGCTCACCCCGGAGGCCTGCAGCTTTATCGAAAGCCTGAACCAGTACGGTGACATCCTAGAAAAGGGTGCGGTGGAGTACATACGCAAGGACAGCTGTGGCCAGTGGTCGCTCATCAAGCCATCCAACGGCATGACTGTGACCGTTCGGGAAAACAGCACTCCCTCCTCGTCGGGCCAGTCCTCTGATTTCATGATCAATTTCACCTGGGCAGAAGCGGCCCAGGCGTTCGGCGACGCCGGCAAAAAGGCAGCAGCCGGGAAGAAGACCTTACCCTTTCCGGTCAAGGTCACCATCGATAATGGCGGCACTCCTGTGGTGGAAATCTTCAACGAGGTCCCCTGCAGGGGCAACCGCCAGGAGAAGGGTAGCACGGAGATCAGCCTGGAGGGGTCAGCCACTGTTTCCCGCACCCATTTTACACTCGATTATCGGAACGGCGAACTGGCTCTGTATGACCTGGGCTCGAAGCACGGCAGTTTCGTGGACGGCAAGGACCTGAGGCAGAACGCCGGCAAAAAACAGGTGATAAAGCCCGGCAGCAGCACGACTGTTGTGCTTTGCCTGGGTAACAGTCCCGAGCAGGTGGCGGCCAACAGCCGTTCCACTGACCGGAAAAGCTTTCCCCGCGTGACCATCGAGTACGGGACGTCAGAACCTGGCTCCGGGACGCCGGAACTCGGATCGGGGACGCCGGAACTCGTCGCGGCAGGCAACTGGTAGGGCGGCCACAACGTGCGGAGGATGGATTTGATGGACAGGCGTGCAGTCCAGATGGCGGCCCTCGTGGCCGCGTTGCTGACCGGTTGCCCGGCTTGGGCGGATATTCCCCCTGAAGCCTTTGCACCGCCGGCCGCCGCAGTGCAGCACAAGCCGCTCCAGCGCCCGGGACGGTGGGGTTCTCGCCCACCCCACAAAGCGTCGGCGCATCCACGCTCGGCACGGTCCCCCGGTGCTACTACAGCTCCCTCGGGAAAACCAGTGGGCGGTAGCCCGGCGGCTCCGTCCGCGGCAAGAGAGGGACTCGCTGCAAGCCCCGCTGCGAACGGCGCCATCACGGTGTGCCTACGCTATCTTTCGAAGCTTAAACATGGCGCCAGCCGCGCCTGGCGTGCGCTGCAGCGACAGGGTAAAAACATGGGGTCAGCTACCTGCAGGGCCTGGCTGGAAATGCAGCAGGCAATCGGCAAAAGTAAAGGAGTACAGTGATATGTGCTGCAACCATGGAAATGACGCTTCGCAGGCATCCCTGTCTGCTGCCGCGCTGTTAGTGGGCTCTCTGGATCAGGACGCTGTGACCCGCGCTGTTGGCCGGGAAGCACGGCCCACGGGGAGCGAGCCGGCTTGCACGTTGAAAATGCTTTGGCCGGCAGTGCTGGCGCTGTTGCGTAGGCGCCTGGCCCCTGATCTAGCTGCCGCCACCAGCACCGGAAGCAATCATGAGATCAATCAGGACAGCCTGCTGCAGCCGCCTTCCGGGTCTGCACTGCTAGCGGTCGCCGATGGAGTGAGCCAAAGTAACGGAGGTGACAAGGCTTCAAGGATCGCAGTTCTAGCCTTGGCCCTGAGCTGTCCTACCGACAGGAAGGCGCTGGAAAAGGCCGCATTTGCCGCCGATGCGGCGGTGAAGGAAAGCTTCGCCCTGTTCGGGGCGGGGCGTCCCGCCCAGACCACGCTGGTGGCTGCCACGGTCCGGCGTGGGGCGATTGCCGATTATCTCAGCATAGGCGACAGCCGCGTCTATCTGCTGCGCCCGCGAGGAGTGCTCAGCCGCAGCTATACCTGTGAGCAGCTCACTGTGGACCAAACGCATGGCGAGCGTAAAAAGCGGGTCGCGTATCGACATCCCGAGAAATATCGGGATGACATGATGTTCCACGCGATCGGTGCGGGGCTGGTGGCCGATGAGGTCAGGGCTGAGCGCCGAAGTATCCCGCCCGGGGGGCTTTTGGTACTGGCAACGGACGGTTTTTTCCGGGGCATGGGTGCGGATCATCGCGGGCAGATCGCCCTGCTGGCGGCAAGCCATTCCGGCGCGAATGCCGCTCAACTCGCCCGCCTGCTGGTCGCCGAGGCCGCGCAGCGCTTCGACACCGGGGACGACATCACCGTAGCGGTCATCATCCCTTGCTATTGGCTGGGAGTCCGCTGGCCCTTTTGGGCCGCACTCGGCCTGATGCTGCCCATCATCTATGTCACCGGTATCTGCTTCTGAAAGGAGCCCACGCCATGCAGACTGAGACGATCGTACACAAGGCCGGCAAGGTCGTATCCTATCTGATCATGGACGGAGACAACCTAGTCGAAGGGAGAACCTACAAAGATTACGGTAGTTACTACCGGACGGTGGAGAGGATGACTGATGCAGTGGAGCAGCAGCGGCTGCTCAGGAACCTCCCTCTTTGCTTCGATCATGAATGTGACATTATCGCTTTGGCAAACCGCAAGGGCCTCCCCGCCGTGAAGCTGGTGGGCAAACGGCCCGGGCAGCTGTTTGAAATGGAGTATCTGGCCAGTAGCACCCTGCAGCAATGTCTGGAGTCGCCCGCTACGGGTAGCGTGGGGGCACGCCACTTGATAACCGCCACCTTTCATTGCCTGCAAAGATTTGACGGCGCAGGGTTCGTGCTGGTGGATACGCATCCTTCCAACTGGCTGGTGTCGCCGACAGGGCTAATTTCTTTCTGCGACCTGGGAAACAGCTTTTCGCCTCAGGAGCTTCCCTTCAGGGCCCCGCCACTGGCGACTGGCAACCGCAGGGACGAAACGTATTTCGCCCAATCCCAGCACTTGGCGTTTGTGGCGGACCGTGCCATGGATCGCGAGAAGCAGGGAGCGCCCTATTCGGCAGACAGACTCGCCTCCAACCGACTCGGAGCGCAAGACGATTTGTTCGTTTTTGCCTACCATGTCCTGCGACTGACGGTGCGGGTCCAGGACAGGAACCACCGGTTGCTGGAGCAGTATCCCCTGGCGCAAGTGCTGGACCCGCACCTCAAAGAAATTTTGGAAGCGGTCGTGCGCGGCGAGTTTACCACCGCAGAGCAAATCCTCGGGCGGCTGCATGCTACCGCGTCGGCGGGAGCAGGGCCGACGCCTGAAATCGGAACGGAGGACGTGACCATTCAGTCAGGAATAAGGCCGCGGCAGACTCTGCCGCGCTGGACGTCCGCTGGTGCGGCGCTGGCAAAGCGATATCTGCCGGGAGCCAGTCGCCAGCTCCTGAACGGCGCAATCTGCGTCGGAGTCGGGTTGATTGTCGGCGGTATTTACCAAGGGTACCGCCAGCAGGCGGCGCAGCACCGGGCAGAAGTCTCGCCTGTTGCGGAGCAAGCTCTCGTCACCCGGTCTACGGGCAGCCAGGCCGTAGCACCCGTCCTGGTGCCGGGTGCTGCCAAGCAGCCGGAACGCCTGGCAGGGGGCGCATCCGTCCCTGGGACGCAACTGCCGGCGCAGGCTGGGGGTGCGCCTGTGGCAGTGAGCGTCCCCGTCCCGTTGCAGCAAAATAACCAGCAGGCCGTAGTGCGCGCGGCTGAACTGCTGCGACATCCGGTCAGTTCCGCCAGCTATCGCTCCGGAATCAAAGGCCTCACCCGGATTGCCTCACCGGAAGCATCGGCGGTTCTGGAAAGGGAGCTTGAACGGGCCAGAACAGCTGCAAGGTCCGGGCAGTTTCCGTTGGCAGACAGCGGCATTCGCACCCTGCATCTGCTGGCACGGATGCAGATACCCGTTTCCAGTCAGGCCAGCGCCGCCCTCGGAGAGCTGATTAAGCTCAATATCGAAGCCGGTCCCTCGGAAGAGACGAGGCAAAGGCTGGGTCTGCTCGCCAGCCTCGGCAATGTCAGGGCCCACCAGGCCTTGGGTTGCTGGTCGGAAGAGCCGAAGGGGCTCCCCGGCAGGGATCTGGCCGCCGCCTATCGTCATTACGCTGCGGCGAGCCGCAAACTCCCCGAAGCCTCCCAGGCAGTCGCTAGGTTGGAGTCCAGCGCTCCAGAGCTTGTCAAGACGCCGGCAACGCAGCAGGACGGTTTTCGCCTGTTGCTGGCCATCGCCGATGCTCCGCGGGCCCGCAACCGGGCAGCCCAGTACGCCGTCGGTAGGATCCTGGCCCTTGGCTTGTACGGGCAGGCGCCGAACCGGCCGCTTGCCGGTATATATCTGCAGCGGGCTGCCGGGAACGGCTCTGCTGAGGCAGGCGCATTACTGAGACAGTTGAGACTCAAGGGATAGGGTAGGGGAAGCGCAAGGAATGCCTGGCGGGAGGCAATTATGCTGCCGGCCAGAGTGTGGGGAGCGGAGCAGTTGAATACGGGAGCTGCGCGCGGTTGCGCGTTAGCCCGGGCCGGAGGTTACCATTCTGGCGGAACGGCAAGAGCCAACAAAGCATGCAAGTTTGCAGCGGAAAGCTGCCTCATCCCGGTCCCCTGGCACCACTGTGCCGAGTCAGCCCAGACTCAACTGGTCGGAAACATCGCTATTGTCGGCGTGATGGACGTGCTGGTGCAAAACTTGAATGGTACGCTGCAACCCACCTGGAGGAGGCACCATGAAACCCTTGATCAAGTGCGGTATCGTTTTGCTGGCAAGTACGACAGCTGTTTGGGCCGATATCGACCTGCGCCAGTTTAACTTCACGCCGGTCCCGCCCTCCCGCCAGCATCCCCACCGCAGCCATCTGGGGGAACTGGTACGGGAGTTTCCTGCTACTGCAGCTCCCCTTGCCGTGGCGCCGCGCCCCGGGAAGCGGCGGGTGACGCTGGCCGAGGCCCCCAGCCTGTGCCTGAGCGACGCCGGCACGCAGGTTTCCCTCCAGCCGCCCCTCCAGATGCTGCCTCCGGTTGCAGTCCACGAGATGGCAAAGGCTGCGGCCGACGATGCGGAGGTGCGGGCGGACGTGTGGGTGGAGCTTCATGAGACGGAGCCGGGACTCAAGCTGTCGGCATGCGACCGTGCCATTGAACTCAACTATCCCAATCCTCCCTTGAAACTGGTATGCGTCTCCGCCGAAGGCGTGCGCTATGTTGCCAAGAGCAGCAAAACGACGCGCGACGGTGCCTATGTCTGGAACTACAACTAAGATTCCTTTCCCAAGTGTTGGGAGCTTGGTGAAATATAGCTGCGAAAGTTGTATGAGTCCACGGCATATCTGATATGATGCAAATAGTAGGCGACTGGGTACCTGCCATGCAGCATTATGCTGCTTGTTTGCAGCTATTTGCTGCAACTGCGGCGAGGCCGGTCTGCGCTGACACTGTAACATACCGGTTTTTTTCATTTTATTGGGAAGCATTGGCTTGGCCTGTTATCTGCTTATTACAAGTGATGATTTTCATGCCTAGCGCCAGCTTCTGAAGTTCGGGATATCAATGCAGAAAAAGGTTTTGCTTATCAATCCTCCCCTCTATCGTCATCCGGTATGGGATCCCATCCGTCTCTCTCAGCCCTTGGGGCTCTGGTCCATAGGCACGCATCTTCTCAAGCAAGGCCACGAGGTCAGGCTGCTCTGCGCCGAGATGCAGGGCGTAAAGAATATACAGCTCCTAGACTCCTCTGGCCGGCTGCACGACCAGAGCTTTGCGCAGTTCCATGCCGAGAAGGTTGCCGACTTCAAGTCGGTTGCTGCCGAACAGTTTCAAGCCAAATACGCCGCACATGCCGGCTCATATGTCAGGGTAGGGCTCGATTTCTCTGCGATCGGGGCGGAAGTCAGCCGCTATGCTCCGGAGCTGATCGGCATTTCGAGCTGTTTTACCTGCAATCACCAAAGCACCATCGACCTAGCGCAATTTTTAAAAAAACAGTTTCCCGAAGCCTGGATCGTGGTTGGGGGGCAGCATGCGACGGCCTGGCCGGACGCGCTTTTAAGCCACGCGGACGGCGCCATCGACTTCATCGTGCATGGAGAGGGGGAAAAGGTCTTCAACGACCTGGTCCTTTGCCACGGCGACAAGGTCAAGGCAAGGTCGCTGGCTGGAGTCGCCTGGCATGAGTCGGGGGAAACCCGCGTCAACCCGAGGCCCCCATTTTACACGCTGGACGATTATTACGACCTCGAACCCTCCCTGCTGGAGGGGCAGGGGTACACCAATGCCCGCCATGCCTATCCCACCGAGGGGAGGAAGTTCACCGACATGCTTTTTTCCGTCGGCTGCCACAGGGCGTGTTGCTACTGCTTTTCACCAGTCATGCGCGGCAAGCTGCGCTCCCTGCAGGAGGAAAACATACGAGCCCTGCTCCTGAAACTCAAGCGGTACGGGTACCAGGAACTGGTCCTGCAAGACGATGATCTGCTGGTCGGCGATAACCTGAACATGCTGCTCAGGCTCTTCGCCGAATACGGCTTCAGGTGGCAGAACAATGGCGGCGTCGAGTTGGAGGGGCTGGACGATGCGAAAATCGACGCCATCATCGAGTCCCGCTGCCGGTGCATCTATGTGCCGTTCAACCCGCGCAGCCTCCAGGACCGGGTGCCCAGCCTGCCGGAGCAGAAAAAACTCAATCTGCTGCGCCGGATGCGCGACGCAGGAATCTACGTCATAACGAGCGGGATTTACGGGGTGCCGGACCTATCCCATCCGGACCACTTTTTCGATGACATGTCTCGCCTGAGCGACACGCATATCCGTCTTCTGAAGGAAGGGTACTGCAACGCTTCCCTGGTGCTGCCGCTGTCAATACTTCCAATGACACAGTGGTGGAATGTACTGGAGCGGGACGGTCAAAAAGATTTTGTGTTTGACAGGGAGGAGTGGCCCGATTACTCTATTTTCGCGCCGCAGATACGCCCGCGCCAGATAAGCAAAGAGAAACTGGAACAACGGCTGATCTCCATTCACCAGAATATCGACGCGGAACAGGTTTCTGAGAGTTGGTTCAGTGCTTTTGCCTGCAATGAGCAGTAATTGACGTAATTTAACTATGTAAAGGGAGGCACCTATGAAATCAGCCGTCAACTGGAGTCGCTGCCTTTTGCTGATAACCGCCATCTTCATCCTTGCCGCGTGCAACAAGCCCGGCAAGGAACAGAAGGTGATCGCAATTGCGACGCTCATGACCCATCCCTCGCTTGATGCCGTACTGGAAAACACCAAGAAAGAGCTGGCGCTGCAGGGGTTCGTGGAAGGCAAGAACGTCAGCTACATCATAAAAAACGCCAACGGGCAGATCTCCGCGACGGCCGGCATAGCCAGTGAGCTTGCCTCCCGCAACCCGGATTTGATCATCGCCATCACGACCCCCATGGCTCAGGCGGTCGCCAAGAAGGCCAACTGCCCCGTGGTGTTTGCAGCGGTGACCGACCCGGTGGGCGCAGGGATCCTGGCGTCTTTAAAGGGGGAGAAAAATATCACCGGAACCAGCGACGCCTGGCCCTACGAGGACCAGATGAAGCTGATCAAGGAGATAACTCCGGGAGCCAAGAGATTGGGCGTCATCTACGATCCGGGTTCACCGGGATCCGAGTCCAGCATGAAGCAAATCCGCAGCCTCGCCCCCTCACTCGGTTTCCAGCTCTTGGAGAGGGCCGTCAACTCGACCAACGATGTCTACCCGGCAGCGCAGGACCTCTCCGGCAGCGTGGACGCTTTCTATCTGGCAAGCGACAATACGGTGATCTCCGGGATGACCGCCGCTTTGAAAGTCGCCAGTAAGCAGAAAATCCCCTTGTATGTCGGCGACGGCGGGACCGTGGAAAAAGGCGGCCTGGCCGCGGTGTCGGTCGGATATCCGGTCTTGGGCACCGAAACCGGTAAACTTGCCGCACGAGCCCTGAAGGGGGAGCAAAATATCCCGGTGTATATCAGCCGGGGCACGGAAATATATCTCAACGCCAAGTCAGCCGAGCTGATGGGGGTGAAAGTACCCGACGAGATAACCAAAAAGGCCACCAAAATATACACCGAGATCAAGTAGCATGGATCTGCTTGTTCCCGTCGATACCGGGCTGATCATCGGCTTGATCATGGCGTGGTCGGTGATCGCGCTGTCGGTTTCCTTCCGGCTGCTTAACTTCCCCGATCTCACCATCGAAGGGTCCCTGCTCATCGGCGCCTCGGTGTACGCAGCGCTGGTTAAATTAGACACCTCACCCGTCCTGGCCACGCTCTGCGGCATGCTAAGCGGTGGCCTGGCCGGGGCCCTGACCGGCTTCTTTCACGTAAAATACCGGATCAATAAATTCCTGGCTGGCATTATCGTCGTGGCCATCTGCTTCACGGCAAGCCTGCGCATCATGGGGGCCAGCAACATCGGCCTCATCAAGTACCGTACCGTCTTTGACCTGGTCGAATCCTTCGACAGCCTCACTTCCAATCTGCACCTCGGCAGTATCCTGCTGCTTGCCACGGTCGTTACCCTGGGAGCCCTGCTCATCTATGCCGGGCTTTCCAGCCAGCGCGGCATCCGCCTGAGGGTGGCAGGTTCCAACCCCGAGTACGCCCGCTCCCTGGGCATCAGTGTCCCGGTCTACTTGGTGGCGGGTTTGGCGCTGACGAACAGCCTAGCTGCCCTGTCGGGAATCCTGCTGACGATGTTTCAGGGCTTCGCCGACGTCAATATGGGGCAAGGGAGCCTGATCATCGCCCTGGCTGCCCTGACCATCGGCGAGCGCCTGTTCCCCAAGACCAGGGTTTCCTATCACCTTTTTGTGCTCATCGCGGCGGTCGGCGGCAGCTTGCTGTATCAGATCCTGGTCGCGGTGGCGATCCGGCTGGGACTTGCTGCGACCGACCTCAAGATGGTCACCGCCGTCCTGGTGCTCGTGGTCATGGCCATGAAGAACGCCAAGCACGAAGAGTTGCTGTCGGAGGAGTTTAGATGAGCGTCTCCGCGGGGAAAGGGACCATTGAGATCCGGCAGGTCAAGGTGAGCTTTGAGCGCTGGGGGAGCAGGACCGATGCCCTGGACACCCTGAGTTTTTCGGTCCCTGCGGGGCAATGGCTGATTCTGGTCGGCCCCAACGGCTCCGGCAAGTCGACCCTTTTAAAGGTGCTGTCCGGCAGGCTGGCGCCCGACTCGGGCCAGGTGTCGATAAACGGCTGCAGCATCCTGGGACTCCCTGCGGATCAGTTGAGCCAGGCAGTCTTCCTGGTGCACCAGGATCCGCTTTTGGGAAGCGCCCCGCTGCTGACGGTCTATGAGAATCTTCTGGTCGCCGATCATGCCGCTTATGGCAAACGCATTGCCAAAAGAGAACTGGCAGCGAAATACCTGCAGCTCCTGGAGCCTGTGGGGCTGGCCGATCGGATCAGGCAGCCCGTGAAAACCCTTTCCGGCGGCGAGCGCCAGTTGCTGGCGCTCCTGATCGCGGGTCTCAGACCCGCCTCGGTAATCCTGTTGGACGAACCCCTTTCCGCCCTCGACCCCGAAAAGGCCGGCACCTGCATTGAGCAGATAGAGGCGCTGCACCGGCTGGGCAAGACCGTCATCCAGGTGACTCACAATGCGGAGCTGGCAGGTTCGCTCGGCGATCGTACCATCGCCCTGCAAGGAGGAAGACTTGTGCTCGACGAGTCAGATCAGTGCAGTCGCGAGACCATGACCAGCTGGTGGCGTACAGGAGCGTAGCCGACATGAGCGGATCCGGTATTTCTCCCTATACTCAAGACAAAAAGCTCTATCTGATCCTGGACGCCTTGGTCAGCTCGGTGAACTATTACCCCGTACGCATGTTATCCATCTATCCGCTTATTGACATCTTCAAACTTCTGGTTCAGCAACCGCTTGTTTTCTCATTCCTAGATGACTGTCTGAACCTTGTCTACTCTTCCATGGAAGATCCCCAATATGTGGATAGCTTTCACGCCATACTGAATGAAATCACCAAACGCAGCACTAAGATACAATTTACAGGACCGTCCGGACAGATTTTTTACCTTGTCATCCATCAGCAGTCGTACGTCGATGAAACCAACAACTTGCAGTTTTCTGAGGCCGCTCCGGATGTCTTGAAGCAGTATAGACGCCTGTTCAAAGGTATCGAACTCGACCACGACATAGGCCAGGCCTTATACATCGCTCTGCGAGACTTCAATCTGCTCGCGCGTCAACCGATTGATGAAGGCATTTCCCGAGCGCCGGTTCTCTCCAGCAAGCAGTACGGCGAGATGGTCGAACCTGTCCGTTCTGTTCTGGATGCGGCGCTGGGCGAACTTCAAGACTCTCCGCTGTTGCACTTTGCGCCCAACAGCAGTAACAAACCTTTGCCCTACCCGAATATCTTTTTTGTAGTCCGAAACGCCACAGTATCCCGCCGCACCTCACAGTTCAGTTTCGACTTCACCGCGCAGATCTTGCTGTCGAATGTGCAAAGACAGTCCATCGAAACCTGGTGCCAAACTGTTCCCAAAGGCTGCTGTTCAACTGCCAAGTTGCTGCATAAAGACTGCCTGATCGTTAGTAGGTTAGACCAGGTGATTGAGCAGTTAGAACAACCACTGGGCAAGGAGTCCCGTTCAGTCTCCGATACCGTATTCTGTTCCGGCAGTATCGAATTCTCCCCGGAGAGAGCAAGGCAGGGTCGAGATCATGGAATGGGTGCCAAAGACCATAGACGCCAGAAAGTGGAAGAGTGCATCTATGCTCAGATTATAAACGAACAACCAAAGGCACTGCTCATCCCGATCCATATCGGAGGAGTACCGTGGGTCACGCTCTACACTCTTACCTCGCCCGATTCAGAGTTTTCCGAGTCCTCCTGGAAACATAATTATCATATCTACCGAACTGTTACCCGCTCAATTGCCACCAGGCTTCGTGCGGGTATCAGCCAATTGTACGTTAACCTGGTGGCGGGGGAGTTGGAACGCGATGAACATTACTCTCACGGAATGCTTGCGGTGGATTTATTGAACAAGCGCTGGGAACTGATCGCGGCAGTCTACCCATTTAATTGCGTTGAAATAACCCTTGAACCGGGCTGCTGCAGTCACACCTCATATTTAATCCAAAGCAGACATTCGAGCACCCGTTACTGCCTCACCTTGGTGCCGAACCGCTTTTACTCCCGCCAGGTCACGTATGTCTGTATTAATGGAGAGGATGTCCACTCAGCCTGTCTAAGAGCTCTCGACAGGGTGGATGAAAAACTTGATGTGATCAACAAGCTGTTCTCCGAACAGGTGAAGCAGCAGGGACATACCTTAGGCAACACCCTGCACTCCGTCACTTTGGTTGTTAAGAACCTCCTGCGGGATTTTGACGGCATATCGAAGGCGTTGCTCAAGGAACCGAAGCAAGCCGCTGCCGCAGCCCTGCCGGACGGCGCTGAGCCGGACAGGAAACGAAGGGGATCGGTTGGAAGAGAAGCCAAGCTCAAGGTCGTCAATGAGTTCCACAGGAGGCTCTTGATGGTGTCAGGCCTAGTCGATGTGTGGAGCATATCTCTGCAAATGTTGCTGGAAAAAAACCAGGACCCTCCAGGCTTGAATGGTGCGAATACGCTGGAAGAGCTGCTGGATTGGTTCGATAAAAGGATCCACGGAAAGGCACATTTGCATCTGGTCAATAAGCTTCCTCAAAAACATGCGGTTGCTCTTTCTGATGTTTCAGGTGCTTTCACGGTTCTTTGGAACCTCATCAACAATGCATGCAATGAAGCAATAAACTCATGCATACCCGAGATACCACCACCTGTCGAGCTGATGTTGGCTCAGGTTAGCGACACGCATGTCTCACTTGGCATAGTAAATGCTGGAGAAATGCCCGATGAATTGATTGAAAAAATCCTGAACAACAATGCAGTGTATCCTCAAGGGATCTGGAAAGGATACGCAGTAATTCAACGTAAAATGAATGACATGGGCTGGCGGATAGTTGCATTGAATACTTGTGGTGGCAACACCACAATGGATATTTACATTCCTTATCGTTAGGGGGGGAAGATGAAGATTCTTGTGATCGAGGATGAGGCAACGCCTAGGGAAGAACTGATTTCGTATCTCGAGGGTAGAGGCCATAAATGTACCGAGCTTGCCCGGGGTGAGGATATCGACAAGGTAAAAGATCTCCAGAAGCATAAGCTTGCCATTATCGACTATGGCCTGGGAGTAAATCGCTGGAATGGCATGAGAACCGGTTATGAAATTCACCAAAAAGCGCCTGGGATGAAATTGCTGATGCTGACGGCAAATTTCACTGATCCACAATTGAAAAGAGACGCCTTGCACGGGGATTTTCACGACTTCCTGGGTAAATATGATGGCTTTTCCGTTCTGGAAAAACACCTGACGGAAACAAAAGACCCAAAGCCTGCGAAAAACAGTGTCCCTGAACAGTTGATCCCCGAGCTGCTGGGGCAGTCTGTAAAATTTCTGGAGGCTTTGGACTACGCAAGCCGGGTAGCGAAATCCAACCTGCCGGTATTGATACTTGGTGAACCGGGAACTGGTAAAGAAGGCTTTGCCAGGGAGATTCACAACAGGAGCCTGCGCAGCGCAGGGCCATTTATCGCTGTCAACTGTGCGGCCTTTCCAAATGCGGACGCCCTCCGCTCTGAGATTTTCGGCCATGTGCCCGGTTCGTATACAAGCGCTGTTGGCTCAAGAGACGGTTGCTTCGAGTTGGCTGATAAAGGGACGCTTTTCCTCGACGAAGTCGGGCATATGGCGCCAGAGGTTCAAAACCTGTTACTACGTGCCCTCCAGGAAGGAACCTTCACGAAATACGGCGGTTCTGACACGATAAAGGCCTCGGTACGCATAATTTCGGCGTCGAATAAAGATATAGCAGCAATGGTAAAGGGTGGGGAGTTCGCAAAGGACCTGTTCGGGCGGATTGGAGTCGTAGATATTAACCTGCCGCCGCTGAGAGAACGTGGAGATGATGTCATTTTGCTGGCAGAAAGTATCATAGATAGATACCAAAAAAATGAGGGAGATAAACGTGACCTCGTTTTAAGTGATGATGCCAAGCAGACACTCCGGGAAATGCAGTGGGGCAATAATGTCAGAGGGTTGAAGAGTTCCATGGAATTGACCTGCTTATTGTTCAGCACCAATGCAAAGAAGAAAAATGTTACGGTGATTTTATCCGAAGACTTTAAATTTGCTGCAAGCGAGAACATGTACCACAGCGTAGGTGACGAGCTGAAATCAGGAGAGTTGCACGGGGAAAGGACAGATTTGCCGTTTCAGAAGCAAAGCCAAAGTGAATCTCATGGTACCAAAAATATCCCTGCGCCGCCGGACGTTTCGCTCAGGCAGGCTGGGCCCCAGGACACCACGGGCCATGCTGCGGGTTCACCAGTAGTGGCGCCCCCTGCTGTCCTTACTGGCAGCATCGTACCCCCTCTGACAATAAAAGATGTTGCAGATTACTTGAAACTACTCAGATCAAATCTGCATGATACTCTTGACGGAAGCAGGGGACAAATAATGTTTCTTGCCGATGAAATGGAGGAACTTAAGAAGGACATCTGGGAAAAGGTTCTGAGTATTCCCGAGGTGGAATGTCCACGGCAGGCAATACTATTTCTTTATGGCAAAGGGGTGATCCCAGAGGGTAAAAAGCTGAAAAACAAGGCCGGAGGCGTTTTAAGGGTGTTCAACGTGTTGGAAGCGGAAAAAAACAAAAACGAAGCGGATCGAAGCACTGTGCTTCGTTACCCGGATTTTAAAGACGTCGCGGATTTAGGCCCGGTGCGGGGTACTACCGGCAAAAATAAAAAGTGAGCGTCGACCCTCAGCCGGTCGCAACCCAGCACCGGGGCTCTGCCGGAATTGACGCTTGAAAAACGCAACCGGGGGCGCCCGGTCACCGGCGACGATAAACATTCAGTTCACTCAAGGTGTTTTAGTTGCTTTTTATTTCCTGCCAGTCGTTTGTGAGATTCTTAGGTATGAATTTAGATTTAAATGTGTTTAATTTTGTAGAATCCATATACAGGTCGATGATCAGTTCATGGTTTTTATGATAGTCTTTCTTCTCAACAAAAAAAGTATGCTTCAAACTATTTGAATCAGTGCTGATATGATGTTTATCATCAGATTTACATTTTTCAGCAACACAAATAGTGACTTGTTGGTATAAATTGTCAGGCATGTAGGTGCCTTTTATTGAAAAAACAATCTGATCGGAAATGCGATATTTCTTCCTGTCCTTTTTGACGGTGTATTTAACATTTGTAAACCTTAGATTGTAGAAATACTTTGATGGTATTTGTTTTATTATCGGCGGTCTGGCACGAGTAGGTTCAGCGTTGGCAGGAGACAGAGGGTGTTCATGCTCAATGTATCGTCTAATCCCATTTTCCTCGGTATATCTTCGAGATCCAGAACCTTGTGGGAAATGGTAATCACCACCACTTATTTGGCTACCATGACTACAGCCAGACAAAACCAAAATAATCAAGAAGAGTAATTGCTTACTCATATTTGATTGTATCAATGGGATGCGATTGAGGTTTTTGGTGCACAACTGTTTTCCTCTTTTTCTTGTGTTTTGTTTCGGATTTGTAATGTGACTGAGGCGTATTTGCCTGGTTCGTGTTTCCTTCAGACGGATACCCGGAAGACGGAGATGAAGGCGTTGAAGGCGTTGAAGGAGAACTATGTGTCCTGGCAAAGTGGTAATAGAAAAAAGAACCAATCATGAGTATGAAAGCGGCGCGCGATAGCCAGCGTGAGAGCCAGCCTGATTGGTTTGGAGGGCGAACTTCAGTCGGTGGTCTCGAAGGAGGTGGTTGCGGATTTCCGGCGTTATGCGGGGAAAACGAACCAGCCACCTCGTTTATGTTGATGAAACTCTTGTTTCCGCATGACACGCACTTTCCGTCATTGCTACTGACCAGTTCTCTAACAGAAGAATCTTTATAATATGCGCGACACTTATTGCACTGCATTACATTGGTAGCACCTGCAAGTGAGGCAAGTGAATAAGCATCTATTACACCGGAAAGGTCGATCAAGTTAATTTACCTCAAATTTCAGATTACCAATACATTAGTTGTTTCTACCTCTAGAGCCGAAGGACCGATAAAAATTTTTTGTTGTTCGAGTATCGGATCGACAACTAAACCTACGGAATATTTATTGTAAAAGAAATTTCTTTGCGAGATTCTGTCAGTGCCACTGAAGAATGCCCCCAAATTGGGGTGACTATGGTACCATCCGACTAAAGTGTGTCCGCTTTGGTCCATTTTTCTTGACGCGCGCGACCAAACTTCTGGATCCATCCGGAGTGAGACTGCAGAGTTTTGGAAGGTTGAAGAGGGTACACTTTCCATAACCTCAACAACCAGGCTTTTGCTTCCGTTTGTGAAGACACTTCCCAATAACAGGCCACCCAGTTCGCTGGTGCTTTGACGAAGATGGCCGGTGACCTTTTCAATGCAGTGACGGTCGAGTAGGACAACATCCCCTGAAATCGATTTTTTCAAAATTATCATACCGTCAATAAACGAGTGCCTGCAAAATAAGCCCTCAACTGACTTTACCGGGTCGGCGACTGCCTGATTGTTCCATAACATCATGATCGGGCCTCGAAAAGTTCGTTGCAATTAGGACATTTTATTTTGCCGATTTTGCCTGAAGGGACCCTGAGACTCGCCTTGCACTTCGTGCAGTGTATAACCGAAGTCATCACTGTGGTGCCGGCTGTATTCCAGGACATGGTCTTCTGTTGTGTCTGCGGAGCAGTGAAATTAACGATATCGGTAGGGAAAAGTTTGGGGGACCTTTTGCTGAGGTCATTATACCAGTTAAGAGCGGCACTATTGGCAGGTGATTTCTGATCGAATAATGTGGCATCGTATGTGATGATCCGGACTATCCTTTTAACGATCAAATCCAGAGGCTCATTAGCCCAGGCCTTTCCTAAGCAAACTGTACCTGACGAATAGACATGAGGATTATAGATTTGCGTTGAAATAGATGCTACCGGTGGAACGAGTGGGTAACGAGCAGGTAATGAAATTTTAAGCCGCGTTGAAGTTGATTTGTCTTTTGGGTAATCCGGGGACGCAACGGTGACATAACTTAATAGAATTTCTATCTCATTTATAGGATTTCCTCGGGTAGCTAATACTTTCATTTTACCTGAAGACATGCTCGCGAGAACATTAATCCGTTCTGCCTCATTTTTTCGTCTTTCTTCATTTGCATTGGACATAATTACCACCGCGTTCCCGCTACCAGGACTGGCGCTACCTCTAGTACGTGTCCACTCTGGACTCCGGCACCTTGCAAGGTACTTCGACTATTAACATCTGACCCGGAAGAAACATTTACCAAGGAATATTGCGTATCGGTAGGGAGCGACCAGTTTGATATGGCAGCGTCAATTATGTCTGCACCGGTATTATTGCCCGACATTTTCACTTCGGCTTTGCGCGTCTGGTCAGCAGTTCGTACTATGACATTTATTTCACTCATATAAGGCATGCCTCCAAGTTGATTACGTAACAGATATCGTCAATATTAGCGGTGATATATTTGCATGGTAGTTTTTTTAAAAGGTGGTATTTATAAAGATTATGGACCGTGAACTGATCCTCTATTTTTATTTCTACTGATGTATCTTCGCACACTGGACAAATCTGTAAAAGTTCTGTGAAATCTCTCGACCTCGCAGGGAAAGATATATTTAATGGTCCGCACCCGTGCTTGCAAGAGGCACTTGTTATGAGCGGATCACTCGTTCTTAAACTGATTGAGGTATCCTCTGCCAGTATATTCATCAAATTACTTTGTATGGATGCGTTGCCTTGAATAAGCAACCGGGTACTCGGAATGTTACATGTCGGACATTCCTGATTATGGGTCACTTTGAATCGTGTCATATTGTGTGTTATAGAATCTAATATTATTTTAAAATTATTGGCATAATAGTCCCCCTGGCCGAGGCGAAGCGCGGCCGATGCGGCTAGACTCCCCGCAAGGGACGAGGTAATTATCGTAGTCGGGATTTTTTTTTCCGTAACAGCTACCCGTTTCAGCCAACCGCATGAATATCTTTTCGACATTTGTTCGTACACAGTGTCAGGAAGCCCGCATTCGTAGCAACCCGAAACGGCTGAACTCCGATACGGGTAAAACTCAATTGAAGCATACCTGCTGTCAATTCCTGTATTTATAAAATCAGTTTTTACCAGTAAACACATTTCATTCAATTTGAGTCGAGACTCAAAATTGTCAACGCAACTAATAAGAGCGCTGTATTTACTTAATTGCGAGAGATTCAATTGCTCCCAGACATCACCGTGAAAGTAGTCAATCCGGACAGATTCATCCAGTTCTCGCGCTCTCATGGCTGCAACCTCGGCCTTACCTCTGCCGATGTCTTCGGACCTGAACAAGACACTCCTTGTAAGGTTATGCTCTTCTATGATGTCTTGATCGTAGATGTCGACGTTCCCGACACCAAGCAGCACAAGGTTTTTTATGACCTCATTTCCTATAGCCCCTGCGCCAACAACGGCGATCGACATGGATCTGACTTTGTCCAGTGAAAACCAATCGATCAGGGAATGCCGCTGATACCGATCATTCATTGATATCACCTTTAATTTTTTCGTAAGCACGGATCATTACTTTCAGCATTCTTTCACTATATTCCCGCATAAAAACGTCTTTGTTGTCTGGATGATAAAGCTTGACACACTTTATATAGGCGCTTTTCAGATCTACAACTCCACACCCGGGCTGGACTCCCAAAAGCACATAAGGATCAGTTTCCTCAGCTATTTTAATGTTGCTGGAATATTCGTTTTTCAGGTCATTCCATTCCATGTATAACCCTCAATGTTGCAAAATTAAAATAATCGGTGAGAATCTTTGAGAAATAATTTTAAATGATGCAGCCTAGTTTGTGTGGTCAATGCGTCATTTTTAGTTATGGACAAACTGTAGTAACAATTATTTTTGTCCGAAAAAAATGGATACCTGAGATCGTTGTGAAGTTTGCCGAATCTAGTCCCACCTAAAATATTATCATATATTTGTTGCTTTACCTGATCCTGTAAATTTTTATCCGTACATATAATACTAACTAAAAAATCTATTAAATCATCTACGTTGTGAGTCCGAGTTTTTTCTCTGTAATACGAGAGCTCTGGGTTTACCAGTGTGAAAACAGTATGCCTTACATACTTTTCCATGGCCTGGATCATAAAATACATAGCGTGGCGATACTCCTCGACTTGCAAGAGCAAAATAGAGACACGCTCGTCATTTTCTGCTAAATGGAGGTACTCTGTTGAGGCTGTCATCGCCGTTTTTTGGTATTTTCCAATGGAAGACATTTTACCCCACAGGTTCAAAAGAGAGTAAGCGATACGTTATTATGCAAAGTTAACAAAGTCAAGTATTCTGATGCGTGGCACTTGTTAAAATGCTAAAAAAACTGACCTCATGCTGCCAATCGCACCAAAATCTCGCGTTTTACTGCAGTTACCCTTTATATTAAGGGCGGTATTAAGCGTACCGTACCAGTGCCGAAATCGAGGATTTGCTGGTCTTATGGCATAATTAAGTCGACCAGCAGCCTGTTTATATTTGCTCTCCAGCTATATCAGCCCTTGTATGACCTGAGATGACCGCCCGGTCGTGCCGTATTGCCCTCCCTGCAAGAAGCGCCTGCAGCAAGGCCAAGGCGATGGCAACGGATCATCCGCCAGTTGGTCCGGCGCCGGCAGCCGGCGCCAGAGTTCGCTCCCCCCTCCACTGGAGATCCTGCTACCGATGCAGCCAGTCCGGCGGCAGTTGCGCGAGGCCCCTGTCTTTCAGAGTAATTACCGCTAGGCCTGTGCGGGTCTTTTCAGCCTTCTGCATCCGCCGTGCTTGCTGGTCATTGCTGAGCTCCTTATGCCCGATTAACTGCTGGTCCGCTTCCCTGCGGGCACTCAACTGTCGCAGGGGTTCGCGTTTGCTTGCAAGCTCACTTCTGACCTGCACCAGTTGCTCGCGCAGAGAGGTGGCACGCACCTGATCCCAGGTGAAAAGGATCAGCAGGGTAAGAATGCCGTATATCAGGTGCCGCTCGTTCATGGGTTCACTTCCCGATGCGTTGATTGGAGAAGCCCGCGGACCACCGGTTCCAGGGCTATGGTACTACGGGTGATTATCGCCGTTCCTCCCCGGCGTGCTCCGTGCCGGATGCAACGGTCATGGACATGGTTGGCACGTCGGGGAGCAGGGGGGCGGCCTCAGCCGCTTGCTTCCACCGCGAGGCCCCTCCGGCCGGAGGCAGCAATCCGGCTGCGATTAGCTGGCCGGACGGGCCGTTGCCGTGATAGCCCAGGTAATCGTAGACCGTGTAGCCATCCAAGTCGGCGATGTTCGGGTCTGCGCCCTGATATATCAGCACTTCTATCATCTGCAGGTCATCCCTTAATGACGCATACATAAGAGCGGTGAACCCTTCTTCGCGTTCCTGTATGTTCACATCCCCACCGTATGCCAGCAGCAGTTTGACCAATGCGAGGTTGCCCTGTTCCACTGCGATATGCAGACCCGATTCCCCATTGTCAAATATCACATCCGGATCAGCTCCCTGATCCAGCATCTCGCGCACCTCCTCGATGGACCCCCACTGCAGTGCCTGCGTCCAAAGGCCCTTATCGATATTACCCTCTGAAGTGACTGGCAGCCTGGCTGTTGAAACTGTGTTGTTTGCCGGTACGCAGCCAGTCGTCTGCACGATGCAAAGCGCTAAAAGAACCAAAAGTACCTTGGTGATGCTGCGCGGCGTCATGGCATGCCCTCCCTTTTAAAGGTGTGGCAAGACAAAATACACGTATCGTACCAGCTCTGCGGATTTGCGGTGAATCAGTGGTTTAGGCTGGCCGCGCGAATGCTGCGCCGGCTCTGGGAGACATGCCGAACGAAATAGCCATGTGGCGGCTGCAAACAAGCAGCTCGCTGCTCGAAGGTCAGGTCTGCCCGGCCGGCCGGCAGGAAGATTCCCCGGTTTCTGTTTGGCAACAGGAAGGGACGGCAGGTCCTCATACGATCTGCTCGTGCAGCAGCCAGTCGTGCCGGCGAATTTCTGCAAGTTTGCAGCATTGTCGGCTCACTCAGTTGCCGCCCGGGTTCGCTCCCGGTGGGTATGGCCGAAAAACTAGGCAGTTGCGGGTTTGGCACAGATATTCCTATTACCGTTTGCATCGGAAGAGATAACCAGGGAGGCGGCTATGGAAGCGATTTGCATTGTTCACTACAAGCATCAGGAGAAAGAGCGGCAGCAAAGCAAGAAGCCTGCTCGCTTCTTCGAATTCTACGGGGTCTGGTTTGCCGGCGAGCTGAAGGCGCTGGTAACGGAGGTGGCCCGGGTGCGTTTCAAGGCGGACCTGGGGGGGAGAATGCATGTCTTTATCGATACCGGAGAAGTGGAAAAGGGTAAACCCGTTCTTCCGGACGGAGTGCATGACATCGAAGTGTACGGTCATGCCTGTAAGCTTTACAAATGGGTTGCCCAGGGGTACCACCGCGGTTTGGTAGTACCGGCGGATGACGACAAAGCCGTTGCTAGGGCTCAGATTTACTATGAGAGCAAAACCTGGAGCTGGCAGTTAAGCGGGAGTGATCGCGGGCGGCTGGCTGTCCTTGACAGATCGGAACGCTGATTTCCCGGAGGCCCGGATCGGCCGGGGACACCTATCGAGATAAAGGAGACGTCATGAAAAAAAAGTTCCGTGACATGATTGGAGAACCCGGTAAGAGGGCCAGGCGCTTTGTCGCGACAATACGTCGACGCCGTGTTAATGACAAACCGGTCCCTGTTTCCCGGGCGGTGGCAGTGATGGAGGCCTGCGCACGCTGGCCCTTAGGTATCGTATGCGTCTGCATGATCGGATATTTTGCGATCCCGTACCTGATGAACAGCTGGGCAGACAATTCCTCTTTTGGCGATGAACCCGATACCCGGAAGACCGTGGTCAGCACCATACCATTGCTCGCCGCCTGTGATAGATCCGATTCGGACCAGGTCATTCGGCTGCTGGACGGCGGTTCCGATCCCAACCAGGCCGACGACGAAGGGGATACCCCGTTACACCATCTGTTGGTTCACAGTGATAGCGACCAGGAAACGGAGCAGGAATCAATCATCAAAGCGCTGCTGGCAAAAGGGGCCGACCCCGGGACCCGCAATGCGCAGGGCGAATCGGGCCTGGCGTTCGCCCTTCGAGAAAACCAGGCATCCCGGTACGTTCCTCTGTTGCTGAAGCGTACCGGACTGGTTGATCTGGCGCCTGACAAGGCTGGCAACACCCTTATGCATATGGCTGCCAAAAGCGGAGTCGCAAATAACGTCGCGACCGTGCTCGAGAGGATTCCTGGCGGCATCGGTCTGTTGGACAGGTCGAACGACGAAGGAGAAACCCCGCTAATGCTGGCGATAGACTCCCAGGAGGGAGACGGATTGCTGCAAGTTGGGGATGCGGACCAGAAGCAGGAGCACAAAAGGCTGCTTGCCGGTGGTAACAAGGCTTTCCGTCGGCTGCTCGCCTCCGGTGCAGATTCTCAGGCGCGTAACAGGGTGGGAGATACGGTCCTTATGCACCTAATAGACAAGGGGGATCACTCCGACATGGTTCAGGTCCTGAAAAATGGGGCCTCGCCTAACCAGCCCGATCTTGATGGCAGCTATCCGCTGCAAAGGGCGGTGGCAAATTGTGATGGCATGGCAGCCATGATCTTGATAAATGCCGGGGCGGACGTCTATGCAAAGGGTAGCGTCGGTCTCACTGCGGCAGAGTTTGCCCGGGTAAAGCAACAGGTCTGTTTTGCAGAACCCCAGAGAAGCCTGCTGAAGATGGTTGTTGCCCACAAGCGTTGACATATCAGATCCCGAAAAGGTGATGCAGCTGGTGGAAAACGAGCACATATCTGAAGGAGAATAATTATGTGGTTATCACACATGCACAGAATAAAGCCCCCGGCAATGAAAGCCAGACTTTTAACTGCCACACTGCTGTTACTTTCAGTTTGGGGCTGCGCAGTGGTCTACAGTACCAGCGAATACCAGCATGTGAAGCTTTGCCTCCCCGTCTGGCTATTTGTGGCACGCCATGCAATATTCCTCGTTGCTGGAGCAGCTCTTTTTCGAACGATCCAGCGCAGGAATATCGCAAAGCCGATTATCAACATGCCCTGGTCGATATGGTGCAGTCTATCTCTCCTTGTCGCCGGTGCGCTCTACTACTATCTTGACCGGGACAGTTTTTTTCGACCCGTGTCGTTGTCACTGCCCGGGATGGTTGACGTCAACGGATGGCAGGTCGGCGGCTGGCTGTTCGGCACAATAAACCCCGCAATCGTGTCTTCCTGCCTTTTCGGACTTGCCCTGGTATCCCAGTCGCACCTGAGCGCCCGGTCGGTGACGAGAGTCGACGAGACTAAGGCTCCTCAGGCTCCAGACGATGCTGGTGCCGCAAACGATGTGGCAAAAGCTTTCGGAGCTGTTCCGGTTCGGGCCAATGCATTGTGCCAGAAGCATGGGTCCTGGATTGTGCTTACCCTGACCTTTTTGCTACTTATGCGTCTACTCGTGGCCTCCGGCGATCTAGGGGCGGTTATGCTGCTTCTCATCGCCTCCCTGACAGCCCTCTGGGTTAGCGGGAGGCGCCTGACTGCTGTACTTTGCGCAGGCTGCCTAGCATTATTTACCTACCTAGAAATAATTCAGACTTCATACCGTCTGTCGCGATGGCAGGCCTGGTATGACCTGTCGGAGCTGAACTTAAACTCCTATCACCACATTCAGATGTGTTACTCCTTCTTTACGGGCGGCTGGTGGGGTACCGGCCCACTCGGAAGCGTTCGTGAGCAGTTTTATCTGCCTCAATCTTCTGCCTCCTCGACTGCCTCAGTTTTGGCAAACGAGTACGGGGTTATCGGGTTTCTGATGCTTTCTGCGCTTTGGGCATTTCTGTTCCGGCTCTGCCTGGAGGCGCTTCGCCTCGAATCACAGCGTAGGGGGAACGCCGAGTTTTCTTTGCTGCATTTAAGTTCAGCCCTTCTATTTTGCACTGTTACCTTTCATCTCATATTTAATACCGGCTTTTTACCTCTGAGTGACTTTGCTCTTCCGCTTTTCAGTCATTCCGGAGCCCTGACTGTGCTTTCCTACTTGGTCACAGGACTTGCGCACAAGTCATTGGTGCAGCATAAAAAATCTGGTTCCGATGTCCAATGGACAAAGGGTGATCTCGCTTGGGTTGCAGGCCTCATAATCTGGTTTTTAATGGCTGGCAGGGCTGTGCAGATAACCTTTGAGCCGTTACAGCAGTACCGGTCTCTTAACAGGCCCGACCAGATGCCACCACTCACCAGTAGGGGGTGTCTTGACATCCCGGCGCTGGATAAACGTTAAAATGAATTACAGATATGCATCTAAGCCATGCGACAGTGTCCTTCGAGGCATCTAACCCAATGACACGAAACTCGCCGCAAATAGCGCACGGTGGAGTAACCACAGCTGTACAATGCCCGACGCACTGTTGATTGAGGCACAAGAGGGGGGATGGCGAAAGCCGCCAGCTGCTGCGATCGGAGTCATGGCTAGGCTGGCTGCTTAACTAAATGTCTCAAAAAGACCAACATTTGTTTCTGGCTCGCACAATATAACTCATGAAACGGATGCGGATACGATCGCAACGAACTATGCTGCGGACGGGTGGCTTACAAAAACACGGGAAGGGATACCTACTCTATAACCGGGGAATTCGAGCCCCGTTACTCTTCGGCTAAATGCGAAAAGCGCCGAGGGGTCTCTCAACGCGCCACCTCAAATCAAAACCAGGGTTATCCTCGAATTGCCGGAAAACCGCTCCGCCGCCCTGTGAGTGTAAATGATCTTTTTTCTCCATGGGAGATTTTAGAAGCTAAACAGGCGGCAGATAACGATTTCAAGTAGAATTTGCCAGAAGTTAATAACAAATGTGGCTACAGCAGAACGAATTCGTGATTAACGATCAAGGCAAAATGGAAGAAATATGCTAAGTTACCTAGACTGGCGCACCTAGTGGCGGGATGGCTGGCGACGGAGATAACCTAAGTGGGGAAAACGCGAATGGGAACAAAACCCGGTTCAATCGACACACCTAAATCACCAAGGGACTTCAAACAGGCAATGTTGGAATTCCCTGTTTTGGCCAAGATGGTGCATCTCCCCCTTGACATGTATAACGAGATTACGGCAACAGCTGAGGCGAAAGCCTTTTACCTCAAAAACAGCCGCAAGAAAAAACACAGTCTCAAGTCGCCTAAGTGGGCGGAAGAATATAATTACGAAGGTGTAAAGGCTGAAGAACTCACCGAAATTCTTAGTGGCGAATACATGCTCACAGCTAAGGATGTTAAAATTTGGACAGAATTTTTGTTTTATCTGACCAACCCGGTGTCGTCCTTGCTCGAGTGGGACACCCCCTTGGGTGCCACCAGTGAATTCTTTAAAAATCCAACATCAAAAACATTGGACCTCATGCCAAATTGGGTGTGGTTAATACCTAACATCTTGGAAATTGTCGAAAATGGGGAGTTTCTCCGGAAACTGTATCTTGCTACGGCCGCATGTGCCCCTCATAGACCGCGAGTAATCCTTAACAGCGAAGCCGGTTTAAAACACGGTGACGTTGATCGGCTTCTCGACGTATGGATACATCTCACGCACTGCAGTGAAGGTTCCCATTTCAAAGAACTTGATGACATACATTTTTGGGGATTCGAGGCGTTCTTTGCCTGGGCAGAGCCCGCACCAGAGGAAAACCCCTTGCTTGCCGTCATGAACGGGTATTTCATATCGCCGCAAAAAGGCGACAATTTTGTTAATGACCATGACTTCTTTTGGACTATGGACGCGGAAAGTTCAGAGTTCAACACCATAGCCAAATTTGTCATGGGTGAGGTAATCCCTGCAATGGGGTTTGATGATTTATTTGAGTTTTCCAGTAAAAAAATCAATCAAAATGGTATGTTGGTTCCATTTCCTGAGATCCATAAAGACTGGCGCAAAAAGGGGATGCTCGCGCCCCTGCTTGACATCCTATCCCTGGTACTGGCGGCGGCGCCAATCAATGTGGTTCTCGACACCTTTGTCGACAGGGAGATTTTCGACCAGGAGATGTACCATAATCAGAACCTGCCATCGCCTTGGTTTGGCCGAACTTATATCATTATCTTCCAAGTGATAGGGACAGCGCCTGAGGATGGAGCAAAGTCTGATATGGATCTTGCAATAGGTATCCTGGCTGGAAAATTAGACACAAAACCGAAAAAGGTGGATTTGAAAATAGAAACGAAGAGGCTGAAGCTCACACGTTACTACAAATCTTTGGAAATCAAAGGCATGCATGTCGCAGTCTACAATCCCTGGGACTATCCGATAGTGGCGAGACCCAGCTAAAGATTTCAAGCTCAACTGTCTGAATAAATGTCGATAATAGACTTCTCATCTGTGACTTTTAGGAGGTTAGTCAATGCGGCTTCCCACCGCTCGAGCCAGTGTTTAAGCTCCCACTCATTCACCGCTTGATCTGACTCGAGCCCCGCAATAATCCTCCGGTCTGCCCCGAGTGCCTCGATCTTTTTTGCCACTGTGTACTGCAAGTCGACAGGGGTCCATTTGGGTATCCCGAAGCAATTCTTTCGCAGAACAAGGTACGAAATGGTGCCGATGTCGATGTGATTGCCAGGGGCCCGCGATGGGAAAACATATCCATTCTCATTTGTTCCAATCAGTTGCAGTGCAGTCGGCGTAAGGAACACCTTACTTGCTCGGCCAGCGGCCTGCCACCACCTAAAGCCACTGTACTGTATGATCTCCTCACTCTTGAGCGCAATACACCTGCTTAGGGCTTGCCCGGTCAACAACATAAACTTAAGTGCCCGACAGGTGGAGTCTGCTCTGGGGTTATTCAGTGAGTTCCAGACAATTAGAATTTCGCTGTCGTCCAAAACTCGTAGATTGGAGGGTAGGGGAGGATCATCGGCCTGGCCGCTGCCGAAGATTTCTAAAAGCCTCTGCTGCCAGCGCTCCATCGCCTCAATTTTTTGGTCGTCATATTTATATATATTGTATGTGGCGACCAGCCCTTCCTTTTGGTGGTTCAGAATCTCTTCTGCGTATTCGTCTATTACCCCTAATTCCGGCAACATAGTGCGACAGGTGCGTCGCAGATCTTGGGGATGCCAATCGATGAGGCCATAGTGTCGCGACATTGCCCATTCGTCGTTAGATGCCCGATCTCGGTTGAGGTGTTTTGAGATGGAGCCGCGATCTATGGGGTGTCCATCATTTGCGGGTGATGGGAAAATATAACCGTCCTGTTCACCGATCACCTCTAACGCCAGATCATTCAGATATACTCGATAGGGCCCGACTTTGTATTTTGTCCTTTCTGTTGGGATCGCCCACCACCGGCCGTCGATCTCATCCCTATGCATACTTGCTACTTCACCAGGCCGTTGGGCCGTAAGTAATATGAGCTTCATCGCTCGGCGCACAGACTCAGACCCGGGCGGAGCTGATAGCCCATTCCATACAACCAAAATCTCCTTGGAGGTTAAGTTTCGCTCTCGTTTCCGCGGAATAACCTCTGGCATGGTGTGCTTTAAGTTGATGCCCTTAAAAATGTTCTCCTTGACCATCCTCTTCGTCATGGCGTAGGTCCAGGCACTCCGGACGGCTTTTAGCAGGTTCCTTGCCTGCCCCGGTTTTTTGACCTCAGATTCATCGGTTGTCTCTAGATAGCGCCCGATCAAGGATTCTGCATCACTTTGGCGGATGTCGTCAGCAGGTCTATCCATCCATGTTTCAGGGATGCCGGCTTCAATTGTGTATTTGTCATTTTGCAGGGAGGTGGGGCTGTAATTTAACTGCCGAGCTCGCATTGAGTAAAAATTATCGAGCACCTGCCGGACGGTGTATTGCTCTGGTTCCAGCGCCGCCGGGGTGACATCAGACTCTGATTCCAACGTTTGTTCTGGTACGGCCACTATTTTTGGTTCTCTGGGGTCGATCCCTTTTTTTACCAGTTTTCGGGCTTCCCTGAACTTTTCCCTGGCACCCTCCAGCGTTGTCCTTCCGGTCTCTTTTGCCTCTGTATATTTGCTGGGGAACTCGCCCAGCATCATCATCTTAGATTTTCCGTCGAGAAAAAATTTGTAGAAAAAGTTTTTTCTGTAGACAGTATGATTGCCCTTGTCCTTGCCTGCCCACACCCGGATTCCGAAGCCTCTCTCGCCTCCTCCCAGGTGATCGATTATATCGATATACCTTTGTCCTTCAGGACATGTTTTGGACATGATGTCGAGATGGGTGAGCATTCGCTTTCCCGTAGTTGGAGAGGTGTCCAGCGTTGACTTCGCCATTGGTAGGCATCCTTGTTTTTGCGTATAGACTGCAACCGAAGGTTATCATGGACAGTGGCGTTTTGGCAATCGCAGATAAAGCGTGGGTTAGAGTTAGGTTAGAGTTGGTTCTATGTAACAGCTTAAAAGAGGATGCTCAGAGTTTACAACAATATGTTAAAAATAATAGAAAAATTTGGAATGAGTAGTTTGATGTGTTGAGTATTGACAATTAAAGTTCTGGACTTTGTGTCTAGTGGTCTCAATTTCGAATCATTTCGCACCGACCATTTAAATCAAGGACTTAGCTCAATCGGCTAGGTCCTTTTTTTTGTCCTTGAACCAGCAGTTATACAAACAGTTATACATTTTCTGACCACATGTTTTTTGGACCCAGTCTGCTGGCGTCTGCAATCGGTGCCGGGGACTGAAACCGACCGTTACCGGTAACCTGCCGCGCAACGTCTGCCCGAGGCTGCCAAGACCTACTGGGTAGCTAAATAACTGCACGACTTGCTGCAGGCTGCCAAGCCTGTGACACTAATAAAACTCATCGCCGACCTCGCGAAGGAATCGGATGATGACAGTAATAATGGAGTTCCCCAATCAGATATGTGCACCAGATTTACGTCTATGCAAACCGCAACCTGAGATCGAACCTCACCTAATCACCACACCCTTCTGCGCCTCACATTCTCTCTTCAAACCAAATCTAATTGTCGTATCGCCCAATCCCGCTACTTTCATGTATTTAAACGTTTCTAGAAAAAACTGTTAGTTTCTAAAAATTGATGTGTTATAACAGAGCGCGAAAAGCGGCAGCATTGCCGCCCATTATTTCTGCGACTACAGCAGCAATGTGAAGTGCAGTCCGGTCGCTCTCGTCTAATCCCTGGCATCCAACTCGCCCGTTTCCTGCCGGAATATGCAAGCGCCTGGGCGACCAGCCCGCCGAATGCTTCAGGCACGAAAATCACGACACCCTGCTGCTGTTGCCCTTGTCGGATGATTATCCCGCCCCCGCTAAGCCCTGCGTCATGCTCTTAGACGCGCTGGACGAGGCAATTGTCGACGGGCAAAAACCGATCCTGCTCTTGCTCCAAAATGCCCGAATGGCTGAGGCTGATCGTCACCTTGCGTGTTGACGCGGACTTCGACTCGCACTTCCTGTCCCTTGAGCAGGTAAAGTCTGACGGCGTTTTAAGGGAGAACACGTCGGATTTGTCCGCGTACCTCCGCCCCCGCTGGCCCGACATCATAGAGGACCAGCTCTGCCTGATCCTTGATCGGAGTAATGGATCGACGAATTCAGCTGTACTCATCGGTGATTCAGATCTTCAGCACAGAGATGCTGGACATTGGCCTGCTCAGCTGTCCTAGAGGTGACATAAAAGGTGTCAGAGAACTTTCTGACGGAGTACTTCTCTCCTGGTCCGAAGTGGAGATGAAACTCTGGGGCTACCGATACTGAGGATAGGGGATAATGCGCCCGTTCTGCCATGTATCATGCGGAAGCGCCTTACCGTGAGATGGAAGCCATTATGTGCTTAAGAACAAACAGCCGTATCCCGACAAGTAGAAAGTGCCAATCTCGCTCTCTCCAACCGAAGAAGTAAGATGGACTCACACAAACCGGCCTGATAGGAGTCTTCTTGATAAGCAGACGTAATCCCTTTTTTATTTCCGTTGGAGGCGGCAATGAGATAGGCGCAAGTTCGTACTTCCTCTCCTTGTGTGGCACGGACATCTTGATCGATGCAGGCCTCAGGCTTAATTCGGAGCGAACCTACCCGCGGTACGAGCACCTTTACGAAAACGGTGTCATCGACGGATTGTGGGACCTGTCCGCAGTCCTCTTGACACACGGCCATCTTGACCACATCGGCTCCCTTCCCAAGGTTGTCGAGGAGGCCCCCCTAGTCCCCGTGTATGCGACGGCGGGAACCAAGGACATCGTTCAGCTGCAACTGGAGGACATGGTCCGCGTAGGGGAGCGCCGGGCCCAGAGCCGCCCCGAAACAGCGGCGGCGAACTACATGAAGTTCCAGGTGGAGCAGGCTCTCTCCAATATAAGGACCAGGGAGTGGGGAGTCCCCGTAACGGTGGGGAACGCGGAGGTGACCTTCTTCCCCGCCGGACACATCCTGGGCGCCGCCTGCATCTACGTGAGGTCCGAAAGACTGAACGTCCTCATAACCGGCGACTTCTCCGACTTCCACCAGTATTCGGTGGACCCGTTGTCCCTGCCGGAGGGGCTCGACGTCGACGTGCTGATCACTGAGACCACCTACGGATACCAGGAACAGAGCGGGAGTGCGGAGTTGTCACTGGAGCGGCAGACCTTCCTGGCGCAGATAACCGACGTGGTCTTCGGTGGCGGAACGGTGCTGATACCGGCATTCGCCGTCGGCAGAGCCCAGGAGGTCGCTATGATCCTCACCAATGCCATTGCTGTAGGCGACCTTCCTCCGATCGAGATCTACCTGGACGGGCTGGCGAAGGGGGCCACGGCCATCTACGAGAAACATGGCCGCGCCGTCTTCGGGAAATACGTGAAACCGGCGCCGTTGGGCCTGCACTCCAGCAAGAGGGAGATGACCGGCGTGGTCATCTCCAGCTCGGGGATGCTGGTGGGGCACAGCTGCTCATCCCGATACGCCCAGAAGCTTCTGCCCAGGGCGGAAAACGCGCTTTTTTTCACCGGCTATCTGGATGAGGACTCCCCCGGGAAAAAGCTGCAACGCCTGCGCGAGAGCAGGGGCGGCCATTTCCAATTCGAAGAAAAGGCGGTACCGGTGAATGCGCTGGTGGATACCTACCGGCTTTCGGCACATGCGAGTTGTGCCGGAATCCTCGGGCTGATAGAGAGGGTACGACCGCGCAAGGTCGTCTTCGTCCACGGCTGTCCCAATTTCGCCGGAAAGACGGACATCATGAGGGACGCCTTTCTCAGGTTTGGCTCTTCCGTCGAGTTTCACCAATCCCTCAATGGCAGCACCATCCACCTATAATAAATCGTACGAACGGAGCAGAAATGGACCAGGAAATCGCAAAGGTACTGAACAGATTTGATGATGGCATGTCGGCCATGACCAAGGTGGCCGTTAATTCCCATTTGTGTGATTACATCCTGACGAAGACGATTCTCGAAAAGCCCTCCTTTTTCCCTCGACAATACGTGGACGCGGTGCGCAGCGAACTGGGACGTCCGCCGCAGTTCAGAGTGCTGGACGAGTTGAGCAACAATCAACTCGACTCGCCGGAAAAAAGGGAATCGTGGTCCGCTCGGATACACGAGATCGGCGCACATTTGCAGCGCTTTTACGACCTTGCGCCCGGGGCTTCCGGGGCCTCCGACCTTTATGGCCAAATCAAAAAGGAGGCGCTGGACGGCAGCCGGTTCCAGGCGCCAATGCACTTCAAAGCCGTCCTGATCGTATGGCTCACCAAGATGCGGAGGGGCGCCAACTGCAGGAGCCAGCTCGAGCACATAGTGAAGAAGAGCGACTCGATGCGGTGCCAGGCCCTCCTCAGGGAGCTTCTGGATGTGATGGCGGTGAGCCACAACCTGCAGAAGTCGAAGACGGTCAAGGAGAAGCTCAATGACACGCGTGATCTCCTCAAGACCAAGCAGTACTCAAAGAGTGCCGAGGTCGCCGAGGTCAAGGACGCCGACTCCCGCATCTACACCCTGCAAAAGGAAAACGAGGACTTGCTGACAGCGCTGGAATTCTCGGCGCAACAGCTGGAGCAACTGGTGGAGGAGATCGACAAGATTCGCGGCGAAGCATCCATAGAGGCTTCGGTGTCATTCTACCAGCGCATGAACGCGCCGAGCTCGGGAAATCTCCTTGACCAGTTCGCCTGGACAGAGGAGCGCCTGCGTGAATTGAGGGAGAGTGGCTTCACCATCCCCGAGCAGATCGAATCGGTCCCCTTGCTGATACGGATGTTCATGAAGTTCGTGAGGTCTTGCGGGTTGAAGTCACTGGACAGGGTAGGTGCCGAATATGATTTCACCCTCTCCCAGACAGACACCTTCGACTACACCGGCCAGGAATACGCCTCGCCTGACGAAGTGAAGAACGTCATCGTGGCCACGCCCGGCTGGGTCTACGACGGCGTCGTGATCACCCGCCCAAAATTGCAGGAGGTACGTAGTGAGAGAGGAGGAGCGTGTCATGAGCTTGGAGAATAAGAAAAACTACTACATTGGCATAGACCTCGGCACCACCAATTCGCTCATGGCGTGGGGCACCATCAACGCCAATAACCGTCAGATCGAACCGAGGGTGGTGCCGATCGAGATGATGATCCGCGGCGGGGGGGTCAGTAAAAAGGAGCTGCTCCCCTCGTGCGTCTACTTCAAGGACAAGGCCACCCACATCGTTGGTGATTACGCGAAGGACCAGTATGGCAGAAGTTCCTCTCGCGTAATCAAGTCGATAAAAAGTTCAATCGGCAAAACAAACGGTGTGACCATCGACGGGGTCCAGCACTCCCCTCAGGGCGTCTCCTCCTTCATCCTCAAACATCTGGCCCAGTCCGCGGAAAAGCACTTCGGCTTTATCCCTGACGATGTCGTGATCACCGTACCGGCATCCTTTGACAGTGACATGAGAAATGCGACGATCGAATCTGCTAGGCTGGCGGGATTCAAGGTGACTGAGGACGACGGTTCCCCGCGGCAGATACTCCTGGACGAGCCGCGCGCCGCTCTCTTTGATTTTATCAACCGTCAAAGCAGAGGCGAGATTCCCGACTCACTCATCGACTTTACCAGTAAAAATACGGTCCTTGTCTTCGACCTTGGCGGCGGGACCCTGGACGTGTCTCTCCATGGCATATACACGGACGGGGAGACCGGCCAGGTGGAGATCGATGACTATGCCATCTCGCGCTATACCCAAATCGGGGGCGATAACTTCGACGAGTTGCTAGCAGACAAATTCCTTCAGGCCTTCTCCCGGAAGGTGGACCTTTCAAAATTACACGATTTCGACAGAAATGAGTTGCGGTCGAAGTTCATCAGCTTCGCGGAGGATGCGAAGATAGCGATCAACGATGAGATAAAGAACAGGGAATTCATGGGGCGAACCGATTACGAGTCGGTCTGCTACGAGCTCCTTCACTCCAACGTTTTCGACAACAGAAGCTTTGAATATGACCTCAGCTATGCCGAATTCGAAGGCATCATTTCTCCGCTGCTGGGAGAAGGATTGACTTTGGCTTCAGTGTCAACGATAGACGCGCTGCCGGAGGATAAGATCGACAACATCATCTACCCGATTCTCGATGTGCTGCAAAAGGGTCAGGAGAAAATAGGGCACCTGCCCGAAGTGGGGGCCGTCATTCTCAATGGCGGCATGACCAAGCTTTACACGATCTCGAAGCGGTTGGAAAGCTTCTTCGGGTTCAAGCCGATATCGGCGGGGGACCCGGATAAGGCGGTCGCCCGCGGAGCTGTAGTG
>JGI24143J45723_1000041_pt1 | contig 61507 bp, 52 predicted proteins | sample BarGraIncu00432A_FD_45723 | JGI IMG/M metagenome (IMG submission 45723) | reverse complement strand
TGAACGCGCAGTCTCAACTGGCCCGGTTACGGAGTGCGATGTAACAAACGGATATAACTGGGAATAGCTGGCTAGGTGGCTCTAACCGACTACCCCCCTAATTTATATTTAAACATAGGCTGTGACATGGCTCTTCCACTGTAGATTTAGTCGTTGTCAACCGGCATGAGAATTAGCCCCACATCGGCGCCGTAGTCTGACCCAACCTGGGTAGGGAAGCCCTACGGGAAGGGAGTGCTCTCGACTAACGACAAGCACCAAGTGAGCTCCTCGGTATCAAACTCGAGTGTATAGTTGTTGTTGTCTGCGGCTGTGACGGCAAAGCTGAGGATCTTCGCGGTTCCGAGGTGATGAGACCAGGCAAGGTTGACCTTCTTGATGAATATACGGTCCGCCGCCGGGTTTTCTATTTGTTCGAACCAGACCGGTCTGATGTTGCCCGATTCGAAGACAGTGGCGACGCGGATCTCACCGGGGAGCTCTCTGTTTTGAACTATGGTTGCCATGCTGGCGATTATGAGCGAGCCGGGCTAAGGAAGCAAGGACGTTAATGTGCCTAAGGGATCAAGGCCGCGGCACATTTGCCCCGAGAAGGAAGCAACATGCATGACGGAACACGTACCGTCAATTAACATGAGGCTGATCAATTCTTCCTTGCGTGTCCAATGAGTAGTCAGCTATTATCCAATCGTTTAAAGGAGAAATCTGATGGAAACCAACCCGATTATTGAGAAAATCAAGAAGTTGCTGGCCTTGGCAAATTCCAGCAATGAACACGAAGCTGCTCTGGCCGCAAGCCACGCTCAGCGGCTGTTGTCGGAGCATAACCTTGCCATGGCTGACATCGAAGCAGCGCACAAGCCGGACAAGGCAGACAAGGTGGAAGCGAGTGTATCCAAGACCCTGCCCAAATGGCTTCGTATTCTCAGCGCCGGTGTAAGTACTGCATTTGATTGTCAGGCTGTTCATTATCCGTCTACCGGAAAAATGGTGTTTATCGGCGTCGGTGCCGACGTTCAGATCGCAGCATATACCTTCGCCTATCTAGATAGTTTCCATCCGGAAACATAAGAGACCGGATTCGTTGAAGATATAGCACAAAGTTCTTCAGTTTTTGTCATGTCTGTGCTACAATTCATGCCGTAATTGGCTGTAATCATTGAATGTTATGATGACAGGAGCGGCCCGGATGCGACAAAAACTAACACGACAGATGAGCTTGTTTTCCGTTACAGCTCGCCACGACATCGGCAAGGAATTGGGTATCTTTTCGGAGATCCTTGATGCCACTCCTGAGATGCTGGACTTGGTTTACAAGGATCTGATCCGTAATAGGCGCCAGGAGACGGGGCGCCCAGGTATGACTGCCGAGCAGGTCCTTCGATCGTGCGTACTCAAACAGTATCGCAGTCTCACTTATGAAGAGCTTGCTTTCCATCTGGAGGATTCCAATTCTTTTCGTGCCTTCGCCCGTTTGGAGATGGGGCAATATCCCTCATCATCGGCCCTCCAGGAGAGCATAAAGCCGCTCACGGAGGAGACCTGGGAGGCGATTCACTACTGCCTCATGCAGTATGCAAGAAAGGCTGGCATAGAGAATGGCCGGAAAATACGCATTGACTCTACCGCCATTGACAGCGACGTACATGACCCAACCGACGCTTCTCTTTTGTGGGACGGCGTCAGGATCATAACCCGCTGGTTGGTGGAGGGACATGCCCTCACACCACGTCCTGACTATCGTTACAGTGACCATTTGCGGGTGGTGAAGAAGCGCCATCTTGCCGTCGTTAATGCCAAAAAAGAAGAAGCCAGGGTCGCTGCTTACCGGGACATGACGCTTTATGCAGGAAAGGTGGTCGGATATGCAAAGGAAGCCATACCTGCACTGCAAAGCTACAAAGCTAACAATCTCGACGATATGCTTACTGCGTTGAACCTCCAAGCCCAGTTAAAAAGGGCTGTTGATCTGCTGGAGAGAGTTATCAGTCAAACCGAGCGACGGGTGTTCCGTGGTGAAAAAGTTCCCGTGTCTGAGAAGGTAGTATCGTTCTTTGAAGACCATACAGACATCATTGTCAAAAACCGTCGCGAGGTCCAGTACGGCCACAAGGTGTTTATTAACAGTGGTAAGTCCAACCTGATCTTGGACTGCCTGATTGAACGAGGCAACCCGGCCGACTCGGAACAGTATGTTCCGATGCTCAAGCGCCACCGGGGTATCTTTGGGCGGATGCCACGCCAGGCCAGTGCCGATGGTGGTTTTGCTTCCAAGAAGAACCTGGTCGACGCCAAGGAATTGAAGATAAAGGATGTGGCCTTTGCAAAGAGACGCGGGTTAGCGGTTCTCGATATGGTCAAGAGCAACTGGGTCTACAAGCGCCTCAAGAACTTCCGTGCCGGCATCGAGGCGAACATCTCGACTCTCAAGCGTGCCTTTGGTCTGGATCGTTGCAACTGGAAAGGCTGGGAAGGATTCAAGCGCTATGTCTTGAGTTCAATCTTTGCCTACAATCTCCAGGTAATAGCCAGAATCAAGCTGGAAGCAGCCAAGTCAGCCGTAGCCTAAGAAAGCAAACCGTTAAAAGCAAAAATGAATATTGGGAGTAGTGCGCCTGACTGATGAGAAAGAACAATTAACTCGACTGATCCAATGTGAGATCAGCCTTAAACAGAGACATTGTCGCTAAAACTGAGCCCCAAACTTATCGAATATGGGGTTTCCGGATGGACACTAGATAGGACAGCAAGGAAGCTTTGCACCAACTACATGAAGCACCAAGTCGCGACACGCTTCCAAACCGCCAGCGGGAATTAATGCGCCAATCCTACTACCTGGGAGCGGTAACGACAATTAGCCAGCGGCTCCGCGAGCAGAAACAGCAGACCCCGATTACACCGGGAGCATTAGTGCCGGTAAAGGCGGGGCTAATAAAGAAGGCAATGGGAGACATCGGCCCAATACGAACCGTCAGGAGCAGGAAGAGCTATATCAACTCACACGCATACAACCAAGGGCAGGATGATGGCAAGCAAGTCGGCATCCAGCAGGGCATCGGGAACACTTCACATATTCGCGGATCCATAGCCGGGTGACAATTTGCAGCGCACCGAAGGTGGGGCGCACGTTTGACCGTTCTTTAAATAAGCCGGTTACTCCCCCGCCCCCCGTTCACCTTTGTGGCTTGCTGTTTACCTAAAGGACCGGGCGTGGGGACCTCGCCTTTTCCATTTAGACCTCCAATACGACTAATGTGAATATAAGTGCTGGAGCCATATGGGTAACCAAGCAGCGACTGAAACCGAGACATTCCCCCTGGGGTAGGTCGGTGAATTGGAGGGTACAATGAGGACATACGAAATCAATCTACGTGCGATTAACCACGGTGGCGGATGGAATCTGGTTCTTCTGGCAAATGGCCTCAAAGCAGGTGGTGCGAACTTCCCACCAGGCGTTGACGGCTACTGTGCCGCTGATGATGAAGGCAAAGCATGGGTGGAAAACTGGAGAGAGTAACCCGAGAGGATCAGCAACATGGTAAAAATTCCAACAGTTCACGACCTCCTGAAAGACCCCACGCTGTCATTCGCAGACTTCTGCTTTATCACGAATGCCCTGGAGCGCGGACATAGCGGGGACGAAATTTTGAAGATGCCAGAACTCACCCACTTACGCGTAACCGTGGATTCGCAACACAGAGGAGAACCAGACCTATGACCACCCCAAGGACCATGAGCGGCTTTGATCTGGAGAGGATCAGCGCCGGCCAGGGAGCGCCCCGTGAGGATCAGCAGCACCACAACCAGGATGAAACAACCAAAGTCACTTTGATGGAAAAATCGGGCAGCCCAGCCCCGGCACCCTAATGCACGATCTTCTTGCCCTTACTCCCGCTGGCCATCTGGTCATGCTGCGCCAAAACAACACCGAGCCCGCCGCGGTCGCCGGAGACGGCAGCGCTCGCTTTGCAATCGCCGAGGGCTTTGCCCAGGGGCTCATCGCCCTAGCCGACGGCAGACCGGACCCGACCTGGCCACTTCCCTGGACGTTTTGGCGCGAGTTCGCCGCACGCTACCTGACGGCGCTCTGCCAGATGCCGCCGTCATCCCGGCTGATCGATCCCATCGAGCCCCCGTACGAGGCCGATTTATCCCGCCTTTCCCTGGGTATCCCCCCATGCCCGGCGCGGAATACTGCAGCGTCGAGGTGCTCCGGGGGGTCTGGAGCGACCTCCATGCCTGGTGCAGCGAGCGGATCGTACGGCATGGGGAGGGGCTCGCCGGATTCCTCCAGACGCATGCGCCGCTTTGGCGCCAAGTCGCCAGTTTCGCCTCTACGGAGATGCCATGGAGTAATGTGGCAAAGTATGTTTCCATGACATGTCCAAAGCATGGGCATCTACGTTCAACCGTCCCCCTCGAACCCAACAAAGGAACAGGTGATGAAACCAGTAAAGAAGCAGGCCATGAAGCTGTACAATTCCGAAGCAGAGGCAGCGGCGAAGGAAGGTACCACCGACGGCATCGACGGCAGCATCTACGACACCATAGAAGAGGCCGAATCATATTTTCCCGAGGGTGGGGTTTTTGCCTTTAAGGAAGAAGATGGAATCAGAGTGGCCTGGACGGCACGTCACGAATGATGTAGTAATTAACCGACCTGGGTGATGTAATAAGCTGGACGATCAGGAGGTTGAGTAAATGGGGAAGAAAGCAAAGAACACTCCTCAAGACCTTATTTTCGACGAGGTGGTTAACCTTATCCACTCCGCACGGCAGAAGGCCTTCCATGCAGTGAATACGGCTCTAATTGAGCTCTACTGGCAGGTGGGAGCTTATATCAGCCGTAAACTCGAAAGTGCCGAATGGGGTGATGGGGTGGTAGAGCAACTCGCTGACCACATTGCACGCACGCAGCCCGGGCTGCGAGGCTTCACGCGGCCAAACCTGTTCCGTATGCGGCAGTTTTATGAAACATATCGTGATGATATAAAAGTCTCAGCACTGCTGAGACAATTGTCCTGGACCCATAATCTGGTCATCCTAAGCCAAAGTAAGCGTGAGGAAGAGCGAGAATTCTACCTGCGGCAGGCGATACAGGAAAAATGGAGCACTCGAGAACTCGAGAGGCAGTTCCGTTCCGCCTTATTCGAGCGCACCGTTCTGCATCCCGTAAAAGTCTCAGCAGCGGTGAGACAAATTCATCCGGAGGCCTTGGACGTCTTTAAGGACGCTTACGTGGTGGAGTTCCTTGGTCTGCAGGCTGGCCACGACGAGAGCGACTTGCATCTTGGGCTATTGAATAGGTTGAAGGAATTTCTCATCGAGCTGGGAAGGGATTTTTGTTTCGTTGGCTCCGAGTTCCCATTGCAGGTAGGCAACCGAGATTTCGCCTTGGATCTGCTATTCTTCCACCGGGGGCTAAATTGCCTGGTGGCGATTGAACTGAAAGTTGGACGGTTCGAACCCGAGTATCTAGGCAAGCTAGAGTTCTACCTGGAGGCACTAGACCGGGATGTGAAGAAATATCACGAGAATCCGACAATCGGAGTGCTGCTCTGCGCTAGTAAGGATACCGAAGTAGTTGAGTATGCCCTTAGCCGCTCACTTTCGCCTGCTATGATTGCCCAGTATCAGACCCAGTTACCAGACAAGAAGCTGCTCCAGGCCAAGCTCCATGAGTTTTACCTTCAAAATATGGCGGAGAACGAGGTAGCGTCAGATCTCAGATTTCACGAGGACCAGAATGGGTACGATTCATAAATTACTGCCCCGACTCAAGATAAATCGTCAATTCGTTGATGATTTTATGTCGGCTGAAGTGCCAAGTTTTGCGTTGGGGGTGGTTGAGGAACGAAAAACACCTTACGCATTTTTAGCGCTTCGCACTGTCGAGACGATCCCCAACGACGTAACCAGTGGTGGATTTAACTTCGGCCATTCTGTGCTTGGCAGCACAGAATTCGAAGTCGTCCATTTTGCATTTGAATTCTATAAATTTAAGACTTATAACGCCTTGGTCAACCCTAACAATCACCTAGTTCGAACAGTGTTGACCATGATGATCGAGAGCGGAGAATATTTTTTCTTTGCTGTAAGCCAAAACGGATCGCTTACCGCTTTTAAAACGGAAATACAACCAGATGACCTGTCAGGAATAAAAGCAAATTTACTCCGAATCAAAGCTTCAAAAACGACAGACGGCCAATATGCGAGCGCAATTTCCAGTTTTATTCGAAATCCTGTGCCGGATGGGACAATGCTGTGTTGGGTTTGCCGTGGCAATAAAGACTATCTGGATTTGACTGGTGAAATAATCGAATTGAACCCAGCATAAATAGACCTGTAAGGTACCCAGGAGGGAATTCACCATGGTGAGGAAGAAAGAAATCGAAGTGACTTTGACCCGGGACCGCCACGAGAGATCCCTGGTCGTGGTCCGGGAGTCCCCACTGAGTTCTCTTGATATTGAGATTTATCCCCACCGGCTACGGGAAATAGCCGCCGTCTTGGTCAAGATCGCCGACGAGGCGGAAGCGGGAGGAGTTCCACAAGGGAAGAGGACCTACCAGGTCGGCAGCAGAGACGAGGGAATTTGATGAGTATAGAAGAATTCACGGGGCAGCTCTGGCGCATCCTAGACGATTACGAAGCGCGAGGGCGAGATCCACAGAGGGTGATGGAAATGATTGCCTACCAGGTGCGTGAGGCGGCTGAGTCTGATGGCGCCCTGTCCGGTCCAATAGAACAGATCCGGACCACTGTCAACGTTTGGGAGCGAGGTGATCGCACGGATCTCGATGCCCTAGAGACCATCGCCGCTCTGGCCCGGCAAATGTGAAAGAGAAGGTATGGACAAGAAGGAAGGGGCACTTTACCTAATCTAAATTCCTGAAATCGTGGACATTGGGGAAATCGTCCTGGCTCTGGAAGCCGCCGGTTGGGTTTTCGATTTTGGATCCAAATCCTGGTCGCATGAAGATGTCAGCGAACTCACTTTCGCGCAGGCGGTCATCCATGACATCGAGGTTGCGGCGAAGTGGCGGAGATCCCCTTGAAAAATTTATTTACGGACCATCCGAGTCCACTGGTAAGAGCGGCGGCCGAGAAGCTGATCTTCGAGCTCAATGATTGGGGTCAGGACTCCGGGCGGAACAACTTGATCATCCTAAAGGAGTCCAGCGGCTGCCAGTATCGGGCCCATGCACTGCGCCCAAGTGGCGGAAAGCATCAGTGATACTCAGATGCTCAAATCGTTCGAGGGAATGAAACGCTAAAGGCTGGTAGGGGAAGGAATATGTCTGAACGAAAGGCGCAGGCGGCCGCAGCATGACCGTCACGACACCCGACGATCTTGATCTCGATGATCTCGATCCGGTCGAGGAGGAGCCAGGCGACCTGGTGCAAGACGAAGTGGACCTCGACGCCGAAGAACTTGAGGTCACAGACAGGTCAGCCCCCATCCTAGAACCTGCGCCCGGCTGCGCCGTCAGTTTCTTCCAGGACAACAAACGGCACCACGGCATCTGTCTGGCCATCCTCGGTGAGGAGCTGCTCATCGAGCACAAGGGCGCAACCAGGTGCTCCTTGTTTATCGGGAAGGTGACGCAGATCATCCCCCGGCTTCGGGCAGGAGTAGCCTCGGCCACCATCGTTGTCGGGAACCTGAAACCCTACCGTTACCGATCAGTCCCGCGAAGGTGGCTCTGGAAGATGGTCACGACAGGAATAACGTGGAAGGGGATCGAGCGCGGCGGAGGTGTGGCCCCCTCCCCTGCCGATCTGTTGAGAGGCAATGACCAGATGGAGCTGTTTTGAAGCTGTTTTGACGCTTACCAGACGCGAACATTAACTGTAACGACTCGCCATTGATCAGCGACAATTAAAACTCCCGACGGGAATAATAGTTGACGTTGATCACGCCATCATCCTCAGCGGACCCTAATTATTTGCAACTATAAGCATCCTAAAACCTTGCTTTGCTGAGATCAGGGTTAATACAACCGGGTTAAATTACCGACGCTACTCTTAAGGCTCTTTTTTAGAGTTCGGATAGAAATGTTATAATGTCTCGCCATGAACTCGTTGGCGTAATCGGCCGGTTTTTCGATAAGATGCATAACGGATTCCTTAGATTCAAATGCAATATTAAATATCCTTACATCATTCTCTTCCGCCCATATTATAAGATTTTCCATTACATCGGGATTGCCTAAATCCTCACCTTGTAGGTATTCACTTTTGCATTTTCTTGACAGATGACCGGCAAGTTGGCAAAGAACCTCTCTCAAAGGGACTAATATTTTATAGTGAGGCAAAGTACCGGTTTTGTGATCTATTTGTGTTGGGATTAGATGTTCTAATAGTAGATTCCTCGCCGCTTCTCTTTCCTTTTTGTCTACATGCCATCTTGCACTATGCAAGACCCGCATGAAAATCATTGTTGCTTCTTCAAACCCACTCTCTTTTTTTAACCTATGGACGAAATAATCTTGGTTATCCCTTGATGCATGTAACCATTTTTTACAATATTCGTAGTAATATTTACATCCTGAAATTGGTGTATTTATTATTTTTTCTGGACATGTTGCAAATTTGCATACCGGACCATCTGAAAATAAGGAGCCAACACATGGATTCCTAGGAAGCGTCTCACGCTCTTCACCAAAAAGACTATAAAGATCATATCTTGTCTTTTCAAATCTAGTATTGGCAGTCGGTTTAATTATTCCTTCAAACGTTGCATGGTCATAAAACAGTTTCCATGCATCCTCAGCTTTAAAACCTAATATGCCAATTCCCTCTATAAAACACGCATCGCATTTATTAATTGTATTTTGTGATTGTTTACACCGGTTGTAACACCTTTCAATTTCAACATCATCTTTTTGCTCCCCGCCGAAACTCCTACTTTTCCTTCTGTTATCATCCCAGATGGTCCTATGGAGTGTCAATTCTTCTTTAGCCCAATGATCATAACTTGCTTCATACTCCACGCACGTTTTGGCCACGTGTGGAGTTTTGTGGCAGAAGGAAAAATGGAAGGTTGGGAAAAAAGTCTCGCCGAAATGAGACTTAAAATCTGGTTTTTGACTCTCGATTCTTTTCGTTTTCATAATGGATAGTTCTCTCCTTACTGCTACGCCGCTGCCATCCACTCGGTGAGGCAGAGGGCCCTGGTGACTTCATTTTTTGATTGCCGCGATCATACCATAAACACCCATGCCAGCAACAACAAGGGCCGCAAGCGCAACCATAACAATCCCAAGATCGGGGTGATTGTTCATTGTCCCTATAATCTGTATTGCGAGCTTTTCCATTCTTTCCTCCCACCTGGGTAGAGCCGGACTGCTAATGCTGTCTTTGATTTTTTCTGGATGACCAATAAATATCAAAGAACGAAGCGGATGTCACCGAATGCACAGTGCAATCCCGTAAAAGGTTTTGCACTTCCCAGGACAACCTACTTGGCAATGCCAGGAAGTACACCGGCAAGCGGGAACAAGTCGTCATCGAGTTCAGTGCACCCCCCCTACCCTGCCCCAGACTTGACTGCGTGGCCAGATTCAGGATAGGCGGAAAGGTGGGCGGTGAGAACTACTTGGGCAGGGTACCGAAGGTGGCCTGGTACTGATCGAGAAGGTTGATTAGGTATTCGATCCTCCGCGGCGCCATGACTTGGAACTTCGCGTAGTAGCGTAGCTCGTTATTCGGTTGAGATATATGGTGGCCACGTTTACCTCTTCGTAACACGGCTTCAGTTCATCCCCTGCCGCGAGTTCTGTGGTAGTAGGCATCTGCGGCCGGCCAACGATGTCGATGTAGTGTCCCTCCGGATCTACACTGAGCGAACACTCCTGACTCAAAAGCGCCAGTTCAGTACGCATTTTAGCTACCTCCCCTTCCACTGTAGCCTCAGCGGCACGCGTAGCAACGGATTGGGGGAGTCAAGGATGTGAGCCAAGACACTGAGGCTCTCCTCGTCAATGGGGCCTGCAATCGCCAGATGACCCAAGGCGGAGAGGATCGATGTGCCAGAGACCAGAATGATAGCGTCTGGAATGCCAGGCCTAATGGTGCGGAAGGCCTCGTTTACCCGGACCTCCCCTTTTGGGCCGATCTGTCCATTGCTCCACTGCTCACCCCGTGTCCTGGCATCTTCACCGAGTCGACGTTTTTTGAGTTCAAATACGTCTTTTTTCCTTGGATCTTTACGAGGTGGTTGATGCGAGGTCTTGGTGGTGTCATATGGTGCTCCTTCGTGCTTGTGTTTTTTTGGTGGTGCTCTGGAGAGAAGACGATTTGTTGGGAAAAGTTCCATGGGCGTGGGAGATTTTTTTGGGTGAGGCTGGTGTGGCCTGGATCAAAGTTTCTTCTTCATGCGGATTCCATTTTACTACCACGCCCACCCCACCATCAATCTCTGGGCCAGCGTCACTTTTACCGCGGCGATCAGGAATCCTCAACCTTTGGCCAAGATCGTTATTGCCATTACATCAAGTTCATGAACACCCCTACCTCGGATTTGTCCTTCGATGTATTTTTTTGCCTTCTCGACCATAATATGGGTATGGATTTCCTGGCAGGGCCATGTTGGAAACAAACAAGACGAATAGTTTAAATATCTGAGATATAAGAGATTATTATTCTATTAGTATTATTAGTTATGTTAGTTATCTTAGAAATAACCGGAATCTTTATAATATTATGTACAAGAATTATAAAACTAACTTGACATATATATGAAATATGTCTATTTTACGCTAAATCTGAAGCTAAACTAACTATGTGGAGGTTATTAAATGTCATGCCTGGTGGTGTGCGTTGGTTCGACAAAAGGCGGCGTTGGAAAATCATTAATTTCCATTAACCTTGCAGCCGCAGGTGCTAAGGCCGGAAAGAGGGTTCTCTTGGTTGACACAGACGAACAGAAAACCTCGTTAGCATGGAGGGCTAACCGCGACCTGGATGATATCCAGGCAGTATCAATGGTAGAGCCCACCCTTCACCGGGACATCGCCAAGATCAAGGGGAGTTTCGATCTCGTCATTATTGACTCCGGCGGCCGGGACGACGCGGTGTTTACCTCATCCATGGGCGCCTGCGACATCCTGGTGGTGCCGGTTCTTCCGTCGCAGACAGATGTTTACGCGGCTGAGGATACCATGAAGCTGATCCGAGATGTCAATGCGACTAGGGCAACCGATCTGCTGGCATTCACGCTGCTCAATGGAATCAACGAAAGCTCGAAATTAGGGCAGGAAACACGCGATGCCCTCCAAGCTTTCAGCAAGACGGCCCCCGTGATGGCGCATAAACTCCATGACTTTACAGCGTACAAACGCTCTCTGGGGAAAGCTGGCCGTGGCGTAGTGGAAATGAAAAACGCAAGTAAGGCAGGAGGTGAGATCGGATATCTGTTAGGACTGTTATATAAGTTAGCTCAACCACAAAACACTTAATCCTGATAATCCTAATAAACCTAATATTAGTTATTATTCTAATATAACTATCAAATCAAATGGAGGTAATATATGGAATCTGCTAAACCTGATACTTCTAAGATGAACGGCGGCCTCGACGCGCTGATACTGGCTAAGACTAAAACCAGCTCTCCGTCGCCGGCAGCAGCTCCTCAGCAAATGGTGGAAAAAATGGTGAAATTCAACCTGGAACTGCCTGAATCTCTGAGATTAACCATAAAGCTCGCCGCTGCAAATATGCGAACACCTATGAATCAGGCCATGGTGGATGCCCTTCAGAAAGTTTTCTGCGGGGAGTAAAGCAATCATATTTAGTGGGTAGGGGAGGGTGGTCGCGTGGCAAAAAAGAAGGGTATAGACCAATTAGATCTGTTCGTAAGTGACTTTACAACCTGGGGGCCTAAATCTGACAAGGCCTCTCTCGAGCATCCCTTTTTCACCCTTTCGAGAAGAAAGGACCTTACAATCAAGAAATATCGTTCGCCTGATGGCAGAGTGTCGCTGGAGGTAACCCCCTCCGTGAAAGGGGCCGCGACGATCTATGACAAAGACATAATAATTTACGCAATTACCATTCTCAGGGACTCGATTAACAAACAAAATCTGCTTGAATGTGCTGCCAAGCCAGGAGCCGCTCCGGATGACGGTCAAAGGGAAGTAGAGGTTGAGATAGAAGAAACTGCTGTCATGCTGCCGAAAGAGGGGGTCGCGGATCAGCCTGTAAAAACCGAGAGTAGGCCGATCAATATAATCGCATATAACCTCCTGAACGCAATTGAGCGGGGGACAAGTGGTAGGGCATACAAGGACCTTGAAGAAGCCCTTGATCGTCTGGAGGGCACTTCCATAAAGACCAACATACCGGTGGGGAAGGGGTTTATCTGCACAGAAAGCTTCCATATAATCGAAAAAGTGAAGATTATCAGGGAAGAGGTGAGCAATAAAATGCTCTCGATTCAAATAATTCTGAGCGATTGGCTTTGGACTGCTGCCGTGGAGGGGAACAAGGATCTGCTGTCTATAGAACGCGAATATTTCAGCCTGACCGGGCTGGAAAGGCGCATATACGAGCTGTGCAGGAAACACTGCGGGTACCAGTCAATGTGGTGCATAGGCATCGACAAGTTATATATTAAGAGCGGATCCAACGCCACCCTTCGGGAATTCAGGCGGATGGTGAGGGATATAACGGAAAAAGGTGATAAGCTGCCTCGCTATAGAATTTCATATGACGCGGAAAAAGACCAACTGGTTGCGCAAAGTAAGGTGGCCCTGGACCTGAAGGAAAAGAGGTAGATGTAGGTCTGAGGGTTTCGTTTCTGTGTGTCGTGTTTGCACCCACAACTTAAAGTTAAACTTGAGATCATGGAACTAAACACCTGATTACATTACGCAATATTCGATAGATTATGTCTGGGTACCAGAAAATGTGGCTCAAAAATCGTTAAAAAGGAATTTTGAGCACGTGTTTTGACCCACGCCCGGTGGCATCAGGTCCGAGTTAGCTTAAGTTGACTACCGTGGTTACACCCACAGCCCACCGCCAAACTGCATCGTCTAATGACCCACACTGCCTGCTACAGCCATGAATTTTCCAAAGAATAGGTCTTTGAAATGAAATAAATACAGATAAATAACCGGTTTTTGATGATTCAGGGCATAGCTAGCTGGCTTTTAAGGGCTAATATCGGAGTGGTTTTTCGGGGGCAGGGCACGTCCTGCCACCCACACATGGCTGTGGCCGGATTAGCGTGTTTATACCCACACCATTATTTCTTAAAGTCATTGAGAGGTCGGGTTACGAGGGCGGAAGACCACCTCAAAGGCAGATGTCATATCTCCAGATAGTAGCAACTGATTTTCTTGATATGCATAAACACTCAATTTTTTTTAGTTTTTTCACTAGAAAAGTGGATAGCGATAGCCAATAAGAACCCGTCCCGTGACCCACGACCCGGAATCCGTAGATTGAGATGTCACCGATCTCAGGTCAGGGCCTTATCGTCGGGTGACCCACGCATGGCAGTATTGCGAGCTCTTTTCGTACTTTCTGAAAGCTTGAAATAAGCTAATACGTCGTAACTAGCTGATTCTACGATATCTTAATATTCGGGTCAGATTAAGATTGCAACGCTAGTATGATGGACCATGGGAGCAGAATATCGTCGTTTCACCCACAGAAGGTACCGTCTTTCCACCCACAGTTGATGGGTTGGCTTCCATTAAACTACTGAATTTATTGTTTTTCGGTTCTACTTTGCTTTAGACTCACCGCCTGGCGCATTTGGTTTTCCCTCTCAAAACTGGTTTTGACTTTTTCCCGGACTTGTCCACAATGTTGATAACTCAAACTGCTTTAAAGGTCTTTTAGTTACTATAAACCTTTAAAGACATTTACGGGTTGGCAACACGCTGATAAAAAACAGGAATCCGTACTTCTGGTGGGTGAGAGGACGAGGATCGGTGGGCAGCTCCACGATAGAGCGTGTGTCAGCTCACGATAAGCGCGTGTGTGAGAACACGAGACCTTTAACAGGAAATCCACAGTTGCGACTTATTCTGGCACATCTTCCTGTCAAATTACTTCCTTCTTCGACTGGCTCTGGGTATGATGGGCTACTGCTGACTTTGAGAGGTATGCGAGGGGAAACGTAGACAGAAATATGGAAGCGATCGCCGAATTGGAGCGGCAATGCCCCCTTCCTGTTTGACCGGTTCCTCGCTCCCCGGGGTGACACCCAGGCAGCACTGGAGCTCAAATTCTTAAAACCTCCTCAAACGTCTTGCGCCAGTTAATACCAAGGTACTGCGCCAGATCGAGCTGACCGCTGACAGTGAGCGGCAGGCCGTTTATTTCCTTCGCGTCTTAGAACTGCCCCATGATGCGGGGTAGCTCATTGCAAAAACCTCCGGCACGGCAGAGGGCAGGAAGATCGAGAGCACCTGGTACCAGTACCACCGAGAACACGCGATGGAAATGTTCTCGAAGATTTACAAACAAAAGACAAAGAAGAAGAGCGGGTCTCGCCAGGTGTCACAGGCCTCGCTCCAGATGCCTTTATTCTGATGGAAAAAGAGGGGGAGAGGCGGACATTTACGGAAAAATAATCGAGATATGCACCAGGGAGATCAAAGAGAGCAATCCCACAGATCCGGATCTCTTCGCCAGGATCACGGCTGAGATGGAGGCCGCCGGCATCCAGGTCGATTAGGCCGAGACTGTGAGGGCTCGGATACAGGGTGCGGGCGGAGTGGTGGAAGGAAGAAGATGACGCCGCGACAAAGAAGGGGAGGGCGGTGGCGCCGGAAACGAAGGACTAACCAACTCCCTGGAAGAAAGAATCGAGAAGACCTAGAACCAAAAGGAAGGAAATATGTTTGGATTCAGCTTTAACGAATATTGGTTTTTAGGGATCATGTTGGCCGCAGCCATCGGCATCTTCGTGTTTCCCAAGAGAGCACGTACAGTGGAGGATTTGGAAGATGATGCCGAAGATGGAGGCTTCCATAAAGACGACGCAGACGGCCTCAGCCTGGACATCACCAACCTCAACCATCCCAACAACCACGGCAATTCAATCGACTGATCACCCTCGTCGGGAGAAATGGTGGTGTGTGGAATCCTGCTGGCCGCCTACTTCGCCCTCCACGGCGCGCCGGCCAACCTCGAGATCCCCGAGCCCGGCACTTGGGAGCATTCCCCTGCGGATCTGGTGTGGCTAGGTGGGCATTACTTCGTCTCCGCCGCCAACCTCCTCAGTGAGAAGGAATGCTGACCCGCGATCCGCCTGATCCTCCCCGTCGCCGCGCCCACCTCGAACCCCGGCAACTCCGAAGAATAACCGCCGGCATCACCATCCGCACCCCAAGAATCCTCAGGTTCCTCCCCGGCCTGGGGATTTTTTTCATCTTTATTCCCCCTAAAACCCTTGATGTCCCGATCGTGAGCCTCATCCTCGCATCACATTAACCCTCAGTGCCGCCAAATTCCTTCACCCGCGCACGATCTACCACCTCGAAGACCATTCCGTACTCTATAGCCATCAAGTGGCTTAAAGGCACGATTTGGCGATCTGTGGCGGGTACCCTAAGAGAATCAAGGAAGGGACGTTGCCGACCTACGAGACAAAAGTCCTCGTGGTGGACTCCGGAGCGGGTACCGGGGAGACGATAAGGACCGGCCGTGTTATCCATGCGAGCCCCCGGCAACATCTGAGACGTGGGCACATCAGGCGACTTCCCGCTGGGAATATATGGGTGAATTCCTGTGTAGTAGGGAGTCTAAAGAAAGGGATTATCGATAAATCGTATCTGGTCAAATAAAAAGGGCTCTTCAGGATTTCCCGTTGGTGACGGGGTAAAGATCGAGCCCCCCACCAAGGTGGACCCAATGAGCCTTCCAAGGGTTTTTACTCTGCATAATTCCACTTGTGCATAGTAAAAGTTTCGAATCATCATGAGAAGCGCAGAGACGAGAGGAAGATGTCAGGTTAAAGTATAATCACGCCTGACGGCCCAAACTGATACCTTGCTGGGTCAAAAGTGCCAGATTTGTGGGGTGCTACTGCTTGGCACCGTCACTCTGTGCCAAAGGCCTCACTATTCTGACAGACGAAAAAGCGGGCAGATTCGTTTGCCAAACCGCGTTCATTGATATGGTTTTATTTTGCGCAACAATTAATCTAACTTTCGGATTTGACCCATGGTAGTATTGCTCATCAAACGGCAATGAATTTAATGTCTCAAAAAGGTAATGCATGAGCATGCCAAACAACGACCATGGCACCATACTAATCGCCGAAGACGACCGCACCACTTCATCTTTAGTGGCAGCATATCTGGAGCGCGAAGGTTTTTCGACGGTTCTCGCCTACGATGGCCCGCAATGCCTGGCATCCTTTCAAGAGTGCGCGCCAGTATTCGTAATTCTTGACATCATGCTGCCTGGGATCGATGGGTGGGATATCTGTCGATCGTTGCGAAAGATTTCAGATGTCCCGATTCTCATGCTTACCGCTCGCGAGGAGGAAATCGACCGGGTAATGGGGCTGGCATTGGGGGCTGACGATTACGTTGTCAAGCCTTTCAGCATCAGGGAACTGGTTGAACGAGTGAAGGCGATCCTTAGGCGAGCAAGGACTGTTATTTCCCAGCCTGGTGGGGGCATTTCATCTTTCGGCGGCCTGGTGCTGGATCCCGTCAAGCATACAGTAACCTTAAACGGCCGCCGCCTTACCTTGACATCTTTTGAATACAAGCTGCTACAGGCCCTGATGAACTCCCCGGGAAGACTGTTCTCCCGAGAGGAACTTCTGGACATCTGCTATCAGGATGGCATCGATGTCGTCGACAGGGTCATTGACGTCCACATTGGCAAGCTGCGTCAAAAGATCGAGGCCGACCCGTCGAGGCCCAAATATATACTTACGGTGAGGGGCTACGGTTACCGCTTCAATGACGGAAGTGAGACATAGGAGGGCCGGTGAGCAAACATCTGCTCTGGAAATTGCTGGTCGGCAACGTTTTGCCGGTCATAGCGGCCATCGTCCTGCTGGTCTGGTTTGCCATCGACCATCTTGCTGCCGGATATTTCTCGGTGCTCATGAAGCAGTACCACATCGACCCGGTCGATTCGCACCGTATGTTCCTGACGGCCATTCATCACTACCTGATCTGGGCCACGCTCGCCGCGTTGGCCCTTGCCCTGCTCCTTAACTACCTCTGGACCCGCAGGATCCTGGGGCCGCTGTTCCAGATGACCGCCATTACCCGGCTGGTTGCCAAAGGCAACTATACCGAACGTGTGGATGTGGTCTCAGCCGACGAGGTGGGACAGCTTGCCCAGTCCTTCAACCATATGGCTGACAGCCTGGAAAAGATAGAGCGCTTGCGCAAGAACATGGTGGCAGACCTGGCCCACGAGCTGCGCACCCCGCTCACGAACCTGCGCGGCTGCATGGAGGCCATGGGCGATGGCGTCATAGCCCCATCAAGGGATACCTTCGCCACCGTTGAAAATGAATTCATTCGCTTGACCCGCCTGGTCGAGGATCTGCAACAACTAGCAAGAGCGGACGCCGCCAAGGCATTTCTAGACCGCAAGGAGGTGTCCCTGCACCTACTGCTTTCCCAGATCGTTGGTCTTTACAGCCACAACTTTCAGGAAAAGGGAATGGCCGTTATTTGGCATCTGGAGCCGGGAACCGAGATGGTTATCGCCGATGGCGACAAACTCCTCCAGGCCATCCGCAACTTGGTGGACAACGCCTGGAAATATTCTCCGACCGGGGGGGCCGTCACCATTTCGACCTTAAGAACGACCGATGGCATCAAAACCGTTATTGCCAACCGTGGTGCAATAATCGACGAGCAGAACCTCCCCTTCATATTTGAGCGTTTTTTTAGGGCAGATCGTTCCCGTTCCCGCTCCCGCGCAGTCGGGGGCGCCGGCATCGGCCTTGCCATTGTGAAGGAACTGGTTGAAGCACACGGTGGCCAGGTCGGTGCTGAGAGCGACGACACCTGGACCCGCATCTGGTTTATCCTCCCCGCCTGAACACGCAGCTTTAAGATAACTTTACCCACTCAATATTTTTCCTTTACCTTCACTTGATATGGTTGATTCACATAGGAAGCAGGTCATATTGCCTGCTCGAGAGCCAATGCAAGGGGGTATATCATGCTAAAAATTAATATTATATTAACAAACGGCTCGTTGACTGAGACAAACAGCGAGGGTCTAGACGCTATGCTGGAAAAACAGGCCATCATGGCATTCCAGCGTTCCTCAGGTTGGGCAATAGTCGGCAGGCATGAACTGCGCGGCAAGCGTAACGGCGAGTACGGCAGTTGGAAAGACCGTAAAGGAAATCAGCGCTCGCCAAAAGAGTTGATTCTATTGCCGCGGCGAAAAGGCCCTAAAACTTCAGCTGTTTGTGACGTTACCTGGGAGACAAACCGAGTTGTCCTGAATCCTCGATAAAAGGAGTGCAGCCATGAAAATTATAAAGGTTGCAGTACTGTTGCTGATTTTTGGTAGTGTTTCGAGCGCCTACGCTGCAGAAAGTGTTGATAAGTCGGCAGTCACCTTTACTGTTGTCTGTTTTGATGTAGGTGCATCTGCACTCCTGGGGCGGCCGGGCGTCCTGTCGGTACGGAAGGGATGGCACGACGGCAAGGAGGTGAACCGGGTCGTATTCGATCCTCAAAAAGTTAGCATCCCGTCCATGGAGGCGTGGCTCAAAAGCGCCGGCACATTTATCGGCTCCGAAAAGGAAATGAAAAGGAGCCATTGAAGGGGAAAGGCCATGAAGAAAATATTCCTGGTAGTTGGGGCGGTCATCGTCCTGGGTATAGCGGTTTCCACACAACACGTGAATTCATCCGGTGGCGGAAACGCCACCCAGCATATGACGGGCAAGATTGAGAAGGCAACCTTTGCCGGCGGCTGTTTCTGGTGCATGGAGCACCCGTTTGACGAACTGCCCGGCGTTATTTCGGTCACCTCAGGGTACACCGGCGGGCAAAAGAAAAATCCGACCTACGAGGAGGTTTCCGCTGGCGGGACGGGCCACGCCGAGTCGGTGCAGGTGGTCTACGACCCGGCGAAAATAGGGTATGAGAAGCTGCTGGCAGTCTACTGGCACAATATAGACCCGACCGTGAAGGACCGCCAGTTCTGCGATTCGGGGCACCAGTACCGCAGCGCAATCTTTTACCACAGCGAGGCACAGCACCGGCTGGCGCTGCAATCGAAGGAGGCACTGGAAAAGAACAGGCCCTTCAAAGAGGCCATCGTTACCGAAGTAACCCAGGCCAGCGAATTCTACCCGGCCGAAGAATACCACCAGCACTACTACAAGAAGAATCCCATCAGGTACAAGTACTACCGTACTGCCTGCGGCCGCGACAACAGGCTCCAGGCGCTCTGGGGCAAAGAGACCGGGTATTGATAGTCAAAAGGGGGAAGTCATGGTATCACGCAGATTGTTTATCATCGGTGGACTATTCAGCATCATTACCGCCTGCGGCAGGAAGTCCCCTGTCTCTAACGCGGGCGTCACACCCTTGCGTTCCGGGCAGGTCCCGCCCGGCAAGATTCGACTGTATTCCGTAGCCCAAAGGGAATATATAATGACTGACAAGGTTATCAAGACGGATGCCGAGTGGCGCCGATTGCTGACGCCTGAGCAGTTCCATGTCTCCCGCGAGCAGGGAACGGAGCGCCCCTTTACCGGTGCCACTTGGAACAACCATGAAGCCGGGACCTATCAGTGTGTATGCTGCAGCAACGACCTGTACAGCTCGCAGCACAAGTACGAATCCGGCACCGGCTGGCCCAGCTTCTGGCAGCCGATAGCACCGGAAAACATCACGACCCGTATGGACAACAGCTTGTTTAGCACGCGCACCGAGGTTACCTGCACCCGCTGTGACGCCCACTTGGGCCATGTATTTGAAGACGGCCCCCGGCCTACTGGGTTGCGCTACTGCATGAATTCGGCTGCCATGAGGTTCGTGAAATAAGCCGGTCGTCGAAGGAGATCGACATGAGCGAATACACAAAGCCATCAAAGGATGAACTGAGGAGTATGCTCGCCCCGGAGCAGTTCAGCGTGGTCTGCAATGCAGGCACCGAGCCACCCTTTCAGAACGCCTTCTGGGATCACCATGAACCCGGCATCTTCGTAGACGTTGTCAGCGGAGAGCCCCTGTTCTCATCGAACGACAAGTTCGACTCCGGGACGGGCTGGCCAAGTTTCACCAAGCCGATAGCCCCCGGCAATATCGTGGAAAAGACGGACCGGGAATACGGCATGATCCGCACTGAGGTACGTTCCAAGCACGGTGATAGCCACTTGGGGCACGTCTTCGGGGACGGGCCCAAGGACAGGGGTGGCTCGCGTTTCTGCATCAATTCTGCGTCGCTACGCTTCATCCCGGTGGACAAACTCGAGTCTGAGGGGTATGGACGCTTCCTGCAGTCGTTCACCACGATCGAAACAGTCGAGCTGGCCGGCGGATGCTTCTGGGGAATGCAGCACATTCTGAGCAAGATTCCGGGCGTGGTCCACACTGACGTCGGCTACGCCGGCGGCCAGGTTAAAAACGCGACCTACCGTAACCATGAGGGGCATGCCGAGGCCGTGCATGTCGAGTACGACCCACGGCAGCTCCCGTTCGCGCAGCTCCTGCGCTGGTTCTTCCGGATGCACGACCCGACAACCAAGGACCGCCAAGGTAACGACCGCGGCTCGTCTTACCGCTCTGCGATCTTCTATGACACCGAGGAGCAGAAGAAGACTGCCGAAGCGTTCATCGAGCACCTCAATAAGAAGGGAAAATGGGGCGCCCCAATCGTGACCGAGGTCAAAAAGGCAGATCAGTACTGGAAAGCCGAGGAGGACCACCAAGATTATCTTGAGAAGCTGCCTCACGGATATACCTGCCACTTCCTGCGACCGGAGTCGGTGCTCGGCGATGAGTGATGTGTATCGGCCGACCGAAACAGCAACCATCCGAGGAGAGTAAATATGACTGAAGTGGTTAAATATATCGGCAGGTTGCTCGCTTGCTGGCACGGCAATTAAAAGCCGCGGCGCTTCATGCTCCGGTGGGTTTAATTTTTTCTGTGTGGTCACTGCATCAGGCACAGCAGGCGGTGATCTCGATCTCCACCAGTGCGCCGCGTGGCAGTCCCTTCACCTCGACCGTGGAGCGGGCCGGCGGTTCCTGGGGAAAGAAGAGCCCGTATATAGCGTTCACCGTCGCGAAGTCCCCCACGTTGGCGAGATAGATCACAGTCTTCACGACGTCGCCGAAGCCAAGACCGGCGGCCTGCAAGAGAGCCCCGATGTTCTTCATTACAAACTCAGTTTCGGCGGTTATGCCGCCCGGGCACATTTCGCCGGTTGCCGGGTCGAGCGCGATGGCACCGGACAGGAACAGAAAACCGCCAGCCTTCACACCCTGCGAATACGGCCCGATCGCCTTGGGTGCCTGATCCGTGCTGATTATCTCATTTTTCATGACTCCTCCTCAGAAGACATATTTTCCAGTTAACTAGTTCAGCAAATTTCCGTGAAGCGGTTTTTGTTCATGCAGGCGCTGGTTTCACGTAAGTAACAAGTGTCATTTCACTGAATGATCCAAGGCCGCCAAAAGACGATTCACGTCATGAGCGTTTATGTGAAGGTGAGGAGCAAATCGTAGAGCGTCACCGCGCTGGCTGATATAAATCTTACTCTCCCTCATGGCAACAACTAAATTTCCAGAATATCCTTTGGGTAACTGAGCGCCGAACATGTGCGGACAACGCTGTGTCACACTTGGCAACTGAAATCCAAGCTGTTCCAGATGAGTCGCGATGGATGAATTTATGGTCGATAACGTCGCGGCAATATTTTCCACCCCCCATGATTTTATCTGTTCCAGTGCTGCAACGGCTCCCGGCAGGACCGTTGGAGTGCACTTTTCACCTACATCGAATCTACGTGCCCCGGGCATATAGGTGTCCGAGTACTTAACAAGCGCAGTGAAATCCTCGGCGTTACTACGCGCCAGCCATACTTCTTCCAGTGGTCGGGCGCAGCGCCACTGCTCGGACACATACAGCAGGCTGAATCCGTATGGACACAGGAGCCACTTGTAACCGGCCGCAACAAGAAAGTCCGGTTTAACTTCCACAATTGAAAACGGCATGGCGCCAAGAGATTGAGTTGCGTCAACAACAAGAATGCAACCTGCATCGCGGCACGCTTCCCCGATCTGGCTCAAATCAATAAGCGCCCCGTTAGTCCAATGACAGGTCGATACCGCGACGACCTTTACGGTCTTGTCAATTCTGTCCAGGATCGCTTGGGTCCAGTTTCCGTCCTCAGGCGATGGGACCGTTGTCAACACCGCTCCAACTTCCTGAGCAGTTCTTTTCCAAGGCAAAACGTTACTCGGGAATTCCTCGGCCATGACGAGAATGCGGTCACCACTTTTCAGGTGTGGCTCAACGGCACGTGCCGCAGTACTCAAACCATAGCTGGCGGCGGGAATAACCGCATAACCGTCCGCATCCCCACTAAAAATATCAGACGACAGGCTGCGGATTCTCTCAGCATCCTCAAAAAAACTAGCAGGGGTGCGTTCCCATGGGTGGCTCTTGGTGCGAGCGCCGGAAAGCAGCCTGTTCAGCGACTCGTTCAGCTGCGGGGAGTTGTAGGCACAGTTGAAATAGGCGATTTCATCGGGTATGTCGAACAAGTGCCGTTGTGTTGTTAAGTTGAGCATAATTGTCTCCTTGAGACTCAAAATGTAACAGACAATTCAAAATATAAACAGTCGCAGTTCTTTACAATTGTTGCAACAACAGTTAGATTAATTCGCAACTGTTGCACCGTCAAACGGGGTGCACTTTTAAGCGAGGTGAATTGTGGAGAGTGAGGAAAGCCGCATGGGGGGGCGAGTCAGGGAATATCCAGGGGAATTACCGCTCTACGAGGAAATAGCAGGCAGGGTCGCTAAACTTGTGAGCGAGGGAGTTTTCCGGCCGGGAGAGAGAATCACATCGGTTCGTAAACTGAGCAACCAGATGGGGGTCAGCACGAATACCGTAAACAAAGCGGACCTCAAGTTGGAAGAGCGAGTGCGCTCTTTTCAAGTCAATGACGCCGGACCCAAGGTTGTTCATCTCGTTCATGCGGATGAGAACAACGTTAACTCGGCAGAGAAAATATGATCCGCAAAAGCCGGTACCGTTGTTTGGAGTTGTTATGTTTAATAGTAACCCCAGTGGTGAGACACACGAGGTATGCTGATGTGACAGTGGTATCCCATATATTCGACGATGCGAAAACCTCTACTTTTTCACTGCGCTGACACGCCCCTTGCATGACCTGTTTCATTTTTATGTCCTCCACTGAAAAAACACGGAACCCTCGAAAACTCGAAAAGCCGACCCTTTTACTTCTCAGTTGTAATTCTTCCATAAAGCCCGTAATATCCAACGCTAAAAAATGTGACCAGGCGACAAAGAGCCTGAACTATTACCTCTTTCCCGCCTTAAAGATAACCCAGGACGAGTACGTGCCCATTTAATGTAGATGTGCGAAAACCCCTTTTGGAGGACTCAAAATGGCCAAACTGAAAAAACCAAAACGTGCCGCTGCCGAACTCCTACAGAAATGCCCGACCGGAATCAAAGGGTTGGACGAGATAACCGGCGGAGGCCTCCCGAAGGGGCGTCCGACACTGGTATGCGGCGGAACCGGCTGCGGCAAGACACTGCTCGCAATGGAGTTCCTGGTGCGCGGCGCCACAGAGTTTGGCGAACCCGGCGTTTTCATGTCGTTTGAGGAGAAGTCCGAAGAACTGAGCCAAAACTTCGCCTCCCTAGGGTTCGACCTGAACGACCTGGAGGCCCGCAAGAAGCTCGCTCTTGATTACGTGCATGTCGATCGCAGCGAGATCGAGGAGACCGGCGCCTACGACCTGGAGGGGCTCTTCATTCGACTTGGATACGCCATCGACAGCATCGGCGCGAAGCGCGTGGCGCTTGACACCATCGAGACCCTCTTTTCCGGGTTTGCCGACGAAGTGATCCTGCGGGCGGAGTTGCGACGGCTGTTCGGTTTCCTGAAGGATAAGGGTGTCAGCGCCGTCATCACCGGCGAGCAGGGGGAAGGGACACTGACCCGTTTCGGCCTTGAGGAATACGTCGCCGACTGTGTGATTTTTCTGAACCACAAGGTGACCGAGCAGATTGCCACGCGTCGGCTGCGCATCGTAAAATACCGCGGCTCCGCCCACGGCACCAACGAGTACCCGTTCATGATCGATGAACAGGGTTTTTCCGTCATGCCGATCTCCTCTATCGGCCTCGACCATGCTGCCTCCACTGAACGTGTCTCCACCGGCATCCCGCGCCTCGACACCATGCTGGGTGAAAAGGGATACTTCAAAGGAAGTAGCGTACTGGTCACCGGGACCGCCGGGACCGGCAAATCGAGCATGGCCGCCCACTTTGTCGATGCAGCATGCCGTCGAGGCGAGCGCTGTCTCTATTTTGCCTTTGAGGAATCCCGCAACCAGATCATCCGCAACATGCGCTCCATCGGCATCGACCTGGAACAGTGGGTGAATAAGGGGCTCCTGGAATTCCGCAACTCCCGCCCGACCCTCTATGGCCTCGAGATGCATCTGGTTACCATGCACAAGGCGATTGAAGGGTTTCAGCCTTCTATCGTAGTCGTTGATCCCATTTCCAACCTGGTGGCCGCGGCGAGCGATATGGAAGTGAAGTCTATGCTCTCCCGTTTGATAGATTATCTGAAGATGAAGGGGATCACCGCTTTCTGCACCGACCTGACCTCGGTCGGCGGAAGCCTGGAGCGTACCGATGTGGGCATATCGTCGCTCGTGGACACCTGGATCTCGTTGCAGATAATCGAAGGGAGCGGCGAAAGAAATCGCGGACTGTACGTCCTAAAGTCCCGCGGAATGGCCCATTCAAACCAGGTCAGAGAGTACTGCATTACTGACACCGGCGCCCAACTCCAAGATGTTTATATTGGCACCGGCGGTGTTCTGACCGGTGCAGGCAGGGTAGCCCAGGAGGCACGGGAAGCGGTGGAAATTCTAGAGCGAGGCCAGGAGATCGAGCGCAAACAGCGCGATATAGAGAGAAAAAAAGCGCTGATCGAGGCACAGATTGCTGCGCTGCGCGTAGGCTTCGAGGCTGAAAAAGACGATCTGGAGCGGATAATAGCCAGGGAAAAACTGCACCAGGAGGCCCTCGCTGAAGAGACACGGGTCATGGCACGGTTTCGTAAGTCGGATGACCTACCCGCACCCCAGGGGAACATCATAAAGGCAGGGAAGAGGGGTGACCGATGACCAGTGAGATAAGGCCCAAGGTGTCGCGTAAAATAAAGACCGAAGATGTTGAAAAGGCCTGGCAACTGAGACTGTATGTCGCAGGCCAGACACCAAAGTCCCTTACCGCGTTCGCCAACCTGAAGCGGATCTGCGAAGAACACCTGGAAGGAAAATACCGCATCGAGGTCATTGACCTGATGGTGAACCCCCAGCTTGCCAAGGGGGATCAAATCCTGGCTCTGCCGACCCTGGTACGGAAGCTCCCGAATCCGGTGCGAAAGATCATCGGCGACCTCTCCAACACCGAGCGCGTACTGGTGGGTCTTGACATCAAACCGCTCGACTGACTTTAACAAGGGGACGCAAATGACAAAAAAGATAAAGACCGGTGAGGCCGCACGGTTTCATGATGCGGCCGGGGTCTTCGAGATGGCGCTCCAGGAGACGGGCAAGGGGAATTATGTGCTGCGTCTCTATGTGAGCGGTATGACCCCTAATTCCCTCAAGGCAATCGAGAATGTCCGAAAGATTTGCGCGGAAAACCTAGAAGGTCGCTATCAGCTGGAAATAATAGATATTTTTCAGCAACCGATTTTCGCCAAAGAAGGTCAGATCGTCGCAGCCCCCACCCTGGTGAAAGAGTTGCCGCCGCCGTTACGAAAATTCATCGGAGATATGTCGCAGACGGAGCGGATTCTCCTGGGACTGGACGTCAGGAAGAAGGGGTGACGGATGACAACCGATACAAGGCCTCGAGAGGAACTGCTGGCTGAAATCGATTGCCTGCATTTGCGCATGGCAGAGGCGGAAGACACCCTGCGCGCCATTGGCAATGGGGAGGTGGATGCCTTCGTAGTCTCCGGACCGGATGGTGATCAGGTATTCACCTTGAAGGGGGCGGAGCATCCCTACCGCGTCCTGGTGGAAACAATGAACGAAGGAGCCGCCACCATCGCCGCTGACGGCACTATCCTCTACTGCAACAGCCGCCTTTCGTCTCTGCTGCAAATCCAGCAGGAAAGACTCATTGGCTCGCACCTGGGCTCGTTCGTGGCCCCTGCAAATCACTCACTTTTCACAGCGCGTCTGGAAAGCTGCACCGAGGGGTATGCTACTGATGAAATGGAACTGGTAAGCGAAACGGGAAATTTCATCCCGGTGCTCATCTCCTCCTGCGCCCTCAATCTTTCCGGGCACCGTGGCATCAGCGTGGTGGTAACCGACCTCACCCAGCAAAAGCGAAACGAAGAGGTCGTGGCCTCGGAGAGACTCGCCCGCTCCATCCTGGAGCAGGCGGGAGAGGCGATTGTCGTTTGCGACCAGGAAGGCAAGATCATTCAGGCAAGCCGGCTCGCCCAGATTCTTTGCGGCGAGAATCCCCTGCTTAAATTCTTCGACGATCTGTTCCGACTGCGGATTGCTGATACGGGATGTCTCTTTTCTATTGTGATTCCGCTTGAGGGCAGAGGTCTCGAAAGCGTTGAGGTCGAATACCGCCGTAGTGATGATCAGGCAGTTCACCTCATTCTCAATGCAACTCCGCTTAGAGGCATCGGTGGCAGCATCATCGGTTGTGTAGTGACACTTACCGACTTTACCGAACTCAAACAGGCGGATGAGGCGCTCCGTAAAAGCGAAGAGTTCAATAAAACGGTGCTGGAAACGGTCGGCGGCCTCGTCGTGGTGCTCGACAGGGAGGGACGCATCCAGCGCTTCAACCATGCGTGCGAGGCAGCGACGGGCTATTGCGCCTCCGAGGTACAGGATCGCATCTTTTGGGAATTTCTGGTACTCAAGGAGGAAATGGAAGGGATCCGCCTGACCTGGGAAAGATTGCAAAATGGGGATTTTCCCAACGACCATGAGAATCACTGGGTCGCCAAGGACGGCTCGAGCCGCCTGATCGCCTGGAACAACACGGCCATCGTAGATGCCGGCGGCGCTTTGCAGTATATCGTGGCAGCGGGCCTCGACATCACCGAGCGCAAACAGACCGAGGCTGCAGTTATACGGTTGAATGCGGAGCTTGAGCACCGGGTCGCGGAGCGTACCGAATCCCTGGCAGCCACTGTTGACAACCTGCGGGATGAGATTGTCGAACGGGGCAGGGCTGAAGAGCGTACCCGTCGCCTGAACCGTCTTTATGCCGTGCTGTCCGAAACTAACCAGGCCATTGTCCGCACCAGGGATCGGGATACTCTCTTCAAGGATTTCTGCACCATTGCCGTTGGTGACGGGAACTTCAAGCTGGCCTGGGTGGGACTTTTGGACGCAGCCCGCGGCGAGATAAAGACCGTGGCGGCAGATGGCGCCATAGGCTATCTGGACGACATCAACATCACTGCCAACGAAGAACCACCAGGAAACGGGCCGACCGGCATATCCCTTCGCGAAGGCACCTATTACATTTGCAACGACTTTCTCAATGATCCGATTACCCGTCCCTGGCAGGAAAGGGGCAGAGCCTACGGCATTCGCGCCTCGGCAAGCATCGCATTGAAACAAGAGGGCAAGGTGATCGGCGCCCTGACCCTCTATGCTGATAAAAAGGACTTTTTTGACCGGCAGCAGGTCCATCTGCTGCGCCAGGTGGGAGCGGACGTCTCATTCGCACTCGACAACATTGCCCGTGAAACTCGCCGCCAAGAAGCGGAACGGGCCTTGCGCGAGGAGACCGCCGAGCGACTGCTTGCGGTGGAAGCCCTGCGCGAAAAGGAACAGATGCTTATTCAGCAAAACCGTCTGGCTGCGATGGGGGAAATGATCGGTAATATCGCCCACCAGTGGCGCCAACCCTTGAACCTTTTGGGGCTCACGGCCCAGCAGTTGTTGATGTTTTACGACATGGGTGGTTTTAACAGGACTTTTCTGGCCGAAAATGTCGACAGCTCCATGGCATTGATCCAACACATGTCCCAAACCATAGACGATTTCAGGAACTTCTTCAAACCGGATAAGGAAAGAGTCTTTTTTCGTGTTCAGGAGGCAATTTCAAGTACTCTATCACTCATGGAAGGAAGCCTGCAAAGTCCGCGGATCAACGTCAAAATCGTCGCGCAGGACGATCCCTTCATCAGCGGATATCCCAATGAATTCAAACAGGTGGTCCTCAATCTGGTAAGTAATGCCAAAGATGTTTTCGCGGAAAAGGCGGTTAGTGATGCCAGGCTTACCATCACCGTATCCAGTGAAGACGACCGGGCCGTAGTAACCGTTGCCGACAACGCCGGTGGCATACCTGAGGAGGTCATCGGTAAGATCTTTGACCCCTACTTTACTACCAAGGGTTCGCAAGGCGGAACCGGGATAGGCCTCTTCATGTCGAGGACCATCATTGAGAAGAATATGGACGGCAGGCTTTCAGTGCGCAACATTGCCGATGGTGCTGAGTTCAGGGTTGAGGTGTGAAATGGGATCAAAGACTAATCCCGGGCAACCGTTATCGATACTGCTCGTAGAAGATGAAAAGGCTGCCTTGGATCTCCTTGCCAATATTCTCACTAAGAAATATTCCGGAATCGCACTCTATACGGCTATTAATGGCAGAGATTGTTTGGGACTCTTCGATACACACAGGAGTGATATAGTCATCACGGACCTCAATATGCCGGATATGAGTGGTATGCATATGACCCAAAAAATCCTCGGCATCAAACCGGATACTAAATTTATTGTCATTACCGGCAACACCGCTAAATTCTCGCCAGCGGCATTAGGTGGAGAAGAGCTTAAAATCGACCATTTCATCATGAAACCGATCAACTTCGATAGGTTGTTTGCTGCGATTGACCTATGCGTTGCTGAGATTTCTGGACTTTGATCGTTAGGGGACTGGTGACTGTTTGGGGCTGGACCAAGTTGAGTTCAGGATTGAGATCTGAGCCCGCCCAACATGACTGCCGCTCTAAAACAAAAATGGTGACGAAATGACAACAGCCGACAAATCCCGAAAAGAGCTCCTGGATGAAAATGAATCCCTCCGGTTGCGCCTTGAAGAGACCGAAGATACCTTGCGCGCCATCGGCAGCGGCGAGGTGGACGCGTTCGTGGTTTCCGGGCCGGACGGGGAGCAGGTCTACACCCTGAAGGGAGCGGAGCTCCCCTACCGCATCCTGGTGGAGACCATGAACGAAGGGGCCGCTACCCTTGCCTCCGACAGCACCATCCTCTATTGCAACAACCGCCTGGCGTCCATACTTGAGATACCCCTCGAAAAACTCACCGGGACGAGGCTTGACACCTACATGGCCCCCGCGGACCTTCCTTTGTTCAGGGCCCGGCTGGGAAAGTGCACCCAGGATTGCGATACAGATGAAATCACCGTGACGACTGTGACAGGTGATTACGTGCCGGTGCTGATTTCCTGCAGCGCCCACGAACTCGACGGCAACCGCAGGATAAGCATGGTTGTCACCGACTTACGGCAAAAAAAGCGTAACGATGCGATAGTGGCCTCGGAGCGGCTCGCCCGCTCTATCATCGAGCAGGCAGGCGAGGCGATCCTTGTCTGCGACGAAAAAGGGCGCATCATTCGAGCCAGCCAGGTCGCCCATGATCTTTGCGGTAAAAATCCGTTGCTGAGGTTTTTCGACGAACTGTTCCCCTTGCGGATCGTGGATACGGGAGGTGTCTTTTCCGTGACGGCTCCATTCCAGGGTAGCACTTTCGAAAACATCGAGGTTGAATTCCAGCGCGGCACTGGTCAGGTATTCAATCTACTCCTTAACGCAGGAAGGCTTACATGTGCTGAGAACCGGATCAGCGGTTCCGTCGTGACCCTTGCCGACATCACCGAAAGAAAGCGGGCCGAGGTGGCGTTAAGGGAGAGCGAAGTTCGTCTCAAATCCTCCTTACAGCAACTTCAGGCAGCCAATGGAAAATACCAGGTCCTCAATGAAGAACTCCAGCTGCAAGGCGAGGAACTCCAGGTGCAAAACCGTGAGTTGACGCGGTTATGGGAAAAATCCCAACGTGACGAGGCGGCGCTACGGGATAGCGAGGAACAATTGAGGCTGGCGCAGATAAACGCCGACGTCGGTGTCTGGGACTGGGAACCTTCGACCGGTCGGCTGGTATGGACGCCGGAACTCCAGGCCCTTTTCGGTCTCGCACCAGGCACGATCAAAAGCTACGAGGATTGGCGAGCGCGGGTGCATCCGGATGACATCGCCCGAATCGAGGCCGAACGCGATGCGGCTATCGCCAATCAACAATCTTTCGACCTGGAGTTCCGTATCCTCCACAGTTCCGGCCAGGTACGCTGGCTCGCCTCCAAGGGGAAGGGCAATTATAGCCCGACGGGCGAACTGCTGCGCGCCTCGGGGGTCAACATCGACATCACGGCACGCAAAGAGGCAGAAGGCGCCCTGCGGGAGAGCGAGGTACGCCTGACCCTGGCCCTGGAGGGCGGGCACATGGGCCTTTGGGAATGGGACACGCACAGCGACCGATCGGTGTGGAATGCCACGGAGTATAAACTCCTGGGCTTGCCCGTGGGGGAAGGGACCGTGGCGACACACCGGTTCTTTGACCTGGTGCATCCTGAAGACGCAGTCACCTTCAACCGGATTCTGGCCGACGTGATGCAAAACGGAAACGATTTCCATCACGAGTTCCGGATCACCCGCGCCGACGATGGACAAGAGCGCTGGCTGGCGGCCGTCGGGCGGCTGTTCCGCGACGCCGCTGGTAAGCCCCTGAAGATGCTGGGGGTGAATTACGACATCACCTCGCAGAAGCAAGCAGAAGCCGGGCTGAAAAAGTGGAATGAAGAGCTTGAAATCCGGGTTGCCGAAAGAACCGCAGAACTGGCGGCCTCTATTGAGAAACTGAAGGTTGAGACCGCCGAGCGCATGCAAGTCGCGGAAGCCCTGCGCGACAAGGAGCAGATGCTGATTCATCAAAGCCGGCAGGCAGCCATGGGGGAGATGATCGGCAATATCGCCCACCAGTGGCGCCAGCCGTTAAACCTCCTTGGACTCTCGATTCAGCAATTGAAGCTGTATTACGACCTCGGAGAATTCACCAAGGAGTTTCTCGACAAGAGTGTCGTAGCCTCAATGGAGCTCATTGAGCACATGTCCAAAACCATCGACGATTTCAGGAACTACTTCAGGCCGGATAAGGAAAAATGCGAGTTCAAAGTGAGCGAAGCCATTCAAAACACCTTGTCACTCATAGAAGACAGTTTCAAGAATAAAAATATTGAGGTTGAAGTGGTAGGGAAGGGCGATCCGGTCATCTATGGATATCGCAATGAATTCGCCCAGGTGCTTCTCAATATTCTGAGCAACGCCAGTGACGTCTTGACAGAAAGACAAACCATGGATCCCAAGGTGACCATCACCTTCGGCAGTGAAGGCGAGCATTCCGTCGTAACCGTAGCAGACAATGCCGGAGGCATACCCGAAGATATCATAGGCAAGATCTTCGACCCCTACTTCACCACTAAAGGGCCGCAGCAAGGAACAGGCGTTGGCCTGTACATGTCGAAGACCATCATTGAGAAGAACATGGGAGGGGAACTTGCCGTGCGAAACGTGGCCGATGGAGCCGAGTTCAGGATTGAGGTGTGACATGCAATTGATATCTGATCCCACGCCACCGATTTTCACCAAGGACGCTTGAATTGAAATTGAACAGGTCGAGGTATACCCAGCATGTCTTCTAAAGAGAAATCATCTGAAACAAAAAGCGGCCTGACTTCAGCGGTCAAACCAGTTAGCGAGGCGGGAGAAGCGGCAATTAAGGTTTCCGTTGTGGTGGGCATTGGAGCTTCCGCCGGAGGACTGGAGGCGTTGGAGCATTTTTTCGCGGTGATGCCCCATGACTGCGGCCTGAGCTACGTGGTGATCATGCACATCCTCCCCGAGGGCCCGGCGCTGCTCCCCGGCCTGCTGCGCCGCTATACTCCAATGGAGGTGGTGACGGTCGAAGAGGGGATGCAACTTTCGGCGAATACGGTCTACGTCCTCCCCGGCGGCTTTGACCTGGCACTGGAAGGGGGCCGGTTAAAACTCGAGGAACATCCCCCCTCGCTCAAGCTGCCCCACCCTGTTGACCGCTTCTTCGGTTCCATGGCCCATGAGTTGTCAGAACGGGCCGTCGCGGTGGTGCTCTCTGGATCTGGCACCGACGGCGCCCAGGGCGTGAATAGAATCAGAGAAGCCGGGGGGATCGTCCTGGTCCAGGACCCGGAGTCTGCCACGAGCCCCGGTATGCCCAGTAGCGCCATAGCCACCGGTTCCGTGGACTTCGTCCTCACGGCCGACCAACTGCCGGAGAAGATCGCGGAGATCGCTCGTGGGACTTGTACCCTGCCTCCTCGGGCCTGCCGGATGACCTCTCTCGAAGAAGAACTGCAGACCATTTTCACCATTGTGAAAGCGAGGACCGGCAACGATTTCAGCTCCTATAAGGCGAACACAATCCTGCGCCGTATCGAGCGGCGCATGACCGTGCACGACACGGCGGGAATCGGGAAATACATTGCCTTTTTGCGGGAAAACCCGCTGGAGGCGCAGGCACTCAGCCAGGACATTCTGATAGGGGTTACCAGCTTCTTCCGCGACCCTGAGGCGTTCGAGATCTTGCGCAAAGAGGTGATTCCCCGGCTCTTCGCGGAACGCGGACCCGACGATCCGGTCCGCATTTGGCACGCCTGCTGTGCTACCGGCGAGGAAGTTTACTCGATGGCCATCCTGATTCGAGAGTATCTGGACGAGCACAAGCTTGACACCAAGGTCCAGCTTTTTGCCACAGATATAGACGAGGTGTCGATCTCCCAGGCCCGGACAGGGCTCTACTCCGACGACATCGGCATCGAATTAGGTGAAGAGCGGTTAAAGCGGTTTTTCACCAGGATCAACCACCGCTGGCAGGTGGCTAAGACGCTGCGGGAGATGGTTGTCTTCGCCCACCACAACCTCCTCAAGGACCCGCCCTTTTCCAGGCTTGACCTGCTGGTCTGCCGCAATTTCCTCATCTATCTTACCCCCGATATGCAAAGAAAGCTGATACCCCTCTTTCATCGGGTGCTGAGACCCGGGGGGGTCCTCTTTCTCGGCGGCTCGGAGACGGTGGGTCGTCATAGCGAGCTATTCACCTCTCTCGATAAGAAGTGGAAGATCTTCGTGCGCCGAGAAGGCGTTGCCCGAGTGGAGACCGTGTTTCCTTTCACAGCCTCGACACGAAGACCCACCGGAATGGGCCGCTCCCTCACGCCGGTAGCAGCCGAGGAGGTGGGTCCCGGTGCCGTCGCGGAAAAGCTCCTCATGCTGCGCTACTCCCCCCCCTGCGTTGTGGTCAACGAGAGGTATGAGGTTGTGCATGTTTCCACCCGGATTGAGCGTTTCCTCGCCATGCCGTTGGGAGAACCTACCCGGGATATACTGAGGATGGCGCGAGAAGATCTGCGCCCCCCCTTGCGAGCGGCAATCTACAAGGCCTTTGCCGAAGATAAGGAGGTCATCTTCCGGGGGGTGAAGGTCGCCATTGACGGAGAGGAGCTGACGGTCAACGTGCAGGTCGAACCGCTGCATGCGCCCCCCTCCGGGAGGCTGGCGATGGTGGTCATCGAACCGGTCGCCCCCCCGGCTGCACTGACTGTATCGGCCAGTGCAGCAGAAGGAACCGCCGGCGACGAGGCGTCCAGGGAAACGCTCATAAACCAGCTGGAAGATCAGCTGCGCATCACCTATGAACAGCTCCAGTCAGCCACAGAGCAGCTGGAGACCTCCAACGAGGGGTTTCTGTCCGCCAACGAAGAGCTCATTTCCATGAATGAGGAGTTTCAGTCCGCCAACGAAGAACTCCAATCAACCAACGAACAGCTGGAGACCTCGAAGGAGGAGCTGCAGGCGTTAAACGAAGAGCTGGTGACCCTGAACGCCGAGCTGCACGGGAAGGTAGAGGAGCTGAACCAGGCGACGACCGACATGGAGAATCTCTTCACCAGCTCTCAGATCCCTACCATCTTCCTGGACCGTCGGCTTGCCATCAAGTTGTTCTCCCCTGCCATGGCCGCCATCTTCAACCTGATCCCGGCCGATGTGGGACGCCCCTTCCGCCACCTGATGGGTACTATCGACTGGCCGGATCTTGGCCGCGATGCGGAAACCGTCCTGGGCAATTCCATCATCGTCGAGCGGGAGGTTACCGCCCTGGAGGGTGGCCGCTGCTTCATAATGCGGGTACTCCCCTATCGAACGACCGAAGGAGCGATTGAGGGGATAGTTGTTACGCTCATCGATATCACCGATCGCAAGCGAGTCGAGGAGGCTCTACGCAAAAGCGAGGAGCGTTATCGAAGCCTGGTGGAAAGCGCTCAAATGGCCATATTCATAAATCGTAACAACAGGATAGAATATGTGAACCCGGCAGGCGTCCGGCTCTTCGGAGCAGACGGCGTCGAAAGCGTCATCGGAAGGTCTCCTTTTGATTTTTTTCATCCGAGTTATCATGGCACTATGAAAGAGCGCATAAAGGTATTACTAAAGTATGGCAGTGTGCCGCAGGTGGAGACCAGGATTGTGCAGGAAAGTGGAAACGAGCGGACCGTAGAGGTGGTGGCGGCAACTTTCGTCGATCAACAGGGTCCCGCCATCCAGGTTATGATGCATGACATAACCGGACGTAAGCAGGCCGAGGAACTGGTACAGCGGCAGGTCGAGGAACTGCGCCTCAGCAACGAAGAATTGACCCGCTTCAATAGAGCCTCGGTGGGGCGCGAGCTGCGCATGATCGAGCTTAAACAGGAAGTGAACGAACTCTGCAAACTCTCGGGCAAGCCGCATCGCTATGCCTTGGATTTCAACGGGGACCAGCCATGAACCTAACGGGTCAGACCAAGGTGCAGCAGGCAACTCTGTGCCGACGAATCTCTCTTGGGACGGCGCTAAGCTACGCCCTGGCTGTCGTGATTGTGGCGCTGGCAATGGGGCTGCGGTTCGCGCTGGAGGCCTGGGTTGGCCCCGGATTGCCCACCTATGTTACCTTTTACCCGGCTATGATGGTGGTAATGCTTCTGACCGGCTTCGGACCGGGCGTATTGGCGACCTTGTTGATGGCAATCCTCACATGCTACTGGATCCTGCCGCCGCTAGGCAGCTTCGCCATCGCTTCCCCCGTTGCTCGTCTGGGGTTGACGATCTTCACCGGTACCAACCTGTTCATGTGCGTGATCTCCGGGTTCTACCGGCGCAGTCGCGAGCAGGCAGCCGCCTATGAGCGTGAGGCTGCCTTGCACGAGAGTCGGGCGCGGCTGGCGAGCTTTGCTGCCGCGACCTTCGAAGGAATCGTGGAAAGCGACGCCGGGAAGATACTGGATTGCAACGAGCAGTTCGCCCGGATGTCGGGATATGCTGTGGACCAGTTGAAGGGTATGCAGGTCGCCGATCTTGTCGCCCCCGAGGACCACGACCGGGTGACGGCGAATATCCGCCAGAGACAGGAGTCGGTGGTCGAACACGCCCTGATCAGAAATGACGGCACCCCGCTGGTCGTCGAGGCGCATGGCCGGCCCGTCTCACCGGGAAGCACGCTGCGCCACACCGCTATCCGCGACATAACCCAGCGCAGGCAGGGTGAGGAGGAAGCTCGCCAACTGCATGAGATCGTCAAAAAGGAAAAGGACCGCTTGTCGGCACTGGTGAACAGCATCACCGATGAAATCTGGTTTGCCGATGCGGCAGGGGCATTCACGCTGGTAAATCCGTCGGCTAGCCGGGAATTCGCCTTGGATTGCGCCGGGGCGACCGATGTCGGAGGGCTTTCCTCAAGCCTGGAGGTGTTACGACCCGATGGCACTCCCCGGCCGATCGAGGAGGCGCCACCTCTGCGGGCGTTGAACGGGGAAGTCGTGTGGAACCAGGAGGAGTTGGTCCGCACTCCGGCGACCGGCGAGCTGCGGTACCGGCAGGTGAATTCCGCACCGGTACGCGACGCCAAGGGAATTATCATCGGGGCTGTTTCGGTCGTGCGCGACATCACCGACCTCAAGCAGGCCGAGCAGTCAGCTCAGGCACACCGGGAACTTCTTGAAACGGTGGTAAACTGCCTGCCGGTGGGAATAGATGTCATCCGGGGCAGCGATCTGAAAATTCAGCTGGTTAATACGGCTTATCAGGCCATCGCCCCAGGCAAGGAGATGATCGGCAAGACGCTCGATGAGCTGTGGCCTGAGACCAATAAGACTTTTGTGGATCTCTGTCGCCAGGTGCTTGATACCGGAGAGACACACCACGCCGTCGATGAACTCTTCATGGTCAGTCGCTCACCGGGGGGGGAGTTGGAACGTGCGTACTTCACCTGGTCGCTGTACCGCGTCCGCATGCCGGGCGATGAGGGTTGGGCCATCCTCAACACCTCATGGGACACCACCGAACGCATGCTGGTTCAACAGGAACTGCGAAAGAGCGAGGAGCGCTTTCGGCTGGCACTCAAGAATTCCCCAGACTCGGTAGCCATACAGGACCGCAACCTTGTCTACCAGTGGGCTTATAACCAGACGTCCCGGCACCCCGACGAGATCATTGGAAGAACGGATGCCGACCTGTTCGCTCCGGACGAGGTGGCCTGGATAAATGAAGTCAAATGCAGGGTGCTGGAGTCCGGGACAGAGGAGCATGTGGAGCACTGGGTGACCAGTAAGGGGCAACGGTTGTACCTCGACCTTTCCTATGAACCGCTACGGAACTCTGCCGGCGAGGTGACTGAGATCGGCATTGCAGTTGTGAACCTCACCAGGCAGAAACTGGCCGAGCTCGCGCTGAAGGAAAACGAGGAGCGTTACCGCTTGCTGGCAGATACAATGCTGCAAGGTGTCGTCCATCAGGATGCCAGTGGCAAGATCATTGCGATGAATCCGGCTGCCGAAAGTATTCTCGGCAAGAGCCACGAACAGTTCCTAGGGAGCAGTTCGGATCAGGAAGAACGCGACTGCATTCGCGAGAACGGGGAACGCTTCCCCGGTCAGGAGCAACCGGCCATGGTGGCGTTGCAGACCGGTCTGCCAGTGCACAGCGTGATCATGGGCGTCTTCAATCCGAATCTCGACGAGTATCGCTGGATCAGCATCGACGCGGTGCCAGTGTTTCGGTCGGACGAGGCGTGTGCACATGAGGTCTACACGGTGTTCCAGGACGTCACCGAACGCAAAAAGGCCGAAAAGGCGCTCAAGGAGAGTGAGGACCGGTTGCGCATCGCCCTTGATGCGGTCGATCTTGGAACCTGGGACCTAAATCTCACCACGGGCACGGCGGTTCATTCCTTACGCCACGATCAGATTTTCGGTTACCAGGAATTGCAGCCTGAATGGACCTTCGAGATCGCGGCGCTGCATATGATGCCTGAGGATCAAATGGTTTTTCGGGAAGCCTTCACGCATGCCGAGAAATCAGGTGAACTCTCCTTCGAAGCGCGGGTGCGCTGGCCGGACGGCAGTATCCACTGGATCGCGCCGCGTGGGCGTGTCTACTATGACGACGACGGTCGCGCTGTCCGTATGATCGGAGTCGTCGCTGATGTGACCGAGAGCAAGCGGGCCGAAGATGCGCTCAAAGAGAGCGAGGCGCGCTTTCGCTCCATGGCTGACGCGATGCCGCAACTGGCGTGGACCGCTCGAGCCGATGGCCACATCTTCTGGTACAACAAGCGCTGGTATGACTACACTGGTACCACCCCCGAGCAAATGGAGGGTTGGGGCTGGCAGAGCGTTCACGACACAAGCGAGCTGCCGATGGTACTGGAGCGCTGGCAGGCTTCCATAGCTACAGGGGAGCCCTTCGAAATGACCTTCCCGCTGCGTGGCGCAGACGGCGTCTTACGCCCGTTCTTGACGCGGGTAATACCCCTGAAGGACGGCGCCGGTAGCGTTTTGCAGTGGTTCGGGACCAACACCGATGTCGATGAGCTGAAACGAGTCGAAAAGGCGCTGCGCGAGAGCGAGGCTATGTATCGCGGCATAGGCGAATCCATTGACTACGGTGTCTGGACCTGCGCGCCGGATGGACGGAACACCTACGCCAGCGAGAGTTTCCTCAAAATGGTGGGGATCACGCAGGAACAGTGCTCTGAATTCGGCTGGGGGGAGGTACTGCACCCGGACGACGCCGAACGCACAATCGCTGCTTGGCGGGAGTGCGTCCGCACAGGGGGCAAGTGGGACATCGAACATCGGTTCCGCGGCCCGGACGGCGAGTGGCATCACGTGCTGGCGCGGGGCGTGCCAATCAGAAACGAGCAAGGCGAGATCATCAGCTGGGCAGGCATTAATCTCGACATCAACCAACTAAAAAAAGCCGAAGAGCAGCTCCGGCTCACCACAGAACGCTTCGAAGTGGCTCTGAAAAGTTCGCCAATCGTGGTCTTCAACCAGGATCTTGACTTGCGCTACACCTGGATTTACAACCCAGCATTAGGCTACGATACAGCGGCAGTCATCGGAAAACTTGACAGCGACCTTTTCGAGCGCGCCGAGGACGCAGCGCGAACCCAGGCGATGAAGAACGACGTGATCCGTTCCGGCGTCAACCAGCGCCAGGAGGTACTGATTCACTCTGAGGGTGTCGAGCGCTACTACGACATGCAGGTCGATCCGCTCCTGGACCAGAGCCAGCGCATCGTCGGCGTAACTTGCGCGGCCATCGAAATCACCGAACGCAAGCGGGCCGAGGAGCAGATCAAAGTGCAACTTGCGGAGAAGGAGGTCATGCTGCGGGAGATCCATCACCGGGTAAAGAACAACCTCCAGGTCATCTCCAGCCTGGTCAGCCTTCAGGCCGACACCCTAACCGACGAGCGGATGCGCGGGGTGTTCGGCGACGTGCGCGACCGGGTACGCGCCATGGCGCTGGTTCACGAGAAGCTATACCAGGCGGGCGATCTGGCGCAGTTGAACTTTGCCGATTACACTGCAAGCCTTTTGCAATATCTCTGGCGATCCCATGGCGCCCTGGCCGAGAAAGTGAGGCTTAATCTCGCGGTCGAAGCCGTGGTCCTGCCGATTGAGGCCGCTGTGCCGTGCGGTTTGATTCTCAACGAGCTGGCCGGTAATGCCCTCAAACACGCCTTTCCTGATGGCCGCGCCGGCGAGGTGACGGTGGGCCTGGAACTCGATACCGTGACCGGTGCAGTCTGCCTGCTGGTGCACGACACCGGCGTTGGCCTTCCGGCAGACCAGGATTGGCGACAATCCCGCTCGCTTGGGCTGCGCCTGGTGCAAATTCTGGCCGGTCAGCTGCACGGCACGGTGGAAACGGGCACCGGCCCCGGCGCGGAATTCCGGGTTGTCTTCTCACTGAAGGGGTTGCAATCATGAGTAGTATCTCCATATTGATAGTCGAAGACGAAGCAATCGTTGCCTTAGACCTCGCCGGCAAAATTCGGCAACTGGGCTACGACGTGGCCGGTACAACCGCTTCCGGGGAAGAGGCGGTCGAACTCGCTCGGGGGCTGCGACCGGCTCTGGTGTTGATGGATATCCGCCTGGCAGGAGCGATGGACGGCATCGCGGCGGCAGAGCTGATCCAACGCGAGTGTCATCTGCCGGTGCTGTTCTTGACAGCGCACTCGGACTCCGGCACGGTCGAGCGGGCACGACAGACGAAGGCGTTCGGGTATATCCTGAAACCCTTCGACGAGCGCGACCTGCATATCCAGATCGAGATGGCGCTTTACAAGCACGCAGCAGAAAGGCGGCTTTTAGAGAGCGAGGAGCGCCTGCGCTTACTGGGGAACAACCTTCCAGACAGTGCCGTGTTCCAATATATTCATGAGACAGACGGCAGCGCCCGATTCACCTATATCAGCGAAGGGCTGGAAAGCCTGAACGGTGTCAGCGTGGCGGAGGTGTTGCGGGACGCCGATGTGCTGCATCGGCAGATTGCACCGGAATATTTGGCGCGCTTCCTCCAGGCCGAGGGGGAGAGCGCCCGGGAACTGTCCGATTTCAACATGGAAGTACCGATGCGCCGGCCGGACGGGGAGTTGCGCTGGATGCAATTGAATTCCCGTCCCAGGCGAAATGCGAACGGCAGTGTGGTGTGGGACGGCGTACAAACCGACATCACTGAGCGAAAGCGCTCCGAGGAGAATTTGCGGCAAAAGCAGCAGGCCCTGGAGCAAAGCCGGGCCGAGTTGCAGGCAGCCAACAGCGAACTCCTCGACTCCCGCCGGGCCGCCCTCAACATGATGGAAGACGCCCTGGCCGCCCACCGGCAGGCGGAGGAGGCAGCCGCCGACCTGCTGCGCGAGGAAGCCGAACGCAAACAGGCCGAGGCGGCGATGCGCCTCTCTGAAGAGCGCTATCACTCGCTGTTTGACACGCTCCTTGAGGGGTTTTGCATCATCGAGGTGCTGTTCGACGCGCAGGAGTGCCCCGTCGATTACCGCTTCCTGGAGATGAATCCCGCTTTTGAAGAGCAAACCGGCTTGCGCAATGCGAAGGGGAAGCTGATGCGCGAGCTTGCGCCCCAGAACGAGGCGTATTGGTTCGAGATCTACGGGAAAGTCGCCTTGACGGGCGAGCCTGCGCGCTTTGTGAACGAAGCGAAAGCGCTCAATCGTTGGTACGACGTGAGCGCCTACCGGGTAGGCGGAAGTGATAGCCGAAGAGTAGCCATCCTTTTCAACGACATCTCCGAGCGCAAGCGGGTGGAAGAGGAGCTGCAAAGGGCCAAGGAGACGGCCGAGGCGGCCACCCGGGTCAAGAGCCAGTTCCTCGCCAACATGAGCCACGAGCTGCGCACCCCGATGACCGGTGTCCTCGGAATGCTCGATCTCGCTCTGACCGGCAGTTTGGAGGCCGAACAGCGAGAGTCCATCTGCATGGCCCATTCCTCGGCCCACTCCCTGCTGCGAATCCTGAACGACATCCTCGACATGACAAAAATCGAGGCGGGCAAACTCTCTGTCGAGGAAAAGCCCTTCTCGGTACGCAAGTGCGTGGAACAAACAGCCAACATCCTGCTCCCCGTTGCCAGGAACAAGGGGATCGATCTCGATTTCAAAGTGGCCGACGCGGTAGCGCAAACCTTGGTGGGCGACCAGACACGACTCACCCAGGTCCTGACGAACCTGGTCGGCAATTCGGTCAAATTCACCGGAAAAGGGACCGTGGAAATACGCGTCGCGGCGGGTGAAAGAACACCCGGTGGCAAGCGGGAAATCACCTTCACAGTGGCCGACACCGGTATCGGCATTCCCGCCGACAAAACGGACCTCCTGTTTCGCTTTTTCAGCCAGGTGGATGAATCGCACTCCCGCGAGTACGGCGGTACCGGATTAGGACTGGCAATAAGCAAGGAGCTCGTGGAGCGCATGGGGGGAACCATTGGACTCACGAGCGAAGAAGGGCGGGGGAGTACCTTTTTCTTTACCATCCCTTTCGGCGAATATGTTCCTGAGACCGACGCCGTCCTAACACCAGGGGTGCCGGCGCCGGATTTGGAGCACCCACGTGCTGAGGCAACGACAAAACCGCTTCTTCTCATTGCAGAGGATGATCAGGTAATCAGGAAGTTTCTTGGATCTATGCTTAAAATGGCCAAATTTGATGTTGATTATGCCGAGAACGGTCAAATGGCGGTCGAGATGTGGGAAATTGGTGGATTTGATCTTATTCTGATGGACGTGCAGATGCCCCGCATGAATGGCTTCGAAGCTACCACCTCCATACGGGAGAAGGAGCGCAGTTGCGGCGGTCATGTCCCCATCATCGCCATGACAGCCCATGCTCTTAAAGAGGACGAGCAGAGATGTCTCGACTCCGGCATGGACGCCTATATCTCCAAACCGATCAATTTCGCGAAGACGTTGCAGGTGATAGCGGAGAACTTGAAAACAGGAGCTTGTAATGGAAAATGAAATTCCCGGTACTGTCTCGCTGCTTTATGTCGAGGATGACGCCGCTACCAGGGATATGGTGTCGAATATGCTAAAGAAAAACGGCTTTAACTGCATCGTTGCGGAAAACGGGCGCGAGGGCCTTGAATTGTATCGTAGACATCTCCCAGAGGTCGTGCTAAGCGACATCATGATGCCGGTTATGAGCGGTCTGGAGATGGCACGAAAAATCCGGGTCGATTTCCCTGAAGCCCAGTTCATCTTCATGACCGCTTTTGGAGAGAGTAACTTCATACTGGAGGCGATCGATATCGGTGTATCCCAGTATGTTGTCAAGCCGGTTGACCTGTCCAAGCTCCTGGCGGCTATCTCGCAGTGTGTCGCCATGATCCGGCTCAAGGCCGAGGCTCACCGGATTAAACATCTTGAAGCCATCGGGCTGCTGGCGGGCGGTCTGGCCCATGATTTCAATAACCTGCTCACAATTGTCCTGGGCAATGTCCACCTCGCGAAAAAGAGTGTGGACCCGAGTAGTGCGGCGTTTACCTTTCTCAATGAGGCCGAAAGCGTTTCGAAGCTGGCACGGAGTCTCGGCAAGCGACTGGGAACCCTGGCCAGAGGGGAAAGCGGATTGAAGCAGAAAATGCCATTGACGACAACACTAACATGCAGTGTCAAAGCTGCCCTTAGTGGAACCTCCATTGCATCGACCTTCGATCTGCCGCCTGATATCCCGCAGCTAAACATTGATAAAACCCAGATGGAGCAGGTATTCTCGCAATTGGCGGTCAACGCCCTCGAGGCCATGCCTCACGGCGGGAAACTGGAAATAGCGGCTCGCGTCAGCAAGCTATCAGTGAAGTCAAGTTCGCTACTTGCGCCCGGAGAGTATGTGTGCATTACCTTTAGAGACACTGGTAACGGTATCCCAGTAAAGAACCTTCCCAGGATTTTCGACCCATATTTCACCACCAAGGAAATGGACTTCAATAAGGGACGCGGTTTGGGGTTGAGCGTCTGTCAGGCTATTATCAACAGGCATGGAGGCCAGATCAGCGCATATAACTCTTCCGGTGCAGGTGCAACCTTCAAAATCTGGCTACCGGTCGCCAAGGAATAACAGAGGGGAACTGCATACAATGCCAAAACGTGTTCTGATAGCAGAAGATGATCCTGCAACCAATGAATTGCTCACCTCGATTGCCACAAGGCATGGATATGATGTTGTCTCTGTGACAGATGGTGTTGAGCTATTGACGGTTGCTTCCAAAGAAAAGTTTGACGTGATTATAACGGACCTGAAAATGCCAAATTTGAATGGAGCGTCAGCCTCGGAAATAATGAGAATGCAGGGAGATGCAACACCAATTATAGCCTTGACGGCACTTAATCCCCAGGATATGGGTCTTGTTGTTGATAAATTTGCCAGAGTATTCTATAAGCCATACGATGTAAAAGAACTGTTCAGGTACGTAGATTCACTGGTCGATTAAATGTGTGCGCAGTCACAGCTTCATAGTGGGCTGCTGGCAGGAAAGGGGCTTGATCTGTCCATGTCCAATACCATAATTGTGAATAATCTGAGCTGCGAGCAAGTCTGGCGTCGGCGCGGTATTCAGTGATAGAGTAGGAACGAAGCTAAATGAAATCACATCAGAGTCTACCAGATATTCTATCCGTTCTGGTCGTGGAGGATGACAAGGCCGCCGGCGAGTTTCTTGCGCGCATAATCGCCAAGCAGTTCCCCCAGAGCGTCATCTACCTGGCTGAGAATGGCCGAAGAGGAGTTGACCTCTTCCAAGAGCACGCGCCGGACATTGTCATTACCGATATCAACATGCCGGTCATGGACGGCATCCAGATGGCAGTTGAAATCCGGGCGTTGAACACCAGCGCGAAGATAATTGCCGTTTCCGCCAAAAGTGACGCAAACTACCTGCTGGACGCCATCAGAATTGGAATCAACCGATATGTGCTGAAGCCGATCAACCTCACGATGCTCTTTGAGGCCATGGACGATTGCATTGCCCATGTAAACTGGAGCAGGCAAATTAAGGCGCAGAACGACTTCATCCGCAAACTCTCCCTCGCTGTCGAGCAAAGCACCAACATGATCATCATTGCCGACTCGAAGGGAGCTATCGAGTATGTCAATCCCTTGTTCAACGAGATTACCGGGTACACCTTGGAAGAAGTCTCGGGGCAGAACTTGCAGGTTCTGCTGGCAAACTCAATACCTTCAGATACCTTTGAAATGCTCTGGAACTCGATAAGTAGCGGCCTGAAGTGGCGTGGCGAATTTGTAAGCAGGAAAAAGGGGGGTGAACTCTTTTGTGTGGAGGCATCCATTTCGCCGTTGACCACCGAAGGAGAAAGCAATACACACTATGTTACGGTGATGCAGGACATCTCCGAGCGCAAACAGGCTGAGTCAGATAAGGCCAAACTCGAAGACCAGCTCCAGCACGCCCATAAGATGGATTCGGTGGGCCGTCTGGCAGGCGGTGTAGCTCATGATTTCAACAACATGTTAGGCGTCATCCTGGGCCATGTAAATTTGGCACTAATGGATCTGGAGCCGACCCAACCGCTGTACGTTAACATGATGGAAATACAAAAGGCGGCCGAACGCTCCGCCGACCTCACGCGCCAGCTTTTAGCCTTTGCACGCAAGCAGGCCATCACACCAACGCTGGTGAACATGAACGAAGCTGTGGCCGGTGTGCTCAATATGCTGAAACGAATCATCGGTGAGGCCATCACGCTCGATTGGCAGCCAGAGAAGAGTGTGTGGTCGGTCAAGGTTGACCCGTCCCAGCTTGACCAGATTCTGGCCAATCTGTGCGTCAACGCTCGTGACGCTTTAGCTGACAACGGTAAAATCACCATCGAGACTGGAAATAGCGTCATCGATAAGGAGTACTCGGCCGATTGCAAAGGCATTGTCCCCGGTGAGTATGTGCGGCTTACCGTCAGTGACAATGGCTGCGGCATGGATAAGGAAACGTTGGACCTCATTTTTGAGCCGTTCTTCACAACAAAAGACACTGGCAAGGGAACCGGACTCGGTCTGGCCACCGTGTACGGCGCCGTAAAGCAAAATAACGGGTTCATCTATGTTCACAGCGAGCCCGGCTTGGGAACCACCTTCTCTGTCTTTTTGCCCCGGTACCTGGGTGATGTCCAGAAGGTTCAGGCGGTAGGCGTGGAGGAATCTGCTCGGCGCGGGCAAGAGACTGTCCTGCTGGTGGAGGACGAACCGGCCATCTTGAAGGTTGCTACAATGATTCTCACCCGACAGGGCTACACTGTGCTTGCGGCAGAATCCCCCGGCAGGGCCATGGACCTTGCGAGGGAACACGCCGGCAGGATTTCGCTGCTCCTGACCGATGTGGTCATGCCCGAGAAGAACGGACGGGACCTGGCCAAAGATCTGCTGTTGCGCTATCCAACCTTGAAGTGCCTGTTTATGTCAGGGTTCACCGCTGACGTGATTGCCAATCACGGAGCTATCGACGAGGGAGTTCACTTTATTCAAAAACCATTCTCGGTGCATTCACTGGCGGACAAAGTGCGTGAAGTGCTGGATTCAGCGGACGAAAACCTGTAATGGTAAGGCAGTGACCAATGGCAGTGCAAAATAGGGAACCTCCGGGCATGAATAGCAAAGGCAAAGGCATCGATGACCACCCAGGTGACACCAACAGCCGTCTGCTGCTGGTTTTTTCATTCCCGCTAGTGGCTTTCGCACTGCAATGGCCTTATCCGGCAGCGCCTCAATTTTAGTTCTCCTCTGTGCTTATAGGCTATTATTGCCCATCCCCCGAAATTGTAAATTGCGGGTAGCGCACCGCCTTCGGGAACAAGAGGGAGGTTCGAATCCTCTCCTCCCATTATGGGGCCGCTCATGAAATGGATGGCAAAGTACCTGAAAGGATAGAAGATATCGGGGGATAAGTGGTAGGACGTAGCATGAAAATGTCGGAAGGAGGAACGGACTTGGCCGTCCTTAAGGGTTGTGATTTTGTGTACTAATCTCAAATTGTCATTTTAGGTCTGGTTCAAGATCCGGGTAAATTGAAAAGTGCCAGTCCCCCATAAATACCGGGATTAGGTGCGGTGTCTATTCCCGATACGTCCCTTTTGTATTTCAACAAGAGTATTGCATGCCGCGTGATATTCATTCTCAATTTCAGCTAGTAGTCCCTCGGCACCGTCCAACACATCAGCGCGGCCAAGAGTCTCCATCTGCCGGCACATATCCGAAAGGTGCATTGCCCCGAGAATGGCGCTACATGACTTAAATGTGTGCGCGGCATTCCACAGTCTAACAGTGTCACCAGTTGCCAAGCCTAGGCGCATGCCGTCTAAATGGTCAGGAGAAGTTTTGAAAAAGATACCCATCATTCTATCCAAAACATCGGCATCGCCTACCTGCTGAAGCGCGAGAAGGCCGTCCAAATAACTTATTTCGATTACCTCTGGACGTTCAGCAACCTGGAGTGGTGAAAGCTGTTTAATCTCTGAGGTAGAAAGCGCCTCAACCTTTGAAACGGGAGTATCGACTGGTATTGTGAAGACCTGCGGCCTATCCGTTTTCCCATCCTGGAGACAAGTGTTGAGGATAAAACTCATTTGCGTAAGAGTGAATGGCTTTGAAAGGTAGTCGTCCATCCCGGAAGCAAGACAAAACTCCCTGTCTCCATTCATTGCATTGGCCGTCAAAGCAATGATGGTGACATGACGCTTACCTGGGAGGCCTTCCGACTCACGCTGCCGGATGATACTGGTAGCTTCAAAACCATCCATTTCGGGCATCTGGCAATCCATCAAGACTATGTCGTAAGCCTTGCCGAGAACGGCTTCCACCGCCTTGTGGCCGCTGTCAGCCACATCGACCACGAAATTGAGCGATTCAAGCACCATTTTGCAGTATTCCTGATTGACGATGTTGTCTTCAGCCAGAAGCACCGTCAACTTGTGCTCTCTGCGCATCCACTCATAATTCGCTTCGGATGGGTCCTGAAAAGGGATAGGTCTGCATTCGGCGGGAGCCGGTTTCATGCAGACGGTAAACCAGAATAGTGATCCTTGGCCTGAATGGCTCTGGACGCCAATGATGCCCCCCATGGCCTCCACCAGATTCTTGGAAATAGCCAGGCCGAGCCCGGACCCCTCGTGGCGCCGCGCCATGGAGTTGTCAGCCTGGGAAAAAACCTCAAAAATGACTTTTTGCATATCGTATGAAATCCCACACCCGGTAGCCCCTGTGACCGGAGATATCTTCGGTCACAGGGGTTATTCGTTATGAGCTGCACAAATCTAGAGGAAGACGCTAACTCACGGTACGCACTGGCATGGCGCCGGCTTGTCTTGATCCTCCTCTCGTGGTAACATTGGCATGCTCAAAGTTGCGGGCGACGAGGAGTGTTGTCATGGACGGAATGATTGCGCGGGTTAAGAGGTTGTCTTGTACGACAATAACTGTGGCGTGCCTGTTGATAAGCTTGTTACTTGGAGTGTTGGATTATGTCACCGGGGATGTCTCGCTTTTCTTGTTCTATTTAATCCCAATAGCTATAGCTTCGTGGTATACAGGAGTAAAAGCAAGATGGTTCATCGTAATGCTATGCAGCGTCGAACTGTTTATAACTAACGTATTGGTGGCACCGTCTGACATTTCAATAATAAGTGTCAGGACGTGGAACTCATTGATGGAAATGTGCTTCTTCCCATTGTCGGCATATTTGATTGCTAAAGTCAGAGCTGAGTCGGATTTGTTAAAGCATAAGACCACAGAACTTGAAGCTGTGAATCTTGATCTTGCAGCTTTCGATTATACAGTTGCCCATGATTTGCGCCAACCATTAAACCTCTTGAGCATCTACTGCCAGGCAATCGACAACCTGTTCGGCGACCAGATCCCAGAGGAATGCAAAACTTATGTTCGGGACGCCTACAGCACCATCTTGCGAATGAATGGCCTCATCGAAGCTCTGTTGAATTTCTCACGCATGGGCCAATTGGAACTGCGCCGCGAGGCGGTAGACCTTAGCATGCTGGCTCATGAGGTGGCTTTGTCTCGGAGACTGGCTGAGCCTGAGCGACAAGTGGATTTCCGAATAGCCGACGGTGTTGCAGCCAATGGTGAGGTGAGCCTGCTTCGGGTGGTTTTGGATAACCTCATCGGCAACGCCTGGAAGTATACCGGCATGCGAGAGAAGGCAGTGATTGAATTCGGAGTCCGGAGTGTCGACGGTGTGCTGGTCTATTTCGTCCGAGACAACGGGTCTGGATTCGATGGGAATGACGCGAGCAAGCTTTTTACACCTTTCCAGCGCCTTCCCGGTGCAGAAAAATTCAGAGGTTTCGGAATCGGTCTCGCAACAGTGGATAGAATCATCCGGCGACATGGCGGGAAAGTGTGGGCGGAGGGGGAACCGGACAAGGGGGCGTGCATCTACTTCACCCTTTGAGTCCGGATGATTCAATCATTCGGTACTCGATGTAATTATCCACTGCAGGATCACCGGCATGGAAGCTGAAAAGTCGCGCCACTGGCGCGACTCAATGTCGTCGGTAAGTCCTGCTCCTGTGGGACTATGGAGTATGAGAAGGCCCTGCACTCCCGTTTTGCCAGACTCCGGCTGGAGGGTGAGTGGTTCGAACAGCACCAGGCAGCTGGTTCAAGGCTTTCATCACTCTTTTCATCTCGTAAATCAGACTGGTTTTATTGAAAGGTTTCGACAGGTAACCATCGAAACCTTCATTCAAAAATCGTTCCTCGTCACCACGCAGCGCGTAGGCGGTCAGGGCGATTATTGGTTGACGAGTGGAAGTACCCTGTTCCATTTTACGAATTGCCTGCATTGCCTCTAAGCCGCTTAAAATCGGCATCTGGACATCCATCAGCACGATATCATATGCGCCATTATTGAGTGTGACCAGGCAATCCTTGCCATTCATCACCGTTTCAACTTGGTGACCCAGCTTTCGCAGGAGCGCAGTCCCAAAGACCATATTGATCTGGTTGTCTTCGGCAAACAATACCCGCAACACGTCTCCATCCCCAGCAACGGCTTTCTCTTCCGTGGCATCGTCTTCCTCGATATTGCCCTGAGTAGCAAGGTAGAAAGGGATGGTCACCGTGAAACAACTACCAAACCCCTGCTCGCTTGTCACGGAAAGGCTCCCTTCCATGAGTTTCGCCAAGTGATTGCTGATGGAGAGACCGAGTCCGGTACCGCCGAATTTACGGGTTATGGAATTGTCCTCCTGTACGAAGGGCTGGAAGATCCTACCAATAGCTTCAGCGGAGATACCGACGCCAGTATCGCGTACCGCAATCTGCAGACGCACATGGTGGTCGGATTGGTCCTGGAGGTGCGCTGAAATTGTGATGCCTCCTGATGGTGTGAACTTGATGGCGTTCCCCAAGAGGTTCAGGATAATCTGCTTGACCCGCAACGAGTCCCCCACTAGGGCCCGGGGCACGTCCTTTGCTATGAACACATCCAGGGAGAGCCCCTTTTCGTGAATGAGGGGCTTTTGAGTCCGGACGACACTGTTGATGCAGCCAGACAGGCTGAATTCCTCTAACTCGAGCTCAATCTTATTGGCTTCTATCTTTGAGAGGTCGAGGACGTCATTGATGAGTGCCAATAGGTTGTCGCCAGACTCGCCCAGGTCCTTCACATAGGTCCTTTGTTCTTCGGTCAAATCCGTCATGTTCAGAAGCTCGGCCATGCCGATAACACCGTTCATCGGTGTGCGGAGTTCATGGCTCATGTTGGCCAGGAACTCGCTTTTGGCATGGTTAGCGGCTTCGGCGGATTCCTTGGCAAGGCGAAGCGCCTCCTCCCTTTCAAGCCTGTCGGAAATGTCCTGGAAGGTCCAGACGCTTTCTTCCATGGGGTCGTCCGGGTCGATGGCCTTGCCGGTGAGATGCACCCAGATGAGGGTCCCGTCCTTGCGGAGCATTTGCTGCTCTGCCACCCCAACTCCGCCCCGCTTCAGGTATTGGTACACTTCCTTCCCGAATTGTTCATAAGCTGCATCATCGGGATAAAACAGCCTGGTCGAGACGCTGGCTAGTTCATCCCGCCCGTAGCCGAATATCCTGGCCATCTCTTCGTTGCACCACATAAGGGTCCGGTTATCCGTCTTGGCGATCCCGACCGTTGCGGCGTCAAGGATGGTACGTTGTTCCCTGGCAAGGTTTTCGTACTTTTGCTCGCGGGCCTCGATTTGCCTCTGTGATTCGGTTTGCCTGCAGTTCTCCTGGATGAGTGCGCGAGCGAATGCCCCTGACAGGAGCATGAAAAGAACAACACCGATTAGGCAGACGGTTACTGCCCTGCGCCATGGCTCCAGGAATTCGTCCTCGGAGAGCCCTGCGAAGACATAAAGTGGATACGTCCCCACCCTGCAGAAGGAACCGACCCGCTTTTCCCCGTCTGCTGGCGCGACCAGGCGTGCCGTCCCCGCGGTCTTGCCCTGCCCCAGCATTTTCTTGAACTCATCCGCGGTGTTCTTCGTTCCGGGTATGCCGGACTTACCTGGGATTTCGGGAAACCTGGTAAGCAGTTCCATTTCGGAGTTGCGCAGAACCGTGGTACCCTTGTTGCCCACATTGACCAGTTTGAGCGCTTGTTGGAGGGTTTCGAGGTGATAACCGGCATAGATAACGCCGCCGAACGAACCATCGGAATTGTTGAGACGCCTGGTCAAAAATATTGACCACTTGCCCGTTGTCCTGCTGAGTAGAGGTTTGGAGAATATCAGTTCGCTTGCCGGGTTGTTTTTTGCCTCAAGGAAAAAATCGCGATCAGCTACGTTTAGACGCGTACCTCGTTCAATGCAATGAAGGACGTCTCCGTTGTTTTCCGCCGTCCTGAAATAATCGACATCGGGGACCCTGGCCCTATGTCGAATCAGGCAAGCATCGATTTCCGGGCCGGCCAACGGCATGGGGCGGTACCGGGTGGACAGGTCATCTTTGGCGGACTGCATGACCGCATCCAGAAGATCAATATCGCCGGATATGCTCTCTGCAAGAACCTTTGTTATATTGCCGGTGTTTATGGCGGCAATTTCCCGGGAATGTTCCCGGCCCTGCAGGAGGTACTGACCGAGGCCGGCAATAATAATGATGTTGGCAATGAGGATGGCCAACAGGGTTTTTTTGGTAATCCCATGTAATTCAGAAATAAACATATAGGTGCCCCCACTTTATCCGTTTCGGATGGTCGGTCTGAAACCTGTAGGAGAATGTTGTTCACCTGTTCGCTTGGGGTGGGGGTTCCGGGAGGGGGCTGGATTTCAGGCCGGGGTCGTCTCAGAAAACGAAAAATAAAGCACGTTAAGCCGGTGGCACCTGCTGCAACGCCCTAAATTTACCTGTGCCGATCTTTACACTGCTCCGCCACAGATATCCCCTCAGCCCTTACCGGGGTAGGGGGGAGCTTTTCCTGGCGGATAAAAGTCTGTGGGGAAAGGAAATGTGCAAAGAACGTGATTTTTTCCTTCGGAGGCTTTAGTCCGTCATTGAAAAGCCGATGGAGAAAGAGAGTCAGCAATGCAGTGACAACGACTATTGAGCCAAGGTAGTTCAGAATTCTATATTTATAAGGGAGATACTTGTGGGGATTTGGATGAACTTCAAGGTAAAGACGAAGCTGCTCGTGATGGTAACCGTTGCTATTCTGGTTTTGGTATGTGTCGTATGGAGTAGTCTTTCCCGGATGAGTACCTTGGCTGGAAACGAAAAAGAGGCGAGTATCTCAACGAGGCAAGTAGAGATACTCGCCGGCCTCAAAAACAAACTACAAGCAATACGACTGGATTTAGTGTGACGTAGAAACCCACGCCCTATGGGCGTGGTAATGTGGACTGGCTACGCCGGTCCTGAATAGGTATGGCTGAAAGCCGCTCACTGCTATCCTTGTAATCGAGTTGTTGCCGCAACTTCGAAAACAAGGAGGTCACAGTGAACAGCCGGTTTCGGAAGTTATCACATACGATATGGCATTGTCAGTACCACATCGTATGGGTGCCAAAGTATCGGTACCGCGTGTTGCATGGGGCGGTGAAAGAGGCCGCGGAAAACGGGATAATGGCAATTTGTGGTTACGCTGGCTGTGAGGTCGTAGAACTCAATGTCCAGCCAGACCACGTGCATTTGGTGGTGATGATACCGCCGAAATTGTCGATATCCGATTTGTTGGGACGACTGAAAGGGCAAACTGCAATGAAGGTCTTTCAGCAGTTCCGGCACTTGAAGAAGAAACCCTATTGGGGTAACCACTTTTGGGCCAAAGGGTACTGCGTTGACAGTGTTGGTCTCGATGCGGACATGATACGTAAGTATGTCCGCTATCAAGAAAAAAAAGAAAAACAACAGGATCAGCTACAGTTGAGCGATTAATTCCATAAGGCGGCACAGCTTCTAGGCCAGCCCCCTTGGGGGCAGGCCTAGCCCTCCTATGGAGGGCGAATTTCAAAGCCGCACCCTTTGGGTGCGGATCTTTACTTTACACGCTGATACTTGAAGATCCGTCAAAACTCGCAGCAAAGGTGGAAGACATAGCTAAATGCGAGCAAGCAATCAAAGAGGGAATAGCATCGTTTCGCGCTTACGACTTAGAACCAAAAGAAAAGGAGCTTGTCGAAGCCTTCCGACAAGGGCAAGATGCATACCTTGAACAAGGTAGCAAGCTGGCGCAGATGGCAAAGGAAAGCATCGGCAATCCTCAGACACGGACTACTGCGACGATTTACGCCACAGAGATTGTCGCACCGCTCGTCGAGAAGCCTTCAAAGGCTATTGACGAATTGGTTAAGTTGAATGTCGATGAAGCTGCGGAGAGTTACACCAAGGACTTCGCCAGGTATCACGCGTCTGTCACCCAAATGATTGTCTTGACGGCTGTTGCTGCACTATTTATGTCAGGTATCGGGATGCTTATAGCGAATTCAATCAGCCGACCGCTCAAGAGCGTCTATGGCACATTGGCGCTAGTCGCATCTGGCGACCTTACTGCACGATCACTGATTGTGACTCACGATGAGATGGGGATGTTGGCAGGAGAAGTAAATGTGATGGCCGAGAAACTACAGCAAACCATGAACCAGGTGGTACAAAGCAGTTTGCAGGTAGCTGCCGCAGCTGGCCAACTCAATTCAACTGCGGAAAGGATAGCCACAGGTGCAGAGGAGGTGGCGGCACAGACAGGAACGGTGGCAACTGCGAGTGAGGAAATGGCGGCCACATCCATGTCTATCGCGCAGAGCTGCCACCAGGCTGCTGGCGGCAGTGAGCAGGCAAACAGCACAGCCAGGGCCGGGGCTGCTGTCGTTGAAAAGACCGTAGCCGTCATGGGACGCATCGCCGCTCGGGTGGGCGCTTCAGCCGAGACGGTGGCGGGACTCGGTGCTCGTAGCGATCAGATCGGAGAGATCATTGGGACCATCGAGGACATTGCCGATCAGACTAATCTTTTGGCGTTGAACGCGGCTATCGAGGCCGCTCGTGCTGGGGAGCAGGGACGTGGATTCGCTGTCGTGGCTGACGAAGTGAGGGCGCTAGCCGAACGAACTACGAAGGCAACTCGGGAAATTGCTGAGATGATCAAGGCAATCCAGTCTGAAACCAAGGGTGCGGTAGAGGCAATGCAGCAAGGTGTTGACGAGGTGGAGTCAGGGACAAGAGAAGCCTCGAAGTCGGGAGAAGCGCTACGCGAAATTTTGGACCAGATCAGCTCAGTAACCATGCAAGTAAACCAGATCGCAACGGCGGCAGAAGAGCAGACGGCGACCACCGGCGAGATTACTGGCAACATCCAGCAGATCACCGAGGTCGTGCACGACACATCGCGAGGTGCACACGAGTCAGCTACAGCTGCAGGGCAACTAGCAGGCTTGGCTCAGGACCTGCGGACACTGGTAGGCCAGTTCAGGCTTAGCTAACGCCGAGGGGGAGTTTTGCAGAAGCTGCTCAGGCATCAGGACATCGCCATGATCCAGCGTTAGGCCCACCTTTGCGATGACGGACTCAAGAAGGCCTCTGGCGGTGTCGCCACCATCAGCCAGAGAATGTTTCCCCTGCCCTTGACTGAGGGCAGAGGGGACTGTTTTATTGACATGGATGAAGACGGGGGGGGGCTAGCTTGAGGTCTTCGAACTCGACACAAAGGCGTCAGACGGGTCCCCTCAGAAGACGAATAAATATAGCACGCTAGGACGACACCTTCATAAAGCGCACTCACACACGATATATTTATTTTCCGTTTTCTGAGGCGCTCCCATATGGTATTGTCGCTTAAAGTATTTTGCACCAATATCTTATAGGGGCAGGGACCCAATGACAGGAATAAAAAACGCTCAGCGGTCCGGTTCCGCAGGTAGCTACCTGTCAACCGTGGCAATAGTCATCGCGGCAATTTTGACACGGCAATGGCTCGTGATCAGCTTCGGCCCCATACCGCTTTTTATTACGTTCTATCCTGCCATCCTGCTGGTTGCAGCAATTTATGGTAGTGCCCCAGGGATCGTGGCTACCGTTTTGTCTAGCTTCGCAGCCGCATACTTGTTTATCGAGCCATATAATACGTTCAGGATTAAAGCTCCGAACGATGCCATCGCGCTTGGCATCTTTTTCTTTTTCGGTCTGGCTCTGAGCCTGCTGTTGGAGCGGCTTCGCCGTACCCAATGGGCCGAAGCTGTCTGTTGTGCGCAGGAACGGCAACTTGCCCTACTGGATATCGGAAATCTACTATCTCTTGACCCGGCTCGCAGGGTTAACCATTGGAGTAAGGGTTGCAGTCGTTTGTATGGTTTTGATGCACAGGAGGCCCAGGGCCAGTTGGTGGATGAACTGTTGAAGAGTGATTTCCACCAACCTGTGGAGCAGGTGCAGCACAATCTGATGACACATAGCTATTGGGAAGGTGAGATTACCCGTCGGCGAAAGGATGGTACGGAACTCTCCTTAGTAATACAGCTGGCACTACGGCGCGACGATGAGGGCAAGCCTGAAGCCATCCTTGAGGTCAGCACCGACATCACCCGACAAAAAGAAGCAGACGAGAAAATACGACAAAGCGAGGAACATCATCGCACCATTCTCCAGGCGGCAATTGACGGTTTCTGGTTGGTCAACACGGAGGGGCGTTTGCTGGAGGTGAATGACTCCTATTGCCGGATAAGCGGCTACAGTAGGCAAGAGTTGCTGGCCATGCGCATTGCCGACCTGGAAAGCAGTGAAACGGCCGGCGAAACCGCAGCTCATTTGAAAAAGGTTATAACTAAGGGAGAGGATCGTTTTGAGTCACGGCACCGCTGCAAGGATGGGCATGTCATTAGCGTCGAAATCAGTGTCCAGTTCAGGCCTACCGATGGTGGGCACTTAGTCGTTTTTGTTCGCGACATTTCCAAGCGTAAACGGGCCGAAGAGGCACTCATAGAAAGCGAATACTTTTTCAGAGAATCGCAGCGAGCAGCCTTCATTGGCTCGTACAAGGCAGATTTCATCGCTGATTCCTGGGAGTCCTCCGAAGTCTTGGATGCCATCTTCGGCATCGATACAAATTACGACCGCACCATTCAGGGGTGGCTCAATATTGCACATCCAGAAGACAGAAACTCGATGTGTCAGTACTTGCAGGAAGAGGTCATAGCAATAGGAATGCCCTTTTCTAAAGAATATCGGATCATCCGACAAAATGACGGCGAAACACGATGGGTTAATGGCTCGGGAGAGGTTAAAGTAGCCAATGACGGCACGTCTACGTTTATGATCGGAACTATCCGCGACATAACAGAACAAAAGCTCGCTTTCGAGCAACTGGGAAATATCTCCCGACGGCTCCAACTGGCGACAACATCAGCGAATTTGGGGGTTTGGGACTGGAATATCCGTGATAACCGTATGGATTGGGATGATCGAATGTTTGAATTATACGGGATCACCCCTGAAATATCTCCCAACAACATTTATGCCTGGACGAACGGGCTGCATCCGGACGACAAGGAGGCTGCTGTTGTCGCATGCCAGTTGGCATTGGTAGGAGAACAAGAGTTCGATACCACCTTCCGCGTCTGCCACCCGGATGGCAACGTGAAGCATATCAAAGCCAATGGCCTGGTGATAAGAGGAAAAGACGGCACGGCTGAGCGCATGATCGGCGTTAACGCTGACATCACAAATACCATTCTCGCTGACAATAATAGAGTGGAACTCGAAGCTCAACTACATCAGGCTCAGAAAATGGAATCTGTCGGAAGGTTGGCTGGCGGTGTGGCCCATGACTTTAATAACATGTTGACCGTCATTCTTGGCAATGCCCAGTTGGCACTCATAGACGTCAACCAGGCTGAACCACTTCATGTCCATCTTGAGGCCATCCGCAATGCCGCAGAACGCTCTGCAAGCCTCACTCGGCAATTGCTGGCCTTTGCCCGCAAACAGATTATTGCACCAAAGGTGCTTGACCTGAACGAGGCCGTTTCCGGCATGCTCATGATGCTGCAACGGCTTATCGGCGAGGACATCCATCTTGTCTGGCAGCCAGCTACGGATCTCTGGCCGGTCAAGATGGATTCGTCACAGCTTGACCAGGTATTGGCCAACCTCTGCGTCAACGCCCGCGATGCCATTGACGGTGTCGGGAAGATCACCATTGAGACGGAGAACAGAGTCTTCAACGAAGATTACTGCGCCACACACCTTGGCTTTTTTCAAGGAGAGTATGTACGGCTTGTGGTTAGTGACAACGGTAAAGGTATGGACAAGGAAACACTATCCCATATTTTCGAACCGTTTTTTACCACCAAAGGCTTGGGCGAGGGGACCGGCCTCGGCTTAGCTACGGTCTACGGCATTGTCAAGCAGAACAACGGCTTCGTAAATGTCTACAGCGAACCGATGCAGGGGACGACGTTCACGATCTACCTGCCTCGGTATGTGGGCGATGCCGTACAGACTGAAAAGGACTGCCCGTCGGAGCCGATGTCACACGGCCATGAGACCATCCTGCTGGTGGAAGACGAGGCGGCAATCCTTCAAATGACCACGCAGATGCTGGAAGCCCTGGGCTACACCGTGTTGACCGCGAATAGCCCCAGAGAAGCGATCCGCTTTACCAAGGAATATTCAGGTGAGATCAACCTCCTCATGACGGACGTGATCATGCCTGAAATGAATGGCCGCGACCTAGCGAAAAACCTGCAATTCGGAAATCCGCACCTCAAGCAATTATTCATGTCGGGATATACATCCAATGTCATCGTCCATCACGGTGTGCTTGAGGATGGGGTATATTTTATCCAGAAGCCATTCTCAATGCAGGGTCTGGCGGCCAAACTGCGTGAGGTGCTTGACCATGCGTAAAGGTTGGACATAATAATTTCCCCCGACAGGGACGTAATGACTGTCTGCCCGTAGTAGCAACCTGCCATTTTCAGATCCATCTTCATAATCACAACCTATAAGGATGCCAAGTCCGTGCCACCTTCCGACATTGTCATGCTACATCCTCTCGGCACCTATCCTTTAGGTCACAAACGCCAGGACATCGGTTACCGTACACGGCTTATCTGTAAGGCCTGCGAACAAGCCTCGATCCTTAAAAGCAATCGAGGAGTTGCCTCGCGCCCTTTCAAGATGATGATCAGACCTACGGCGATGCAATGGGGGCAGGTGCTGACTTTCTAGCCTGTATAAGACAGTACATTTTTGCAGGTTTCCTTTTTTGCTCCTTATTTGCTCCTTAGTTTCAAAGTACAACGAAACCCATACCAAGCAGGGGTAACCTAGATTGCAGCATATCCCTTTCGGTTTGACTTGTGGAGGTGGAAAATGACGAGGAGACTAAACCCGTTTAACCTCATAAACCAACAATACAATATGCTTAGGTTCAAACTCAATTCGACAGGCGACCCAGAGAAAAGAAAAATCCTTGCAAAGAGGCTCATCAATTTACTCGCGGTCATGGAGTTCCTTATCTCGTTCAACAATTCAACGTGATAGACCGTCACGACTGAGTGCGTTCGAGGGTGCTCTCCGCACCGCTTAACAGCATCAAACCAACAACTCTCTTGCGCTTTTAAACCAGTCAACTTAAAATACAAAACACTGTTCGGATGTATCACCTTTCTCGCGGTAGTCCGCTTCCAAGGGAGATAGAATGTCCACCAAAGATCGAGATTTCAGCCGTTTATCAATTCACAAAAAAGCGATTATGCACCTAAAGGATCAGAATGTTGAGGGTGACGTGAAAAACCTCAGCTTGAAAGGCGCGTTTATCGCTGTACGATGCCAACTGGGACTAAACGACATGGTGACCTTCACTATCAGCGACATCGCCCGTTGTCTGAGAGCAAAGGTTGTCAGGGTGACGGACAAGGGGGTGGGACTGCGATTTGAAAAGACTCTTCTTGATTGAAAGGTTTTCCCCTTTCTTCTTGAGGTTCTCGACCAGCAGGATTGGCCACCTACGGTCGATTCACGTGTGTGGATGGAAAGCGATGCGGGATTGTTCACAGCCAGCCGAGACGTTTATGCGATGAATCCGATCTCGCTCTAGGCTGGCGGGACCACCAAAAGTCCTACGAGCAATAGCGCGAAGTATACGCCATAGACAATCCACCCTTGCCACATACTCGGTAGCCCCCATCCCCAGCCATATCGTTTTGCCGGAAACCAGTACTGCTTATCCCTCACGGTGCCCTCCTGTACGCTGGCAAACCTCCAGTCACTTCACCGTGTCGTCCCTCCAAGGGTCAAACAGGATCACGAAGAAGGTGACCCACTCATGGTTGAAAGAAAACAGGTGATCATGAAGAATGCCGAATTCCGATCTCCTTCGTGCATATCGAAATTCACGACCGATACCAAGAGGACAATGAACAGGATGCCTACCATTCCAAGCACGGCGGCTCGACGACGTTTTCGTTTGTCCATACCGTAGCAACCCCCAGATTATTTCTTCTTTTGATTCGGCAGTGAGATCTTCCGCCGGTAGGACATGGTCCCATGATTCGTTCCTGACTTACACCGTGGCTCCAAATAACCTGCCAGCACCCGCAGTGATCGCCATTGCGATTGCGCCCCAGAAGGCGACACGCAATGCGCCTTTTGCAACTGGCGCTCCACCTGCGTATGCCGCTGTTCCACCGAGAAGAATCAAAGCAACGACCGCAGTCACCGATGTTACCCAAGCAACCCATGTCGAAGGTGCCAGTATCGACGCTGAAAGGGGAATTACCGCTCCGACGGCAAAAGAGATTGCAGAAGCCATGGCAGCTTGGAGGGGCTTTGCCTTCAGGGTTTCTGAAATGCCCAGTTCGTCACGAGCATGAGATCCTAGAGCATCATAGGACATAAGCTTCTCGGCGACCAGTCGTGCCAGCGGCTTATCGAGTCCCCGACCAACATAAATTGAGGTCAGCTCCCTCAACTCGCTCTCAGGTTCCATCTCCAGTTCGCGCTTTTCCTTCTCGATGTCGGCATTTTCGGTGTCGGCTTGAGACTGAACCGATACATACTCACCAGCCGCCATGGCCATGGCACCAGCGACCAGACCCGCCACACCTGTTATCATGATACTACCGTGTGGAGCGCCGGAAGCTGCTACACCAACGACAAGACTTGCAACCGAGATGGTGCCATCATTCGCACCAAGCACAGATGCCCGTAGCCAGCCAGTTTTGCTTGCTCTGTGGGACTCTTTGAGAACATTGGGCTTCAACAAAGTCTCCTTTATTCTGACCTGTGGTACATGACGAGTATACCACCCTCGTTTTTGTCAGCGTATGATATCCCTTGACGACCCATGGTTATCAAATGATAACGTACCCGCCATGGCAACCATATCCCAAACAAGAGAATCTTCTGCAACAATCCGTGTGGCTCTGGTCATCGAGGGCGGCAAACTGAAACCTGTATGGTTCGAACAGACCGACAAGCGTGCCAGTGAGAGGATCTTCATCACGAAGATCTGCTCCACATGGTCCCACCTCTAAGGATCAGCCAAGATCATCAACTTCGCGGTCACAGCCCGTGGGAATGGCTACCGGCTGTCACAAGGCAGTTGAGAGTGAATTGGCACAACCCGCTTTGTCTAAGATTGTGCTCACCCCCCCTCGGTCACCTTTAGCTGTCATTTCCAGAAGGTGTTGGTCTTGTTGCTTGCATGATATTACCGCAATCTGGAAATGCTAGAGCTGCGCGCTTGTGCTACCGGATGGCCAGCATATGTCAATTCCGCCAAATGCGACGGACGCTGCTGACGGATTTTCTGGCCTCCGCGTGTAATTCCGATTTTCCCTAGTAATATTAGACCATTTCACTCCCAGTATCTATAGGCCATCTCTGGCATGTTATATGCGATAAAAGGTATTGTAGCGGCGGAGAAGCCTGGGACAAATCTTCTCGTCCCACCAAAAATGGGGCGGGAAAGCTCTACGTGTTAAATGCTGGACGCAACAAGGGTAAAGTCAAAGAGGTAGTAGGGGAGACCGTGAACAATATCGGAAGGACAATCGAAAGCCGACGAAGCAGGCCCGGAATGCGTTTTTGCAACAGCGCCGCTGCCTGAATCGGCTGATCAAGGAGGCTATACTATGAATAGCAGAAAATGTCTGTCACTCGCAACAGCAGCCCTGTTTCTGGTCGGTCTGATGGCCACTGCCTCACTGGCCAAAAACGAGGCCAAGGACGTCCTAGATTCTACCAATGTACTCCAAACAATCATGAAAATTCCTGAGAAGGGGATTCCGCCGGTTCTGCTGAGAAACGCCCAGGCGATCATCATCGTTCCGGACGTCATCAAGGGTGCCTTCATCGTAGGTGGGCGGCACGGAACGGGCGTACTCTTGGTGCGCGAGGAGAGCGGACACTGGAGCGATCCCGTTTTCGTAAGCCTTACCGGCGGCAGTGTTGGCTGGCAGGTTGGTGGGACCTCGACCGACGTCATCATGGTGTTCAAACATAGGAAAGGGGTCGAGGGTTTGTTGAAAGGGAAGTTTACTGTAGGGGCGGACGCAGCGGTTGCGGCCGGTCCGGTCGGACGTAGCGCCGAAGCATCAACCGATGTCACGCTGAAGTCCGAAATCCTTTCCTATTCGCGCAGCCGCGGCCTTTTTGCCGGTGTCTCCCTAGAAGGGGCGCAACTCCAGGTAGATGAGGATGCAACCGACGTCTATTACGGTAAGAAAGGGCTCCATGCCGCTGACATCCTGGCTGGTAAGGGTGGCAAGGGATCGCCGGCAACCAGGGAACTCAAGGCACTTTTGAATAAATACTCGAAAATGNAATA
>JGI24143J45723_1000038_pt1 | contig 62323 bp, 68 predicted proteins | sample BarGraIncu00432A_FD_45723 | JGI IMG/M metagenome (IMG submission 45723) | reverse complement strand
CATGCTAAACCAAAGAGACACACGCTTGGCGTGTGTCTCTTTGGTTTAGCTAATTCATGAAATCGAAAAATGATGATGGATTAGATATCCATTCCGGCATTATAGCCGGCAGTTGTTGCATTGTAAAGCGTGCCCCGGTTGGTCGTACAGTCGCCGATGCAGAAAACATTGTCTACGAGATCAGCAAATTTAGCGACCTCCAGAACTTTTGGTTTTACACCCAAAGAAATGATTAAGGAATCAAAACTAACTTCTTTTTCCCCATCAGGTCCTTCAACGACGACGGAATGTTCATTGACTTTCAGCAATTTGTGATTGGACAGGATCGTTACATGTTCTTTTTTGAGCAATTGCAAAAGGGCTGTCATGGGAATGGGCGACGGTTCCAGCATTCTTTTTTCACTGACCATTTCAATGATGGTCACTTTTTTCCCTTTGCGGGCCAAATTCAAAGCCGTTTCGCAACCGGTCAAACCGCCGCCGGCAATAACAACCTCATTTCCCACTTCTACGGTTCCAGCTTCCACATCACCCACCCATACTGCATTTTTCCCGTTCAAACCGGGAATCGCGGGAATATTGCTTTCTGCACCCACGGCAATAATCAAGGCATCTGGTGATTCAGCCAATATTTTTTCAGGGGTGGCTTCGGTAGCTAGTTTTAGCTGAACATGGGGATGACGGCTGGTCAATCTTACGGCCCATTCTAAATAATTCTTAAGATCGGCTTTGAAATCGGGGGTTACTGCAAGTCTTAAAGTTCCGCCCAGTTGACTGCTTTTTTCAAAGAGCACGACATCGTGACCGCGGTCTCCGGCGGTTCTGGCAGCTTCCATTCCACCAGGGCCGCCACCGATGATAACGACTTTTTTCTTTTGCTCGGCTATTGTCGGAAAATCTTTTAGTTCAAACTCTCGGCCGACTTTAGGGTTTACCGTACAGGCTATTCTCAGCGGTTCCATTCCATGGGTCCGGTTTAAGCAAAGAACACACCGGATACATGGGCGGATTTCTTCTTCTTTTCCAGTCCGCGCTTTATTGACACTTTGAGGATCGGCTAAAACGGTGCGAATCATCGCACACATATCGGCTTCATTGTTTTCAATAATTTCAGCGGCTAAGTTTAAATCAATAGAACCAACGGTGGTGACCGGAATTTTTATCCCGGCCGCTTTTTTAATGCTGGCGGCGTAATGGACATTATATCCTCGTTTTAGATAGGTAGGCTGTGTTGTAATGGGCACCATCTCATCATCCAGCAAGACACCGGCGGATACATGGACGAGATCTATTTTATCCTGAATCATTTTAATATATTCGATGGTTTCATCTAATTCAACGCCGCCGGGGATTAGTTCAGCGCCGCTTAAACGAAATTCGATTGCTAATTTATTGCCAACTTGGGCTCGGATTCCCGCTAATAATTCACAGGCGAAACGGGCTCTATTTTCCAGGCTGCCGCCATATTTGTCGGTTCGGTGATTAAATACCGGGGATAAAAAATTACTGACCAGAATGCCGTGTCCACCATGAATCAAAATCATATCCATGCCTGCTTTCAAGGCTCTTTCGGCAGCATCTGCAAACATTTTGATCCAGCCGTCAATATCTTCCTGACTCATCATATCAATGGGTGACTTGCCCGCCTCAGGCATATCATGGCCCATGGCGAACCCGGCTAATTCGATGGAAGCTTTAGCGCCGTATCGATGGATCGTATCAGCAAGAACCGCTAAACCAGGGACGACGTTGTTATCGCCAATATTGAGACAATAACCGCTCATATGTTCAAAAGGCGGAGTAACCATCGAAATACCAGTGGTTACAATACCGGCGCCACCTTTGGCAAGTGCTCTTGTCCACTCAATAAGTTCGGGTGTCACCAGACCTTCTGCTGATGCCAGGCGGGGAGCAGCTGGGGATGTTTCAATGCGATTTTTCACAATCATATTCCCAATTTTTATTGGTGTAAAAATACTTTTGTATTTTGGATCCATACTAAACCTCTTTCTGATAATAGTTTATTTAACAAAATATTATCAGTATTAAAAAATTAATACAAGGTCAGAACATCAAAAAATAGCAACGATTTTTGTTGCAAAATGACAACGATTTAATTTGCTTTTGATTAATGCCCTTTATATAATAGTAGAAATCAAACACGTTTTTTCAAATAAAAATTAAGGACGATCATGATGGATATAAAATTAAATGAAATTGCAAAATTGTTGGACGATTATAGACCAGAAACCAACCTTTCGGAAAAAAAATATGAATGGATAAGTGATGTGGTATTAGTTGACGGATGTATAAAAGCAATGAATCCAAATCTTTTGTATTTATGTGAGGCCCGGCATTTTCAGAAAATTCGAAATCTGAATGTGCCGGGAAATGTTCTGATCGTAGATCCAGATGATGCGTCAATAAAAAAAATGATGAAGACAAAAGTGAATTATATTTTGCTGAACAGGGCAGAAAAAATTGAAACTATTTATGAATTAGTTCATCAAGCGTTTTTGATGAAACGTGATTTTAATAATAAAAAAACGAAGCTGGTGACAGCACTCTTAGACTGCAAAGGGCTCCAACATATTATTGATACAGCTTATGAGGTGCTGGAAAATCCGATGTTTATTAGCGATCTTACGTATAACATCCTTGCTTTTAATGAAAATGTGAATGTGGGGGACCCATCCTGGCCGACTAAACAGGAAGAAGACTTTGAATCCTATGAAAGATTAAAGAAACTTAATGACAGTGGTGTGTTTGAAAGACTTTATAAGAGTGAGGCTCCCTGCATCGAGAATTTTGATTATTCGCCAACCAGATGGATGGCTCATAAAATTACGATCAATGATAAAAATATTGGGCATATTGCGGTGGTTGAATCAGAAAGATCATTTGAAGATACGGATTTAGAGGTTCTGCAGTTTTTATGCAGTATTGTCGCCAGTGAACTGCAAAAGGACAGAATCCATTACAATCAGTTTAACAGTGAGTTCGAACATTTTATAATTGATTTGCTTGAAGAAAAAATAACCCAGTATGAATCGATTGAGAAACGGGCGAAAAGTTTAAAATTGAATGTGAAAAGACATTTGTTGCTATTGACCATCAGTCCTTGTGATAAGAATAGAAAAGGAATGCCGTTAAGTTATATAAAAGGGTTTATCGATCGCTTATTAAACACCGAAAAATCCATTCTGTACAAAGATAAGATAACAATTCTTTTTTGGAACGATAAAAAAGAGATCTTATTTGGAGAGATCGGAAACAAATTATCAGAATTTTTAAAAAACAATCAAATGAATGCAGGCGTTAGTCAATACTTTCATAATATTGTGCACCTGAAAAAGTACTATCTGCAATCCCTCAAAGTTACAGAGTTGGGTGCTCAGCTAAAACCAGAAGAGCATATTTTCTATTATGATGATTACTCCATTTATCATCTGATGGAAATTGCCAGTTCTCAATCTGACTTAAAAAGTTACTGCAATCCTTTTTTGTTTGATTTGATGGCATACGATTGTCAATATAAAACAGATTATTGCCATAATTTGTATGTTTATCTATTGAGTGATTGCAGTATGACGAAAGCTTCGGAAATTTTTCAAATCCATCGTAATTCGATGAAATATCGAATAAAAAAAATTGAGGAAGTGTTAAGCATATCGTTGGACGATGTCGAAGTAAAGTTCTCGCTATTGATGACATTTAAAATATTAACATATGTTGGTGAAAAAAAAACAAGTGATTTTTAAAACCACTTGTTTTTTTTGAAATAAATGAGGGTTCCCGCGGCAACGGTAATGGATAATACGATGACAAAAGGATATCCATAGGTCCAATGAAATTCAGGCATCATGATATTCATTCCATACCAGCCCACAATCAGTGTTAGCGGTAAAAATATTGAAGTTACAACGGTGAAAATTTTCATCACATTGTTGAGATTAATATCCATCTGGGACTGATAGGCTTCTCGGACCTGGGTGACATAGTCTCTCAGGTTAAGCACGCTCATGTAGAGCCGGTTGATGCGTTTGGTCAAAATTTTATAATAGCGCAGCTTGTCATCATTGAGCAGCCCATTTTCGTTTTCCTCAATAGCTTCAGAAATTTCCAAAAGCTGTTCATAATACTGTTTGAGACCGAGAAGCTTTCTGCGAAAAATAACCAGAGCATCGACAAAATCGTTCTTAGTCGAGACGATTAATTCTTCCTCAAGATTCGAAATTTCTTCTTCGATTCCTTCAAGGATCAGTCTGTCGTCGCAAGTGAGCTTGTCAAAGAATAAATGGAAAAATTTCCCCAAAGCAGGAATTTTAAGTTCTTCCGATTGAGTACAGATGACAATTTCATTGATAAAATCTCGGTGGTCAGTAACAAACAATAGTAAGTTATCTCTAAAATAAACACAGATCCGCTTGGGCTTTTTATCCTGGCTGATTGGATCCGGAACCATGATGGTGATAAAATCAAAACCATCATAACCTTCAAATTTAGAGGAGCCTTCAAGCAGACATTCTTCAAAAATTTTATCGCTGATCCCGAGTTGCTCATAGACCGCAGGAAGCGTTTCAAAATCAAGAATACACAGATGCTTTTGACTTTGATCGTTGTTAATTTGCTCAAAAGCATCAATTGTAAAGGTGTTGTGATCAAGCAGATAAACCAGCATGTTTATTTCACCTTGTTTTTAACAACATAGTGTGCATTTTGAGACTTGCTGTTTCTTCGGGCTTCGATTTCAAATTGATTTAAAGAAAGAAGCAGCGGTCTTAATTTGGTATGACCATAGTTTCGGGTGTCAAAATCTGGATAACGGTTGTTAAGTCTTGATCCGACTTCGCCTAAATTAGCCCAACCATCTTCATCTGAACTTTCATTGATAATTGTTTTCAGTGATTGAATCAGTTCTTTTTTACTGGCCATATTTTCTTTTGAGGTTCCATGTTTTCCATTTTGTCCAGTTATATCCACAGCGTCAGCAGTATCGCTGGCCAGGACTTCAAGATATTTAAATTTTTCACAAGCTGTGATAAAAGGAGTCGGCGTTTTTTTCTCGCCCATACCCACAACATACATACCAGCCTCTCGTAGGCGTGTGGCCAATCGTGTAAAGTCACTGTCACTGGATACAATGCAAAAGCCATCAACATTATGAGAATAAAGAATATCCATGGCATCAATAATTAATGCCGCGTCGGTAGCATTTTTCCCGGTTGTATAACTGTATTGCTGAATGGGTGTAATGGAATAATTAAGCAATACCGTTTTCCAGGACGCAAGCTGAGGCTTGGTCCAGTCACCATATATTCGCTTATATGTGGGCACACCCAGATTAGAGATTTCATCAAAAATATATTTGATGTATTTATCAGATACATTATCGGCATCAATTAAGACTGCGATTTTCATATCATTTGTCATATGTTTCCCCTTTTAATAACGATGATTTATTAGTTTGTCATCAAGTTTAGCTAAAAGATAGATGAAAAATGAGTGACCATCATAAATAAATTCGTAATTTTCTATTAGTATCAGTATAAGTGAAAATTTTCTTTTTTACAATACCAACCTGAATAGAATTGGTGAGATTAAAAAGAAAAAAAGACAAACCGAAAAGGTTTGTCCAACTTGAATTAAGGTTGGTCATAAAGACGTTCTTCTTCACGGTCGTTGGTCAGATTAAGTTTGTCCAAGATATAGAAAGTCAGGCTTAAAAGCATTCCTACCACAGCGGATAGCACCATGCCGGTTAATTGGATGCTACCAAAATTGACGGCAACACCTGATAAACCAACAACGAAAATAACGGAGGTTAAAGTGAGATTTCGTGATTTACCATAATCCACCTGAGCTTCAACTAAAATACGAATACCTGAAGCGCCGATCATCCCATAAAGCAGGAAGGATATTCCGCCGATAACTGGTCCGGGAATGGTGCTGATCAACATTGATAGTTTCCCGACAAAACCGCAGATGATGGATAAAACCGCTGCTCCGGCAATGACCTGAACGCTGTAGACTTTTGTAACCGCCATAACGCCGATATTTTCACCGTAAGTCGTCGTTGGAACAGAACCGACTAATCCGGAAAGGGTGGTTGAAATATAATCGGCGAGCAGAGAACGATGCAGGCCGGGATCTTTTATTAAATCTCTTCCCACAACTTTTCCGGTAACAATTTGATGCCCGATATGTTCGGAAGAAATAACCAGAAGAACTGGCAAGATCATTAAAATTGCTTCCAATTTAAATTGCGGAAATTGAAAATTTGGCAAAGCAAACCATGGAGCATCTGCTACGGCCTGAAAAGTTGCAGAGCCAACCACGCCGGTAATAAGAGCCGCAATATAGCCGGCAATAATAGCGATGAGAATCGGGATAACGGAAAAGAATTTTTTAAATAAAATAGACCCAAAAACGGCAAACCCGAGGGTTACCAGAAAAACAATGACATTATTAGGGCTGATGGTTGTGACGACCTGATTATAAAGACCGCTGGCTTTGTCTAACACGTAGCTTGTGGAGCCGATAACCCCAGCAGTTTTGGCAGCGGTGCCGGCAAGTTCAAGCCCGATTAACGCGACCACAGGTCCCATAGCGGCAGGAGGAAGAACGATGTCGATCCAATCAGTGCCGAATTTATAAATGATTCCAGCGAGGATACATCCACAGATACCAACTGCAACAAATCCGCCTAAGGCGTATGAATACCCCCAGGTGGCGATAACAATGCCGGCAGGGGCTAAAAAGGCAAAACTTGAGCCAAGGTAGGCCGGAGCTTTCCCCTTAGTAATAACAATAAATAACAGGGTTCCCAAACCATTCATAAAAAGAACAATAGCGGGATTGATGCCAAAAAGAAAAGGGACTAATACTGAGGCGCCAAACATTGCAAACATATGTTGTATGCTCAATGGCACAAGCATCTTCAGCGGAACCTTTTCCTCCACTTGTATAATTTTTTGATTGTTCAAAATCTTCCTCCATTCTTTAATTTCCTTTGCGATTATAACACAGTTATGAAACGGCGAAAAGAATATTTATTGAAAAGAGTGTATAATAATAAAAATTTATAAAAATAAAGATAAAGTCGGTTTGATTAGAGATCATATCGAAAACGGATTAACAATTGATCAGTAGAATAGGTTGGTGATTAATTATTTACTTGCCGGTAGATATTTACGATAAAAGAAACCTGTGTTACAATGCAGAAAGAATATCAGAAATCAAGGAGATGAAGATGAATATATCGGTCAATACAAAGTTATATGCGGTCATTGGAGATCCCATTGCTCAAAGCTTATCGCCACAATTACATAACGGAATTTTTGAGGCCAATGATATGGATGCTATTTATTTCCCGATTGAGGTAAAATCTCAGGATTTAGAAAAACTTGTTCAAGGATTTCGACTAATGAATTTTGGTGGATTCAATATAACCAAACCACATAAAATAGAAATCATGAAATGTTTGGACGGATTGGATCCGCTGGCCGAAAAAATTGGGGCAGTCAATACCGTGGTCTGTCGTGATGGAAAAATGATCGGCTATAATACCGATGGATTTGGATTCATAAAATCAATTGAAAAAAAACTGGGGGAACAATCAAAGGAAGAATTAACATTGTTGATTTTAGGTTGTGGCGGAGCAGTTAAATCCGTTGCCATGGCGTTGGCGGATGGGGGAATAAAAAAAATAATAATTGCCAATCGAACGTTTGAAAAAGCGCTTGAATTAGTAACACAAATAAATGAAAACTGGCCAGGAAAAGCACAGGCAATTTCGATGGAAGAATCAGAGTTGAAAAAAGCGATAGAAGAGGTCACCGTGATTGTAAATGGAACCAGTCTTGGCATGGCGGATGCTCCTGAAAAAACACCGATATCAAAGCGCTTATTGAAAAAAGAACTTCTGGTTTATGATATGATCTACAGCCCACCGATGACCCAGCTGCTTAAGGATGCGAAAGCCGTCGGGGCACAAACCGAGAATGGGCTGGAAATGCTTCTATATCAGGGATTATTGGCGTTCGAATTGTGGACCGGCATTTTTCCCGATCCAGAACTGGGAAAAAAACTCTTAGAAGAAGGGCTCAAGTGATATGGAAGAAGAGAAAACATGTATTGCACTCATTGGTTTTATGGGAACAGGAAAAACAACCATCGGTCCACTGCTTGCAAAAAAACTAAACTACACGTTTATTGACACAGACGATCTGGTGGAAATAGCCATGGAAATGAAAATCTCAGACATTTTTTCCAAACTTGGAGAAAGTGCATTTCGAGAAGCTGAATATGAAGTTTTAAAAGAAGTGCTAACCAGGAAGCAGGTGGTTATTTCTACCGGAGGCGGAATTGTTTTATTTGAGAGAAATCGAAAACTTTTAAAAGAGAATGCTTTTGTCGTCAGTTTAACAGCGCAACCAGAAACGATATTTATACGCGTTCAGGAAAATGAGACAAGACCTTTATTAAAAAGTGAAGATCCGTTAAGACGAATCAGACAGATGCTGGCAGAGCGTCAAAAATACTACGACGATTGTGATCTGATTATTTCAACTGATGATTATACAGCTTTGGAATGTTGCGAAAGAGTTGAAAAGGCATATCGAGCAATGCAAAAAACAACTCATCAATGAGCTGCTATTCTATTTCATTGCTTTAAGATCACAAATATAACAGTCAGTCAGTCTTTGAACAGCTTTTGCATTTTTAACAGGCCAGGTGTTTTCCAATGCTTCACAATAACCCATGGCAGTTTCTTCATCGTATATAAAATCAATGCAGCCATTGCATTTTTTATCTTGTGTTATCTTGATCAGTTCAAGAACAGACTCGTTAACCGATTCCCGGAATTCTTTGTAAGCGATTGTTTTATTATTTTCGAACATACTCATTATTTTCACCGTGCTTTCTAAAAAAATACTATTAACAGAAGGGATCAGCGGATTTGATATTTTTAAAAAATCCAATATGTAATAATAGTACCCTATATTTTGCGAAAAACAAGATAAAATTTTGTCGTCTTTTCAATTAAGTAGAATAATTATAAATTTCAAAAAAACATTGATATTTTATTTGCGATATGTTATTATTTACAACAGTGCCGTGTGAGAATTTAATTATCGCTAATGTATCAGGAGTAAGTAGCTTCAAAATTTAATCAAGTTTTTTTTTCGCCGAAGTGATGGAATTGGCATAAGTAGAGAACCGAAATCTATGATTTCGTGTGAATCACTTAGTTATGTCTAATGTATCAGGAGTAAGTAGCTTCAAAATTTAATCAAGTTTTTTTTTTCGCCGAAGTGATGGAATTGGCAGACGTGACGGACTCAAAATCCGTTGTGAGCGATCACGTGCGGGTTCGAGTCCCGCCTTCGGCACCACTAGGCTCCCTTAGCTCAGTTGGCTAGAGCACCTGACTCTTAATCAGGGTGCCCAGGGTTCGAATCCCTGAGGGAGCACCATAAAGAATGCATAGCAGAGCCGTTTGTCGGGTCTGCTTTTTTCATGCCTGATTTTAAATACAGGCCATTTATGGTGCGTTATGGCGATTAAGTGGCGATTGAAATGGCGATATTTGAAGAAGGGTCATATCGTTCAAATCTAATTTTGCACAGGGATAAACTTTTCAACCACTTTTATTGTAGCTAACCTCCTGAATTAGTACGGTTATTCTATGGTACATCCGTTCGATTTAGCTGTCAATAAAAAAATAACAGACCGTTGCTGATCTGTTATTTGTATTTATCAGTTAATGGTTAAAAAACATAAATCTCCCAATTAATCTACAGCCTTCAAAGCAATCACCACAAAGACGAAACTTTCTTTCTTTTTCACGATCTCGTTGGTTAGGCAGAGGATCCCTTTGAAATTCATGATCACAGAGATTTTTTCATCATTGTATTTAATTGTCTTGACAATGACATGTTTCTTCTTTTTTTACTTAAATGTTTTTTTCTTTAAGGACATCTAAGCAGTGTTTGTAAAAAAGTGGCAGAAGATCATAAGGATTCATATAAATTTTTGAACTCACCTTAATATAAATAAATGTAAAAGCTATCATATAAACTGAAAAATATTTTTCGATGTCTGTTACATCATTTACGAATATTGCAAATAGGCTTATTATAATTGCTAAAAATGTAATTTGGAAATTGAATCTTCGCTGAGTATTGGCAATGTTTTTCTCGGAATATATTTTTAAAAATTCAAAATATTTAATATTTGACTCTATATCGAATTCATTTTTGGTAACTATTTCTAGCAACGCATCTTTAAATGCAGTGAAATTATGATTTTGCACAAACTCATTTAAATAAACCAAAAACACTTCATGGAAGTCTTTGCTTCTTGAAGGAAGAACTTCAGTATATCTCAAATTATTAGTATTAAAACTACCTTCATATTTCTTTTCTTTCCCTGTACGTTTTCGGGTATTGAACATAGTATATACACCAGAAGAAACAAATACAAGTGCCATTTTAAAAACACCGTCAATTTCTAAGAAAAATAATATTATATTAACAGTGACAAAAACCAGCAAAGATAGATTTTCTTCTATATTCTTTTCTTCCATTTCACACCTCATTAAAATTGTTATGTAAATCATATCACAAAAAATAAAAATATGACCACCTTCGGGTGGCCATATTTTTATTTAATTCAGTGACCAATATTCTCCATTTTCAACACCGTGGATAAATAAATTCTCATGGTACAGGATAACACCAATACTGTTATTACCATGACATTTGCCAAATTATCCACCTCGTCATTGTGAGTGCTTGAAAGAAGCAGCCATAAGGGTAATTTCGAAATAGATCCGTTTATTGGGTCTATTTTTTTGCGCTTTATTCTGATTCACATCAATTGGTGGAGTTCCTTTCATCACTTATTGATGATATTTTTGACACATGCAAAAAAGGATGCTATAATCGACAAATGAAACAATACCAAATATAACCAAACATAACCAAACAATATTATAATAAATAAAAATAATAACCTTCTTGAATTATAAGGCAAAAGCAATTAGGCTACTGTGATAGGCGGGTGATTCAATGGTAAATAGTTAGCAATTTATAAATCCCTATGATTTTTTAACTGAAATGGGATTTGATCTTCCTGATAAAAATCAGTCCCTGGATCAATATCTCAATTTTATCGATGAAGATATGCTCGAGGATATAGGGACCAATAAAGAAATGATTTACGCAAGTTACAATGCTCTCCACGGGCAGTTAGAGGAAGAGCCCATTGATATTTTACTCAAACCAGGGGAAACCAATCCGCTATCTTGGCTGGGCTTTTGTTTACGATAAGGACATCTTGGAATTTAGAGAATCGTTAGAAGAAGAAGTCTTGGAAATAGTCAGAGGCTATCCAATGGATAAAAAAGAAAAGGTTCAGCGGATCTGTTAGGATTTTTTAGAATCTCGAATAGCAACAAAAATGGCATTGTGATAAATTTTTGAACAGTTGGAAATATTCGATCAACTCAATTTGGAGAAAAACATAAAATTATGACGTGGTTACGAAAAGTTGACTTGACATGAAAGATTACATTACTATATAATTAACAAATCATTAACAAAACAATGCAATAAGATACAAAACAAAACAAAAACAAAATAAAAAGTATTAGATAGAAAGAGTAGGAAATGAATCAGACGAAAAAAAACAATCTCATCGTGCTCAGCCTGGGAATTATTTTGATTTTTTCAATCATCATTTCCTTTTGGATTGGCCGATATCCAGTTTATACGAAAGAACTTCTTGGTATTTTATTTTCAAAGATCATTCCAATCGATCAATTTTGGACCGATACGATGGAAACAGTTTTATTCAATATACGTTTGCCTCGGATCGCTTTAGCTTGTCTGGTCGGGTGTTGTCTATCTGGTGCCGGAGCGGCCTACCAGGGGGTTTTTCAAAATCCCATGGCAGCTCCGGATATCCTGGGTGCTTCTGCCGGGGCGGCGTTTGGGGCGGCACTTGCAATTCTCAATTATCAAAGCAGTTATATGATTACCTTCAGCGCTTTTTTCTTTAGCCTGGTAACAGTTGCACTTGTGTATTTTGTCAGCAAAAAGGCAAAGGGCAGCGGTATATTGGGATTGATTCTATCTGGGATTATGGTCAGTTCCCTTTTTTCAGCGGGGACATCGTTTATTAAATTAGTTGCCGATCCGAATGAACAGCTGCCCGCAATAACCTATTGGCTCATGGGTAGTTTAAGTGGAGCGAAAAACAGTGATGTTTCCTTCGTAATTATACCAATGGCCATCGGGCTTATCCCTCTGCTCCTGTTAAGGTGGCGGATGAATGTCCTCACAATGGGGGATGATGAAGCAAGAACCATGGGTGTAAATTCCAACCAGGTTCGGATCATAGTAATCGTCTGTTCCACGTTAATTACCGCAGCCAGTGTATCGGTAAGTGGTATGATTGGCTGGGTTGGCCTGGTTATTCCGCATCTAGCCAGAAAACTGGTCGGCAACAATTACAATCATCTGATGCCGACCAGTATGCTGCTTGGTGCCATTTTCCTTTTGATCGTGGATAATGTATCCAAAAATCTTTTTTCCACAGAAATACCCCTTGGCATATTGACTGCTTTTATTGGGGCACCGTTCTTTCTCTACTTAATTACAAGAAAGGGTGATATCTATTGAGCATTGAAGTAAGAAACCTTAGTTTTGGCTACAGTAATCAGATTGTTATCGATGGCATTAATTTTATAGCAGAGGAAAATCAGTTAATCTCTATTTTGGGGCCGAATGGGGTCGGAAAAAGCACTCTTTTTCACTGCATCCTGAGTTTGCTGAAGGGATACCAGGGTCAGGTGCTGCTAAATGGTAAAGATACCAGAACAATGAGTATCAAGGAAATGGCTGAACTAGTAGCCTTTATTCCTCAATCCCACTATCCATCCTTTAATTTCAGTGTTTTTGATATGGTTCTCATGGGAACAACGGTTCAGGTATCGGCCTTTTCCAAGCCTGGGAAAAGACAGGTAAAGCTTGTGGAAGCGGCTTTGGAGAGACTCGGGATATCTTATCTGATCGATCGGGGATATACCCAGATAAGCGGCGGGGAGCGTCAGCTTGTTCTGCTGGCTCGGGCACTGGTTCAGGAAACTAAAATTTTGATTTTAGATGAACCCACGGCAAATCTGGATTATGGTAACCAGATTCGAGTGATGACCCAGATAAAGTCTTTGGCGAAAGAAGGATATACGATTATACAGTCAACTCATAATCCTGATCAGACATTCCTTTTTTCAGATATTGTGATGGCCATGAAGGATGGCAAGATTGTCGCCTATGGGGTGCCTAGCGATATTTTCACAGAAGAGTTGATTCGCAACCTTTATGCAGCAGAAGTGAAAATTCAAAGTTTGTATGAGGATAAAGTAAGAGTCTGTATTCCCAAATGTGCGATCTAAAGAGTGTGAAAGATTTAACTTATGATTGGATACCTGGAAAGGGTTCTAAAATATATTATGAGAAAGAGGAGAAAAATGAAAAAAAGAATTATTTCGATGCTGCTCGCAGCTTGTCTGATTTTGTCGATGACAGCAATGACAACGGGCTGCAGCACCAGCAAAGCAAGCAATTCAAGTGCAAGTGCAACCACAAGTTTTACGGACTCAGCGGGACGAACAGTGGAAGTTCCGACCAATATTACCCGGATCGTACCTTCGGGTTCATTGGCGCAAATGGCGCTTTTTGCTTTAGCACCGGATAAGTTTGTCGGCATTACCAGTGATTGGACGGATCTAAATAAACAATATATTGATACCCAGTACTTAAACTTACCTGTTCTAGGGCAGTTTTATGGGATGAAAAATTTAAACCTTGAAGAAGTTGCAAAGGTTGATCCACAAATTATTATTGATATTGGTGATCCAAAGAAAACAGTGGTCGAAGATATGGACTCCATTCAGACACAGGTTGGAATACCAGCCGTGCATATTGATGGAACATTAGATAAGATGCCGGAAGCCTACAGAACGCTGGGTAAACTTTTAGGCATGACAAAAGAGGGCGAATCACTGGCTAAGTACTGTGAAGGAGTCAACAGCGATACCCAGGCTATTATGAATAAAGTTGGAGAATCGGGAAAACTCAAGGTGGTTTACTGTTCCGGCGATAACGGCCTGAATGTCATTGCCAAAGGTTCGATTCATGCCGAGGTTATCGATAAGGTCGGCAATAACGTCGCCGTCTTGGATTCAGTCTCAAGCATGGGTACCGGAGATACCGTGAGTATGGAACAGCTGCTGTTATGGGATCCGGATGTCATCATTTTTGCACCAGACAGCATTTATAGTACCGTAGCAAGTGATCCGGCCTGGCAACAACTTACCGCGATCAAAAACGGAAAATATTATGAAGTGCCAAATGGTCCGTACAACTGGATGGGCAGTCCACCTTCTGTTAACCGCTACATGGGTGACATTTGGATGGCTCAGTTGTTATACCCAGATCAAGCAAAATACAATGTTTATGATAAAGCCAAGGAATATTATAAACTGTTCTATCATTGTGATCTGACCCAGGATCAATACAATGCCTTGGTAGCAAATTCACTTGGAAAAACTACAAAATAGTATATAATTTATTAAATGCGCGGCAAAGTAGCCAAATCAGACTACTTTGCCGTTTTCGTAATATCAGCTAGTAACTAAACAAAGAAAAAGAAGGTAAACAAATGAAACTAATAACTGTTGCCGGACCGCCCTCTTCAGGAAAGACGGCTGTTGTTTTAAAGCTCATTGAATGTCTGGATATGCCTAAAGGCAGCATCGGCGTTGTAAAATTTGACTGTCTCACTTCATTTGACAATATCAGTTATGAAGAAGCGGGCATACCGGTTCAGATGGGCTTTTCAGGAAAAATATGTCCTGACCACTATTTTGTCAGCAATGTTGAAGATGCCGTTCAATGGGGCATGCGGTCTGGATTTGAAATGCTTATCACTGAGAGTGCCGGCCTCTGCAACCGCTGTTCTCCCTATATTAAAGGGATTTTATCAATCTGCGTTATTGATAATTTATCTGGCGTGAATACGCCCCGAAAAATTGGACCGATGCTGAAATTCGCAGATATTGTTGTGGTAACAAAAGGAGATATCGTTTCCCAGGCGGAGCGGGAAGTTTTTGCTTTTAATATCAAACAGGTGAATACCTCAGCCAAGATTATTTTTGTTAACGGCATTACCGGTCAGGGGTCATTTATGCTGGCAAAATATCTGCAGCAGGCTCTGGATGTCCACACGCTGAGAGATATGAAACTCCGTTTCACGACCCCTTCCTCAGTTTGCTCTTACTGCACCGGTGAAACAACAATCGGCGAAGCTTACCAGATGGGTATGATGAAGAAAATGGAGTTTAAAGAAATATGATAAAACAAACATATATGGAAATAATTAACAGTCAGACTGTGGCAGCAGTAATACAACACTATCCAATCGCGGATGATTTTCTTGCTAATTACCGTTTAAGCAGCATTTCGAAAGACCTGATTTTTCCACAGGCACTTGATGAAGTTGAAGATGAAATTCTTGAAGAGTTTGGTTTAGATAGAGATGAAATATTGCAAAACTTATGTGTGTTCCTTGAAACATTTTCCCAGACCGAAACCGCCTTGAATTCAGTCTTGTCTATTACTATCAATGGTGGCGTTAATAAATTGATGGAGCCGGAGAATATCAGCCTGACCATTTCAGCCGGAGAGATTATCAGCATTGTCGGACCCACCGGTTCAGGTAAGAGTCGATTGTTAAATGACATTGAATGTCTGGCGCAAAGGGATACTCCCACCAAAAGGCAGATAATGGTAAATGGTGCCGAACTTGATGATATGCAGCGCTTTGAGATGGATGGTAAACTGGTTGCTCAGCTTTCTCAGAATATGAATTTTGTCATGGATCTGACGGCCCGGGAATTCCTTGAAATGCACGCCAAATCAAGATTGACACCGAATGTTAATGAAGTGGTGGAAAAGTGCTTTCAATGTGCCAATGAGTTGGCCGGTGAGCAATTCTCCGAAGATACAAAAGTGACCCAACTCAGTGGTGGACAATCCCGGGCATTGATGATTGCAGACACAGCATATATGAGTGAATCACCGATTGTTCTGATAGATGAAATTGAAAATGCTGGCATTGATCGGCGACAAGCAGTACTTCTTTTAGCTAAAAAAGATAAAATTATATTTGTTTCGACGCATGATCCATTATTGGCACTGAGTGCCAATAAACGGATTGTGATTAAGAATGGCGGAATTTATAAAATAATAGAAACTTCTGCGGTTGAAAAGCAAAGCCTTGATGGCATTGAAAAGTTTGATAATGTTCTGTTGAAACTTCGCAATACGCTCCGTCAGGGTGATTTGATCACAGAAGAATTAATTAAAATATGAAAAGGAGTGGTTCTATGTGGGAAATTTATGATGCTTTAATCAAAGGAATCCCTGAAAATAAAATTGTGGATGAGGTGATTTGCGGTAAAAAGCGGACGTTAATCCGGAGTGGCAACGGGGTTGGAATTGCATCATCCAGGCCGTGTGAAACGAGAATGCCAATGCTTACAAAGAATATGATTGGCATGCCGCTTCACGAGGTTGCCGAATGCGTAAAGTCATGGAATTTTGTCGAGGCAGCGGTAGGCGTGGCGGCAATCAATGCTCATTACAATAATCCCCAGGTAGCCAGAGATAACGGCGTTGAATTTTCTGATGCACCGCGTGTGGAGGATCGCAGGTTTGATCCGTTTATTATGTCTCAAAATGAAATAAAGGATAAGAAAGTTGCGGTTGTCGGACATTTTCCCTATATCGAAAAACTGATGGCTCCGAAATGCGACTTCTCGATCATTGAGTGGGAGCCGGAAGAAGGGGATTATCCCATAACCGCCAGTGAATATATACTACCAGAATGTGATTATGTCTATTTAACCTGTGCATCGGTTTTGAATAAAACCCTTCCGAGATTTCTGGAACTTTCAGAAAATGCTCAACTGATTACCATTGTTGGGCCGGGAACCCCTCTTGCACCGGTGTTTTTTGATTATGGCATCGGCGATTTATCCGGATTTGTCGTCAAAGACAATTTGCGTGCCGCTAGAATAGCCTCCGGTGCTGAAAATGTGAAGCTGCATGTGGCTGGCCAAAAGGTTTCGTTAAAAAAAACAATGAGGTGAAAAATGAATTTTAATTGGAATGCTGTCACAATTAAATGGTATCAGGAAGCAAATGAATATTCAGGATTTTTTAAGAATATCGCGGATTTGGTTACACCGAAATTGGCGGGATATTCTACCTTCTGTGATATCGGATGTGGCTTGGGGCTGGTTGATTTGGAATTAAGTAAAAGTATTAAGAATATTACCTGTATCGATATTAATAAAGAAGCCATTAAGTCGCTGAAAAAGAACATTGAAGATCGCGAAATTTCAAATATTGAGACCTGTTTGATGGATTGTAATGATATTGACGGAAGTTGGGATGTTATTTACACCAGTTTTTTTGGAAGTCATGAATTAGAAAAATTTTTTCCCTTCTGCAAAAAATTAATTGCGGTAGTCGACAAAAGGAATAAAAATAACCCATGTATTGATAAATATCAATCCTTTCACAGAAATAGCTATGATAAAGTGGAAGAAAAATTAAGAGAAAAGGGAATAGCCTACTCGCTTACGGAAGTTTCGCTGGAATTTGGACAACCATTAATTTCTATCGAAGAAGCGAAAAGTTATATTAAAACTAATTATGCTGAAGTCAATGATGAGGATTTGAATCATTTCCTCGATCAGAAACTCATTGAAACAAAAGAAAAGGAGTACCCTTTCTATATTCCCAAAAAAAAATCCGTCGGAATATTTGAACTTGAAGGAGACTGCAAATAGATGAAACTATTTCTTACCGGAGAAATACAGGTTGGAAAAAGCACCGTCATTGCCAGGACATTAACACTGCTTAATAGATCTTACGGAGGCTTTAAAACTTACTTCGGTCCCGATAGAGGCTGTGAAGACAGGCTGCTTTATATGAATTCAGCAGCTGATTCGAATGTCTTCACTGAAAATAACGGCATCGTCCGCTTTAGAAAAGACTGCTGTCCCCAGGTTTTGACGGATAAATTTGACACCGATGGTGTTGAATTGATCCGCTCGGCCCGAGTAGAGTCAGACCTGATTATAATGGATGAATGCGGAAATTTTGAGCGTCATGCGCTTCAATTTCAAAAGGAAATACTTGAAACTCTGGATGGCGATAAACCCGTCTTGGGCGTGATAAAGCTGGCAAGTACTGGTTTTACTGACATTTTGAGAAATCATCCCAAAGTGAAACTCATCATGGTTACCAGGGAAAACCGTGATGAGCTCCCACCAATGCTTGTTCATGACCTGCAAGGGGGAAGCGAATCAAGGGACGGTTAACAGCCCCTTGATTTCGAATGAAAACATCATTTATTATCATGAATATCAGTTCATGGGTTCAGTATTTAAGGAATTTGAGCAACCTGATTTATCGGTTGCTTAAATTCTTTTTCTGCCACAGAATACGCTATAATTAAAGGCTTTGTAGATGACATCAACTTCTTTAAATCCCGCTTCTTCCAAAAATTTGATATGCGATCGCAAACTGGTGGGACGGTCGTCAGCATAATAACTAGGAATCCATTTTTCAACTATTTCACGCTCAGGAACATTTTGTTTCATGAAATTGATCCAATTTTGCATGTTGATCGCTTGCAGTTCTTCGTTGCTTCCTAAAACAATATCAAGATTAATAAAGATTCCATTTTCTTTCAATCCGGCATAAATTCTTTGATACATCTCAAATTTGGCTTGATCTGTTTCAAGGTGATGAAGCGCAAGCGATGATACAATAACATCATACTTTTGGGGGAAGGTAAAAGTGTTAAGATCTCCGCTAATACAGGAAACATCAGCAGCTATTTTATCGGCAGCAATTTGCAGCATCTTTTCGGAAATATCCATACAGGTTATTTTTGCATGGCTAAACTTCTTATTAATAAAATAGGATATTGTGCCGGTTCCACAACCTAAATCAATCACTTCAAAATCATCGTGTTCATCAAAGGGGATAATGGCCATTAATATTTCAATCATATTATTATAATTGGGGATTAGGGTCTGAATAAAGTTATCGAATCGATTTGCGGCATCATCAAAATGCAATTTAATTTTCTCCGTATGTGAAGTGTCAATTGATTTAACTAACTGCTCAATGATTGTTTCATCAGGTTTACCAATAATTGATGTAGTTGTTGCATTAATATTTCCCATAAGCTCGGCTCCTTTTTGATTTTATTTCGTATTTTTCTATTGCTTTTAAGAATAACATATTATTCATCGATATACTCGAATATTTACATTTTTTGTGGTGGAAAAGTAAGTTCGTCTTGCAAATATCTTGTGAATCATGAAAAAATATGTCAAAAGTAAATGACAGATAATGATTATACAAGAAGGTTATTGACATATGTTCTAAATAGGATATAATAATTATAGAATAACCGATATCAATAGAAAAAGACATTGACTATTCAGGAGAAGAAGGAACTTGACATAATCAATCAATTCTGAGGAAAGAATTAAAACGATTAGGGAGGAAGATATGCCAAGACCGATAAAATGGAGAAAAGTATGCTGTTTGCCAGAAAGTAATTTATTTGGTCCGCTTAATGCACCTAATTTCGAAGAAAATATTATTTCAATGACGGTGGAAGAATATGAAACGATACGGCTCATTGATTTAGAAGGGATGCTTCAAGAGGAATGTGCGGAAAGTATGAATGTGGCCAGGACAACTGTTCAGCGAATCTATAATGATGCCCGAAAGAAATTAGCTGATGCCCTTGTCAATGGAAATGTCTTAAAAATTGAAGGCGGGAATTACAAACTTTGCGAAGATGATCAACAAATGTATGGGTGCTGCCGATGCCCGAAGCATCGATTTAAACAGAAGAATCCGGAGACTGAAAAGTCTGAAAAATAAGATGTTATTATCGGAACTGGAAAACGCTTAAATAGTCAGGGAAAGATTATCAACTGTTATTGAGAATGTAGACGAAGCACAGTCACAGTAAAATCATATCGACCATTGATCGTCATGATGGTTTCTCGATAATTGACACCAAATTAATTTTCTATGATGATTTAATATAGATTGGTAAAAAATGGATTCTGACAAAAAAATCAAACAAAAGAGGAGAAAAAAATTAATGAGTGATAGTTGCAGTCAAACATGCGGCAGTTGTGGAGAAGAATGTGATGAAAGAGCAGAAAGTCCAGTTGACTTTTCTGAAAAACCACATGAATTGAGCAAAATAAAAAAAGTTATTGGTGTTGTGAGTGGAAAAGGCGGGGTGGGAAAATCTCTGGTAACGTCTTTAATGGCCGTTTCAATGAATCGAAAAGGGTATAAAACGGCGATCCTTGATGCCGATATTACGGGACCTTCCATTCCAAAAGCTTTTGGAATTCACACCAAGGCGACGTCAAATGAATCAGGCTTTTTCCCTATTTCCAGTAAAACTGGAATTGAAATTATGTCGATCAACTTGTTGTTGGAAAACGATACAGACCCAGTAATTTGGCGGGGACCGGTTATCGCTGGTGCGGTTAAGCAATTCTGGACGGATGTTATCTGGGGCGATGTGGATTACATGTTTGTTGATATGCCGCCAGGTACCGGGGATGTACCATTAACCGTGTTCCAATCGCTGCCGGTTGATGGTATTATTATCGTCACCTCACCCCAGGAATTGGTTTCAATGATCGTTGCAAAGGCTGTGAAAATGGCTGAAATGATGAATATCCCGGTTATTGGGTTAGTTGAAAATATGTCATACTTCCTATGTCCTGATTGTGACAAAAAACATCTGATATTTGGTGAAAGTCACGTAGACGAAGCGGCAAAAAAACATGGCATTGATTTAATTGCCAAGATGCCGATCAATTCTTCTCTTGCCGGCGCCTGTGATAAAGGGCTGATTGAACTATTTGAGGGCAATTGGCTTGATCAGATCGGGGATTTTTTAGAAAAACTGGAAATTGATGAAGAAGAAAATGAAGGCTGTAGTTGTGGCTGCAGCGGCAACTAAAAAAAATGCTGAGAAACAAATATCTTTTAAGGAGATGGAAAAATGGATCAAAATTTATGGAAAAAATCTGTCGAGTTTCATGGACATCACTGTCCTGGATTGGCCATTGGGGTGAGAGCCTCTGAGGAAGCGCTTAAAGCACTTGATATTGACTTCTCAAAGGATGAGGAAGTTGTTTGTGTGACTGAGAATGATGCCTGCGGGGTCGATGGCGTTCAGGTTATTACCGGATGCAGCGTTGGAAAAGGAAATCTCATTTTTCGAAACCGAGGTAAACAAGCCTTTTCTTTTTTTAATCGAAAAACAGGAAAAAGTATTCGACTGGTCTTAAAGGACATGCCTGACATGGACCGGGATGAGAAGGAGTCATATATTCTTAATGAACCGGATGCTCATAAAATCTTTGATTTTAAGACACCTGATTTTCAGCTTCCTGAAACAGCCCGTATTTTTCAAAGTGTGATCTGTGAGGTATGCGGAGAAAAAACAGCAGAACCCATGATTCGTCTTGAAAATGGTAAAAAATGCTGTTTGGATTGTGCAACTCCTTATACCCGGGGTTTCTAAAAACGATATACAAGTGAATAAACAAAAAAACGATTGACATTTTTCCAGTAAAAGGTAAAGTATAATATATATTAAACATATGAAAATAATATGATTAAAAATTATTGCATTGGGAGGTCAAAATGAATAAAAAACTAATAGCGGTTGCAGGCGGAAATGCATTTGCGGATATCGTTGTTAAAAACGGAAAAATAGTAAATGTCTATTCTGGCGAAATTTATGATGGTGGTGTTGCAATCAGTGGGGATACCATTGCGGCGGTGGGAGATGTGGATTATACAATTGGCGTAAACACCAAAATTATTGATGCCAAAGGTCATTTCATCACGCCGGGATTCATTGACGGACACATTCATCCTGAAAGCACCAGTCTGGCAATCCGTTCATTTGCAGAAATTGTTTTGAAACACGGCACGACGGTAATATTTACTGATCTGCATGAAGTCGGTGTAGTTGCTGGGTTGGAGGCCATTGAGGCTGTTTTGGAGGAGGCGAAGGCTACCGATCTAAAACTTTATTTTGTCGTCCCTTCGCATGTACCATTTTCACCAAATCTGGAAACAAGCGGTGGAAGTTTTAATACTGAAATCATTAAGAAGGCTTTGGAGCGCGAAGATGCGGTGGGTTTATCTGAGTGTGTGGGACAATATATTCTTGCTGGCTTTCCTGATTTGCTGGATTCGATGGATGCAACGCTTGAAAAAGGAAAATCTTTACAGGGACACTTGCCTGACATCGCCGGTCCGGCACTGAATGTTTGCGCGGCAATGGGGGTCAGTACCGACCATGAATCGCTTTCAGGAGAAGATGTGGTTGCCAGGCTTCGGGCCGGCCTGCATGTGATGATTCGTGAAGGGTCGGCAGCAAGAGGATTGAAAGAGGGATTAAAACCCGTCTTGAAAAATAACTTAGATTCATCCCGTGTCAGTATTGTTACCGATGATTTGCATACGATAGACGCGGTAAAAAGAGGTCATCTTGATGATGCCGTTCGTATTGCATTAGGAGAAGGAACTGATTTTGCAAAAGCCATTCAATTTGTCAGTTTAAATGCAGCCAGAGCATTTGGATTAGACCATAAAATTGGTGGACTGGCGCCAGGAAAAAGAGCAGACATTAATATAACAACTGGGCCGGAAGATTTTAAAGTGCTTTCAGTGATTGCTGGCGGAAAGCCGGTGGTGGAGAATGAAAAACTGCTGGTATCTTACCCGAAAGCAGAGCATGTACCAATTCTATTAAATACGATAAAATTAAGCAAAAAAATAGAACCGGAAGATTTTAAAATTCATGTTTCAAAGACGGCTAAGAAAGCCAAGGTTAAGGTAATGGATACTTTGCCGTGGATTCCCATTACAATCGAAAGAACAGTCGAACTTAACATAGAGAATGGCGTGGTACAGAACGACGTTGAACAGGATGTTTTGTATATTGCTCAAGTAGAACGCTATGGAAAAAACGGAAACATTGGAAAGGCTTTTATGGGAGGCTTCAATTTAAAATCTGGTGCCATTGCATCTTCTGTGGGTCATGACAATCACAATATTATTGTTCTTGGAACAAATCACGAAGATATGGCTGTTGCTGTGAATCGTGTCGCAGAGATTCAAGGCGGACAGGTTGTCGTCAATAATGGCCAGGTTGTTAAAGAAGTTGCATATCCAATTCTTGGTTTGTTATCCGATTTATCGGCGGAAGAACTGGCAGCTGAAAAAGAAGAATTGAATCAGGCAATACATGAACTGGGTTCTCCCATTACGATCCCTTTTATGTTTCTGTCATTTATTTGCCTTGCTGCATTGCCGTCATTTGCGATTACCGATCACGGCTTTATTGATGTTGCCACACAGACAATCATCGATCCCATATTAGAAGTTATTGAGTAATCGGCAAATTATAGTTTAGAGAAAAACGATCGAAAAAACCACCTTGAACCTTTTTAAATACAGGTTCAAGGTGGTTTTGCTTTCAACTGATTTATTCGCTTTTTAAAATGTTGTCGTTGGAAATCGGTCAGGAAGTTCTATTCCGGCGCGTTTGCAGATGGAGGCAGCTCGTTTTTTGGCCTCTTTTAGAATGGCTTTCTCATCCAATGTTTGAATGATTCGTTTTTTCATGAGCCACTGACCATTACATAAGGTACTTTCAACGTTTGAAGAATGCATGGCGGTGACTAGATTGGCGATGGGGTCATGAAGAGGTAACATGGAAGCAGAGTCAGGATTGATAATAATCAGATCCGCTTTTTTCCCGGGTTCAAGACTGCCATAGATTCCTTCATCAAGCAATGCCTTAGCACCATTTTTCGTAGCCATTTCCAGAATCTCTTCGGCTTTCATGACCGTGGGATCCAGCCGCCAGCCCTTGTGGATTAGAGATGTCAGCCAGAGTTCGTCGACCATATCCATGCGGTTGCTGGAAGGTGCACCATCCGTTCCGATGGAGACACAGATCCCTTCTTTGAGCATTTTGGGAATCTTTGCAAAACCCAATACTCTCATGGCCGCAGCAGGATTATGGGAAACTTTTACTTTCTTCGCTCTAAATATTTCAACTTCTTCATCGGTGAGCCATACGGTATGAACCGCAAGAAAATTCTTGTCAAGAACACCAAGTTTGTTAAGATGGGTGACGGTTGGTTCTCCATAAACCGCCATGGTATAATCAATTTCGTCTTTGACTTCAGCAACATGCATATGAAGCCCGACATTGTATTTGTCAGCCAGCTCCTTGGATTTAATGATTAAATCATCCGAGTTGTTGAAAATGGTGCGGAGTCCAACCCATATCTGAACTCTTCCATCGGCAGAATTGTGATATTTTCGGATATCCTCTTCCTGTTGGTCCAGTTCTTCCTGGGTACTTCGCTGCCAAATTTCAGGCAGCCCCTCACCGCAATCCATTACGGATTTCGCAAGCTTTCCCCGAAGTCCAGCCTCGGTTACACCTTTTACCATACCGCTGACAAATTGTCCTCCGGGTTCGGCGAAAGAGGTCACTCCGGCCCGAATTTGCTCCAGACAGCAGAGCAGGGTTGAGATGTAAGAATCTTCTGCAGTCATGTTGCTTTCGTATGGCCAGATGCGCTCATGAAGCCAGGTTAGCAAGTTTACATCGTCGCCAAGTCCCCGGGCAAGCTGTTGGGATGTATGGACATGGGTATTAACAAACCCGGGAAGAACATACTTGCCTTTGGCATTGATCGTTTCGGCGCTCTTTTTTATCAGCTTTTTGTTCACTTTTCCCACAGCAATAATTTTATCGCCTTCAACTAATATACTTCCATTTGTAAACACCTGATTAGTAGCGTTCATTGTTACAATGTAGGCGTTTTCTATCAAAATTTGTCCCATTATTTATCTCCTTAGCGATGCACTGAAAACATATCGTAATGATATGAATATTATTATACGCTTTACTTAAAAAAACGTCAATTCTTAAGACTTAATCTTTTTATTATGGAAATTTATCATCGTTATTGCAATTAAAAAAACTTTGTGATAAAATTGCATATAAATTCTAAGGAAGTGAATAAATATGAACAAGACAATCACAAAGGCTGAGGAATATTTTCTTCATACTTACAACCGATATCCAATGGTATTAGATCATGGAAAAGGTGTTTATCTCTATGATGATAATGAAAAAAGGTATCTTGATTTTGCCGCTGGTATTGGCGTATTTGCACTGGGATATAAAAATAAAACTTATAATAATGCATTAAAACGACAGATAGATAAGGTGATCCATACATCTAATTTATTCTATAATAAACCGTCAGCGGATGCAGCAGAGAAGTTTGCAGAAGCGTCAGGAATGGAGAAAGTGTTTTTTACTAATTCAGGAACAGAAGCGATTGAAGGGGCAATTAAACTTGCACGCAAATATTATTATCAGAAAACTGGAAGTGCCGAAGGCGAAATTATTGCAATGAACCATTCTTTCCATGGAAGAAGCATGGGAGCACTGGCGGTCACCGGTCAGCCAAAATATCAGGAGGCCTTTGGTCCGATGATTCCGAACATTAAGTTTGCAGAGTTTAATAATCTGGAAAGTATTAAAGACGAAATGAGTAAAAATACCTGTGCAATACTTCTTGAAACAATTCAGGGTGAAGGCGGCTTATATCCGGCAACAGAAGAATTTCTGAAAGGCGTTGAAAAGCTCTGTAAAGAACACGATATATTGCTCATGCTCGATGAAATACAATGCGGGATGGGACGTGTTGGCGAGATGTTTGCTTACCAGGCTTATGGTGTCATCCCGGATGTTATCGCTTCGGCAAAAGCAATCGGCGGTGGAATTCCGGTCGGAGCATTTGCGGCAAGAGGGAAGGCGGCAAATATACTAAAACTAGGGGATCATGGAACGACATATGGGTTTAATCCCCTGGCCGGTGCCGCGGTTAATGTTGTTTTTGATATTTATAAGGAGACTAACCTCCTGGAGCATGTCAAAGAAGTCAGTGGATATTTGGAAGAAAAATTAGATAAGATGGTAACAGAGTATTTTTGTGTGAAGGAACGTCGAGGAAAAGGATTGATGCAGGGATTGGAATTTGATCATCCTGTGAACGACTATATTGTAAAGGCACAGGAATTGGGGTTGATTATTATTTCAGCAGGTGCAAATGTGATACGATTCCTGCCACCATTGGTCATTGAGAAAGAGCATATCGATGAAATGATTGGCATTTTGGAATGTTGCTTGACCAAAGCAGCGTGAAAATGGATTGCCAGATAGCTTTGATTTGCGAGCTTTATTGCCACTATTATTTTACTTTGCAATGTTAAGAAGAAAATGTTATTGTGAGAGGAACTTCCATTAAAATATATATATGAGATGAGGAGATTAATATGGATGAAACTAAAATTCAAGAGTTAAAAAAGAAGGCTGAAGAATTGTATAGAAACGGAGATTATCTTTGTTCCGAGGCAGTGTTTGCTGTAGTAAATGAATATCTTGGTCAGCCGTTGCCCCCTGATGCAGTTCGGATTACATCAGGTTTTCCAGTAGGAATTGGTCGAGCTGGCTGTACTTGTGGAGCACTCAATGGCGCAATTGCTGCATTGGGATTAAAGTATGGTCGAACTGGTCCCAAACAGGAAAATGAAAAAATTATGGCCTTAAGCAAAGAGGTTCATGATGAGTTTAAAAAACAATTCGGAAGTACCTGTTGCCGTGTCCTGATTAAAAAATTCGAATTTGGAAGTCCGGAACATCTTAAACATTGTATTATGCTTACCGGTGCAGCCACAGAAATGGTTTTAAAAAAATTATAAAACACAAAAAAGGCTTTTGTAAAATATTGCAAAAGTCTTTTTGAATTCAAACTAATAGTTTGAGAGTATTAGAATTTAATTCCTTTCATTTGATTTTCAAAAGAAAAATCGCAAGAAGCAGAAATCATTTCAGACCATGTTGAAAATTTGGAATTTCTTTTAACAAGTAAATCAAGGGCATTTTCAGGAATAGATTGGAATTCAAGTTGTGTTTTGGCGGTAAAACCACCGGAATTTAAGAATGTTTCAACATCAGAAAAACCAGTGAAATTTTTTATGAAGGCTCGGGTGAGATAGGTTTTAATAATGGTTACATCTTCATTAATAGGTTTTTCAGACGGATCAACAGTTGATTTTTGTGAAATTTCCAAACTTTTTTCTTTCAATGACATAACAAAAACCTCCTAGTAAATTTCAGCATTGAATGCTGATTGTTGGGTTCCTTAAAATACGGATCAATATCCAGATTGATATGCGATGAAACTAAAAGTCTAAAGTCTCAAAAAACTCAGTGACAACATTTTCCATGATGCTTAACAGGGATTCAATCCCCTTTAACTTTACTGCATAATGCATTTCTACTCCAACCTTTTTATTTTCCAGGATGCCAGCCTCTTTAAGAATTTTTAAATGTTGAGAAGTATTTGCCTGACTAAATTCGAAATGCTTGTTGATTTCGCATACACACCGTGGTTCATCCAGTAGAAATTTTACAATTTGCAAACGGATGGGATGACCAAGAGCTTTGAAAATTTTAACCGAAACGTCTTCTGAATTCATATTGAACCTCTTTTTTTTGATTTGTGCGGCACCAATGAGTCAAATGAATACGTGTGTTCACTTGGTGTCTGTCCGCGAACGATAGAGAAATACACCGAAAGCATTTCTTATAGCTGTTGATGACATTATAATCAATTCCTTATGGAAAAGCAATCGAGAGTTTCATTCTGTACAGACAAAAGAATAATCACTAAGTTTGTGGATGGAAGGATGATCACCACATAATGAACAATTCCTTTTTTTTGAAATTTAAAGATATCGAATGATGTTTCCAATCCATCATAATACATAAGTTTGCCTTTTAAACCTGAATCGATACCGATCATTAGTTTTATTGCTTCAACAGCTTGAAGGATACCCATCAGACCTGGAACAGGTCCCAGAACACCAGTTTCAGAGCAATTTTTGGCAGCGGGAGACGAATCCGATTCAGGGAAAAGGCAACAATAACAAGGCGTTGAATTTGGAACAATAGTGGTTATTTAGCCATAAAATGCGAGTACGCCTGCGAAATCAAAGGTTTTTTTTCGAAAAAACAGGCATCATTCAGCAGGTAGCGTGTAGGTAAATTGTCCAGTCCGTTGATAACAATGTCATGGTTTCTAATAATATCAATGGCATTTTCTCGAGAGAATGCGTTGGGATAGGTGGTAATGCGAATATCTTGATTGATGGCTTCCAAAGCCTGTCTGGCAGATTCAACCTTCAGCAAACCAATCTTAGAAGTTGTGTGAAGTATCTGACGGTTCAGATTACTCATTTCAACATCATCATTGGTGATTTTTAAGCCTTTAGCTAATGATTTACCCATGGCAAGCACTGTCAGCATGCTGCTGGCAGCAATAGTGGCGCCACACCCAAAGGTTTTAAAGCGGATGTCGACTAATCGATCATTTTGGACTTTGATATAAATAGTGATTTTATCGCCATCAACTGGATTCCCAGATTGACCAATACCATCAGAGACCGAAAAACTGCAAAAGAAGGCATTTGTAATATTTTATTGATGAAGATTTCAATTTAGTATTTTAAATAGCTTGACAGTTTTAATAAACGGGTATAATATAATCATATGCTTATTTAAGCATATGATTATATTATACCCGTTTCAGATTCATAAGGAGGTATTCATGAAAAAATTAACCGATATTTTTAAACTTTTATCAGAGGAAACAAGACTTCGTATTATTGTTCTTCTTGCGAAAAATGAATTGTGTGTATGCGAACTGAGTTATATTTTAGATGTTTCTCAGCCAAATATTTCAAAAAGTCTATCAAAATTAAAAGATTTAGATTTAGTTACTTTGGAACGAAAAGAGAAATTCATTTTTTATAAGTTGAAGCATGAAAATAAGATTTTGTCACGTATCGTAAAAGATGTTTTAGATAATCTTGAGTATTACCCGCAGCTAGTTATCGATCAAAGCAGAAGTATTGACAATCAAAAATTATTGGATCAATGCTGCAATCAGCATTCGATTCAATTATAAAATTCAGTTAAAAAGTTAGGAGATGATCTTATGTTTGTATTTTCATGGTTAAACGATCAATTACTGAAAATGGAGTGGCTCAGCTATTTAGTCACCCAGCTGGTTCAAAATGTATTTGGTCTGAACACCCAGGATCGACTGGGAGGGAGTATTCAGTTTTTTATTTATGATGTCATTAAAATATTTATCCTCCTGTCCGTTCTGATTTTTATTATTTCTTATATTCAAAGCTTTTTTCCACCGGAACGAACCCGCAAAATACTGGGCGGCTTCAATGGGATTACAGCGAATATATTAGGGGCTTTGCTGGGAACCATTACTCCTTTTTGTTCCTGTTCATCCATCCCGCTTTTTATCGGATTTACCAGTGCGGGGTTACCCATCGGTGTTACCTTTTCATTTCTGATTTCATCACCTCTGGTTGATCTGGCCTCGGTCATTTTGCTTGCCAGCATCTTTAACTGGCAAATTGCAATTGCCTATGTCATTGTGGGTCTGATACTGGCTGTTATTGGAGGGACAATCATCGGTAAAGCAAAGCTTGAAGACTACGTGGAACCCTTTGTTTACAGCAATAAGATGGTTGAAGCTGATCAGGAAACCTTGACAATTAGAGATCGCATGATTTTTGCAAAAGATCAGGTCCTCGAAATTGTCAGAAAAGTATGGTTGTATATCCTGATTGGGGTTGGGATTGGGGCAGTTATCCATAATTGGATACCAGAAAGTATTATCTCAGCGGTGCTTGGACAGGATAAGTGGTACTCTGTGTTGATTGCAACATTAGTCGGCGTCCCCATGTATGCGGATATATTCGGTACCCTTCCCATTGCTGAAGCATTGGTTTCGAAAGGCGCCGGACTGGGCACCGTATTAGCGTTTATGATGGCAGTTACAGCATTATCGCTACCTTCATTGATTATGCTAAAAAGAGTTGTTAAAACAAAGCTGCTGGCAGTATTCTTTTTTATCGTTGTCACTGGCATCTTGATTATCGGTTATGGTTTCAATGCATTTGGATACTTACTGATGTAATGGTAAGTGTTTGGGCTTAAATAAAAGACGTTTGCTAACTGTAATACATGACAAAACATATCAAACAAGGAGAAAATTTTATGGACAGAAAAAAGATCATACCCATTCTTGGATTTGCAGGTTTTGTAACAATGGCCGATAATTGGGTGGTGTCGCCGATTCTACCTTCTATCGCCCAGAATTTAAATGTTGATATCGCTTCGGCGGCCATCGTCATAACGGCCTATATGTTGCCGTTTGGTTTGTTTCAATTATTATATGGATACCTTGCCGAACGTTTTGGTAAACGGCAGGTCATTACGTTTGCCATTTTGATGTTTACAGTTGCCACAGCGATGTGTGCTTTTGCGGTGGCAATACCAGATCTGGCCGCGTATCGGGCGATAACTGGAATGTTTGCGGCAGCAATCATGCCGATTTCAATTGCATTAATCGGAGATGTATTTCCAGTTGAAGAAAGACAAGCGGCCATCGGTTCATTTATGGGCATATCCTTCTTAGGACAGGGCCTTAGTATGGCAATTGGTGGATCTATTGCCTATTTCCTGAATTGGCGTGGTGTATTTGGAGTTTATGCTGGTCTCGCAGTGCTCTCATCCATATTATTATTTACAATTGGTAAAAATATTCCATCAACGAAGAATAAAAAAAGTAAAATAGTGGCACCATATATCAATATATTGAAAAATCCTTCCAGTGTAATTATCTATGCATTAGTCATTTTTGAAGGGATATTCCTGATTGGTTCATTTTCGTTTTTGGGAGGATTTATAAAACAGGTATTTGAGATTAATAATTTTGCGATTGGCATGGTGATGACCGCATTTGGAATCATGGCCTTGATTGCCGGCAGAAAATCAGGGAAGATAGCGGCAAAGATAGGTCGCAAAAAAACAGTTGTTCTGGGGCTTGGTTTTGCATGTATCGCAAATATTGTGCTGGTTACACTAGGCGGTTTTTTACCAGCGGTAATCATCGCTATTGGTCTAATGGGTTTTGGTTTTATGATGGCCCATTCATCTTTCCTCACACTGGCTACCGAATTTGCCGCAAAAGAAAGGAGCTATGCAACAGCCCTGGTCGCCTTTTTTTTTATGAGCGGTGGCGGGATTGGAACTGCGATTGGCGGAAAAATTGTTGCAGTATCCAGCTATGGAAATTTATTTATAATTTATGGATTGGGGCTTGTATTGGTAACACTTTGCGCTTTATTAGTAAAAAATGCATTTAAAACAAGTATTCAATAACAAAGAAGGTGAAATGCAATGACTGAACATGATCATAAACACAATCATTCAGAAGCTGGTCATAGCCATGAAGGGACAAACTTATCTGGTAAAAAAATATTCTGGGTGACCGTTTTAAATGCTACCATTACCATTGCCGAAATCATTGGCGGTATTTTATCGGGAAGTTTGGCATTATTATCCGATGCAGTTCATAACTTAAGTGATACGGTTGCCATTGCCCTTTCCTACTATGCTAATCGTATTGCTCAAAAACCACATGATGAAAAGCGAACATATGGATATAAACGGGCTGAAATTCTATCAGCATTTGTAAATGCAACCGTGCTGTTGGCTCTGTCCACTGTATTAATCGTTGAAGCAATCAAGCGATGGCAGTCACCAGAGAGCATTGACGGAACACTGATGATCATTGTCGCGTCGATTGGACTGGTCGCCAACTTTGTTTCCGTATTTTTACTGGAGAAAGATTCCCATGAAAATTTAAACATCAAGTCCAGCTATCTCCATCTGATCAGCGATACGGTATCATCCATTGGCGTACTGGTTGGTGGGATCGTCATTCAGTTATGGGGTATTGTCTGGATTGATCCGCTCATTACGATGTTAATCTCTCTGTATATTATCCGGGAAACCTGGCAGGTTATCAGAAAAACAGTTGAGATTCTCATGCAATCCTCGGCACCTCTGGACTATGAGGCAATCAAAACCGACATTGAAAAAATCGCTAAGGTGAAGAATATCCATCATGTCCATTCCTGGATGACCAATGAAAAAACGATTTATTTTGAGGCTCACATTGATATGGAAGATCTGCGGTTATCCGAGGTCGAAACGATTTATGACAAAATTGAACATTTGCTTATGGAAAACTACGGCGTCAGCCATGTAACCCTACAGGCGGAAGTCGATAAATGCTGTGATAAACGACTGTTTAAATTATAAAGATGATGAAATTAAGAAAGATATATGATAATACCGAACACTTTGATGATTAATAAAAAGGGGTAAGTTATATTGAATATGAATAAAAGTAAATGGCTGAAAATCTTGATTCCGGTTGTAATTGTTTGTGTTGTTGGTGGGGTATGGTTATTAAAAAATGTTCAAGAGTCTGAAACTGAGCAAGGAACACAGATGAGCAATGTCAATCCGGATTTTGCACTCCATGTGACGGATAAGCTGGATCTTGATCAACTCAAATCCTATGGACTGCCCATTGTTATTGATTTTGGGGCAGATTCCTGTGTACCCTGCAAACAAATGGCACCTGTTCTAAAAGCCTTGAATGAAGAATATCAGGGAAAGGTCATCATCAAGTTTGTGGATGTTTGGAAATATCAGGAATTGGCAACAGGTTATCCCATCAGTCTGATACCAACCCAGATCTTCATTGGCGCAGATGGTAAGCCGTTTAATCCGAAAAATCCCGTAGATTTTCAATTGAATCAATTTGCTGCCACAGAAAATGGCGAGTTGGCATTCACCACCCATGAGGGCGGATTAACCAAAGCGAATTTTCTGAAGATTTTTGAAGCCATGGGTGTTCAGTAGTGGAAACCCTCATCAATGAGTGGTTGGCAGCTCTATCCGTTCTGATTACCGCCAATATCTGGTTGGCGCCACTGTTTGCCCTTATCGCTGGTGTGATCACGGCGTTTACTCCCTGTTCCATGTCAAGCGTACCATTGGTTATTGGTTATGTGGGAGGCACCGCCCAAAGAGAAACAAAAAAAGCCTTTAAGTTATCAGTGATATTTTCCCTTGGTATGGCGGTAACCTTTACCATTCTTGGAGTGGTGGCGTCACTTCTTGGTCAACTGATGCAGGGAACTGGATCCTGGTGGTATATATTGCTTGGTATTCTAATGATAATGATGGCTCTACAAACATGGGAGATCTATAACTTTATCCCGGGAACCTACGCATTAAGCAAAAGTACCAAACGCGGATATATTGGGGCATTTTTGGCTGGCATATTGGGAGGTCTATTTTCTTCTCCCTGCGCCACACCGGTTCTGATTGTACTGTTGACCATTGTTGCAAAAGAGGGCAACCTGTTATGGGGAATTGTATTACTCCTTTTTTATTCCATTGGGCACAGCATTCTGGTATTGACAGCAGGTACTTCGATTGGTTTTGTGCAGAAAATTTCAGCAAACCGTCAGTATGGTAAAGTCAGCACGGTGCTGAGAGTTGTAATGGGAGCAGTCATTTTTTTACTGGCATTGGATATGTTTTATTTAGGATTTTAATCGTATTAAGAAGACGAACAGTTGTTTTAAAGTTTAGATCATTGGAGTACCGGGTATCTAAATATCTAGGAGACAAATATAGATTGGGTTTAACAATGTTTATTAACAGTTAGTGCGATGATTCGGTAGCACCATAACTGATAATATAAATAAATTCACAAGGAGGAAGTAAAAATGGCATGGTTAACAGGTTATCCACGGGAACAGATTGACTGGTATCCCACGATTGATCCGGAAAAATGTGTGAAATGCGGTATGTGTATGAATTGCGGGATGAAGGTTTATGAATGGACAAAAGAGGGAGCCAGGGTTAAAACTCCCTATAACTGTGTTGTTGGCTGTAGTACCTGCTCCAATCTGTGCTTAGGCAATGCAATTTCGTTTCCTGAGCTCTCAACCATCAGAAAGTTATATAAAAAAGAAGGGATCTGGTCCAAGGTGAAAAAGGAGCTGGAAGAAAATGGTAAACTGATTATTAAAGAATAATAATTAACCTGGAAATAAAGAAGGAGGTGTTGGTATGTTCAGTCGAATTGTCATCGCTTCAGAAATATCCCCGGCAGCCTTTAATATGCTCCATTGTCTGGAGGGGCTCAAACGTTTAGGTGTAAAAGAATGTCTTTTGGTACAATGCTTGGATCCTCATGAAACGGATTCAAAAATATCATCATTTTTTACAGCGGTCATAGAGGAAAATCTGAAAGAACAGAAAGCATTATTGGAAAAAATGGGCTATACGGTCAATACCCGTGTGGCGACCGGTTATATTAAGAATGAAATCAATCGTATTGCCGTGGAAGAAGACTATTCCTTAATGGTGACCGGTGCGCCGGAGCATTCTATGGTGGGGGAGGTTTTCTTTGGGGGCACTGCCCATGAAGTGATCCTGCATGCACAAAGACCGGTACTCCTGATTCGAATTGTTAATGATCCTGAAAAGCGATTAAAGATGATCAAAGAGTGTAACCTGGTTGAACACATATTATTTCCTACCGATTTTTCGGAGAATGCAAAAAAAACGTTTGAGGTTGTAAAAAAAATGGTGGTGGATGGAGCAAAAAAAGTTTCTCTGTTTCATGTGATTGATAAAGCTGTGGTTGACGCTAATCACGAAGAGAGTCTGAAAAATTTCAGAATGCTCGATAACACCCGGCTTCAGACAATGAAGGCAGAATTACAGGTTCTTGGTGATGTGGATGTGGATGTCTGTTTACCTCTTGGATCGCCCTCAGGGGAAATCCTGAAGACTGTTAAAGAACAGAAGATTTCATTAGTAGTTATGGGAAGTCAGGGCCGTGGGTTTATCAATGAGTTTTTTTTAGGCAGCGTCAGCCATCAGGTCGCCAGATATTCATCAGCATCGGTATTACTGATTCCCGCTAACCGGGATCAATAAAAAAAATGGAGGAGATACAAATGATTGTTAAAATATTAGGACCCGGGTGTAATAATTGCAAAAAATTGGAAGCGAACACAAGAGAAGCTTTGCTGGAGCTGAATATAGATGCTTCTATTGAAAAAGTGGAAAACATGGAGGAAATCATGGCCTATGGCATTATGTCAACGCCGGCATTGGTAGTCGATGAACAGGTGAAGTTTTCTGGCAAGATCCCATCGGTTAAGGAACTGAAAAAATATCTGCAATGAGTAAAACATTTGACCGGTTGGATTTAATCCAACCGGTCATTTTTAAATACACTTAAAATAGGCTGAGTTGATCGCTTTTGATCAGCTCAGCCAGTATTTTGACATTGGCTTCAATCTGGTCGATAATTGCCAGGAATTCCGTATCGCTTTTCCCACTGGGGTCTTCCAGTCCCCAGTCTTTTACATATCGGCTGGGCAGGTAGGGGCAGACCACATTGCAACCCATTTTGATGACAATATCAATGGGTGGGAGGTCGGTTAGCAACTTGGAATGCTGAGTTGCTTCCATATCAATATCATATCGTTCTTTCATCAGACGCACCGCATCCTGATTGATTTGGGGTTTAGTCTCAGTTCCGGCAGAATAGCTTTCAAAAACATCACCGGCAAATTTTTTGCCCAGGGCTTCAGCCATCTGGCTCCGGCAGGAATTATGCACACAAATAAAAGCGACTTTGGGTCTGTTCATTTTTTTCTCCTCATGTTTTCTATAATTTAAAGGGAATCTTTGTAGGTATCAATCATATCAATGACATTTTCGCGGATTTTATATCTGAGATGTCGGGCTTGCTTCAGCTTTTCTTCTTCCGTACCGGTAAAATCAGCAGGATCTTCAAAGTTCCAGTCCAAAGTTGTTAATGTCAGGGGGAAAACAGGACATCGCTGGCCATTTTCCTGATCACAGACTTTTACAATAATGGAATAGAGACGGCCTTCTTTGAAAAAATCAAATACCGAGTTCGATTCTTTTTTACTAAGATCATACCCAATTTCATCCATTACTTTTACAATCAGTGGATTAATGAAGCGTGGCTCGAAACCGGCACTTTCAGCAACGAAATAATCGCGACCCAAATCATTTAGAAAAGCCTCGGCCATTTGGCTTCTGGCTGAATTATGCACACAGACAAATAAAACTCTAATCATGTTAGACTCCTTATAAAAAGATTTGGCTTTAATTTTAACATAAACGAAAAATGTGAACGAGCTAAATTATGTTAAATTTAAAATAATTGTATTTACTTGATTAAAGAAGCAGCAAAAAACGGACTGGAGAGCATCTAGTTGTTGGAGGCTCTCCAGTCCGTTTTAAATACGATAGTCAATGATTATGCCACTAACTCGTTAAATATTTATTGATAGCTGGCAATGATTTTATCAAGTTCTTTCTGGACATGTTCGATTTCTTCATCAATATTGTCCAGGTTTGCATATTTGGCATTGTGTTTGATATCATAATCCGGGGTCATTACAATTTCATCATAGAGTTCATACCCCATATCTTCATAGCCCATGGATGCGCAAGTTGATGGACAGCCATTTAGAGCAATATATTTTTCATCGTCGCCGGCTGCTTCAACCTCCTTTAGAATATTCATACTTACATGGGTGAGGATGGTGATATCTTCCTCATCAATAATACCAAAATACTGGGCAACAGTTTTTGTCATCATGCTGACGTTGCAACGCCCAGGGCAGGGGTAAATATTAAGTTTCATATTTAATTACCTTCTCTCTTTAGTTTTGTTAAAAATCCAGCGCCTCAAAATATTCTTCCACGGTCTGATCCATGGCGTTTAATAACGTTGAGATGTTTTTCAACTTTACACGATAGTGCATTTCAACACCGATTTTTTTATTTTCCAATATCCCGGCTTCGCGAAGAATTTTTAAATGTTGGGAAAGATTTGCCTGGCTGAAATCAAAAGCACGGTTGAGTTCACAAACACAACGTGATTCGGTAAGAAGTGATTTTACGATTTGTAAACGGATGGGATGTCCCAGAGCTTTGAAAATTTTAACCGAAACGTCTTCAGAATTCATGAATGACCTCATTTCTATTGTTGTTTATTGAATACGAGCAAGCCGTATGATGGATAAGATTCAATAATATTATAAGCAATTGCTTATAAAAATGCAAATATATCTTTTGCTCTTGACACGCATAAATGGGAGGCGTATAATGACATTATTCATAAGGAAATAATTATATTGTAAAATGAGGTGGAAGAGATGAGTCAAGAATTACCAGGTTTTATTATGTGTGTTTGTACCGGAAAATGTCCGGGTTTTCAAGCCATGGATATTTGGGATTTCATTAACCAGGTGCGAGTCGAATTGCCGGTTGAATATGCCTTCATTCATCCTCAGCTTTGTGAGGAAGATGGGGATCGTTTTTTAGCAGATTTCTTAAAAGCACATCGAAAAGTGATCATTGGTGCTTGTGCTCCAAATATGCAGCGTAAGATGTTTAAAGAGGCGTTTAAAGAAGCGGGACTTAATATCGAAGAAGATGCAGTGATGCTTGATATCCGGGATATGACCAACGAACAGGCATTTGAAGTGGTGGAAAAGAAACTGGCAGAAATGGGATACGAGGTATAGTCATGAGTGAATCAACTTTTATGGGAGTGGAACGGGATCAGATTGATTGGTCGCCAAGAATTGATTTTACAAAATGCAATGATTGCATGGAATGTGTTAAATTTTGTCCTCATCAGGTTTTTGAAGTGGATGAAAATGCCAAACCAAAATTGAAAGTTAAAAACCCGAATAACTGTGTTGTTTTCTGCCGGGCCTGCAGTAAAACATGTGGACCGGATGCGATTACCTTTCCAGATAAAACTGAAACCACCAAGATGATAAAAGCCATCCGCAAGGCAGAAAAAGAGGCGTCCACCGATGAGTAAATCTATTTGTGTATTACCCTGCAATGGTCTGGATAAATGCGCCGGGGATCTGTCAAGACGGGTTGCCATGCAGGTGGCACAATCAGAAGAAGTGGAACTCATCTGCCCCGTTTTATTAAATCAGAACAAAAGCCGTTACGAGAAAGCCTTGGAAGCAGGCGACTTAACAGTGATCGACGGCTGTAATACCCGATGTGCCAGTAAACTGGCTGGGGCTTTGGAGATTCCCATTAAAGAAAAAGTCAATGTCAGCGAGGTGGCCAAGGCGCTAGACATCAAGCTGGGGGTTGAAATCCGGGAAGATCAGGAAACTCAGGCAGTGGTTCAGGCGGTGCTGGAAAAAATAAACAGCTCAGCAGCAGATCAGGCAGAATCGGAATTTATTGTGCCGGAAGCCATAGAATATAATACCTTTTCCCATGGCAAGTTTATTTTTAAGGTGCCAAAAGCCAATTATTTTTTCAATGAAAACGACTGTTGGGTGACGGTATCAGGAAATATGGCCAGAATCGGTGTCAGCGATTATGTTCAACAGAATCTCTCAGATATTCTCTATGTGGACCCGCCGGAAATCGGACAGGAGTTTGAACAGTTTGACGATTTAGGCAGCATCGAATCCGGCAAAGCGGTATTTGAAATTATTTCACCAGTAACCGGGACAGTGGTTGCTGTCAATATGGGGCTAAATGATGCACCGGAGCTGGTCAATGAAAGTCCCTACGAAAAGGGATGGCTGGTTGAAGTGAATCTTAAAGATTTTGAAGAAGATCAGGATTTGCTCCACGACAGTCAATCCTATTTTGAATTTTTACAACGAAAGGTAGCAGAAGTCGATGTCTAAGATTAAAGTAATACCCTGCAGTGGGATTGGAAAAGTATTTGGCCTATTGGCCCGTGAGTCGGTGTTAATGGTAACCCAGGAGAAATGTCCGAATGATACAGAAACACTTTGTCTGGCACATGTTGTCACTGGAGATGATGAAGTTGTGGGAAAGATTAAAGGCGAAACCTGCATCACAATGGATGGTTGTGCAAAATACTGTTCGAAGAAAAGTGTGGAAAAAACAGGTGGGATCGTTGTTAAAAGCCATAAGGTGCCAGATTTCATGAAAGCCCATCGCGGGGAAGAACATGGAACCGGAACCTATCTTACTGAAGATGGTTGGAAATATGCAGAAGAACTGGCAGAAATCTTGGTAGAAGATGTCAAAAAAATCGAGAAAGGGGAGAATTGATATGATACCAAATAAAATTGGCGTTATTTCTTGTAGCGGTGAAGAGTGCCTGGGTGGAACGATTTCCCGGTTAGCGGTGCGAAAAATGATGGAAGAACTTAAACCTGGAATGGTATCCACTTTATGTCTCCCTCTATTTATAGCCGGTGACGGCGGGGAACGGGAATTTGCGGAAAAATACCCCACCATTGCCGTGGACGGTTGTTCCAAATGCTGTGCCAAGCGAGCCATTGAAAAATACAGCAATGCGGTAGCTGGCAGCGTTGATGTAGCAGAGATCATCGGCGAAGAAAAAGCCCTTGAAAAGCCACTGTCCACCCGGTATCTTACCGATGAACAGTTGGAATATGTAAAGGAGACGGCTGATAAAACCAGTGAAATTTTTGAAGAGATTTTAGTAAAGTCAATTTAATAAATGAAGAGTGTGTTTAAATTCACTGGAAACAACCCCATAAATTCAAGGTGTTATTTCCATATAAACTAGTTTCGCATTATTTTATGGGGGTCATAACTTGAAAAAAGAAGAATTTGGCGTAGTTGTTCAAACAGAAGGGAAATTAGCTAAAGTCAGAACAAATCGAAACGCCGGTTGCGAATGTCATGGCGATATCGAAATGGTATTAACGGTGCTAAATCCACTTTTAGCAAAATCTGGACAGAGGGTAGTTTTTGAAATGCCGGAAGCAAATATTGCCCAAGTATCATTGATTATTTTCATTGTGCCATTGGTATTAACAACTATTGGTACAGTTTTAGGGTGGTTATTGGCAACTAATATCGGTCTAGTCATCATTAATTGTCAAATAGTTGGTGGAATAGTAGGTTTTGTACTGGCTTTGTTTGCATTAAAAAAATATGATAAAGCGTTGATAAACAGTGAAAAGATGCAGCCCGTAATTACAAAAATAGTGATCTGAAAACCAGATAAATAATAAAAAGATTAGCTAAATTCAAGATCAAAAAAATGTCACTAGAGTTACTAAATTCAGTTGGCTAATCAATCACAAACGAAAGTTCATCAGTAATTGATAGATACCTTTACGCAAAAAAGTCATACCATCATTGTTGAGGGTATGACTTTTAATTTTGATGAACATTTTATTTGCGCTTCATCGGTTTACCATGATTTATAGAAAGTAACAGTTGACACGCTCACATGAATGACATATCATATGAACATCAGGTTATACGATATGTCATTCATAAAAAACAAACTGATTATCAGGGAGAAGCAAATGAAAAACAAACCGATAATTGGGGTGCTTCCTCAATACAATGCAATCGAAAAGCGGATTTATATCGCCCCACAATATATGAATGGCATCCTTGAAAGTGGCGGTTTGCCAGTGCTGTTGCCTTTTGTAAAAAGTATAAAAGATATTAAGACATTGGCAAAAGAATTCGATGGTTTTCTTTTCACCGGGGGACAGGACATCAACCCCAGTTTATATGGTCAACCTTTGTGCAATTGCTCAGATGAAATTTCACCCCGTCGAGATGAATTGGAATTAAATCTTTTCAAAGCGATTATAAAAGAAAATAAACCGGTATTAGGAATCTGCCGAGGAATGCAACTGATCAATGTGGCATCAGGCGGGACTTTAAAGCAAGACATTTTAGGAGTCAAAGAAATAGGGATGACACTGCAGCATTTTCAAAAGACACCCTATGATATTCCTGTGCATGAAATAAGTATTGAAAAGAATACCCTGCTCCATCAAATTTTAGAGAAAGACAGAATATTAGTAAATAGTGTCCACCATCAAGGTATCGGTAATCTGGGCAGTGGTTTGACGGCCATAGCGAACAGTGTGGATGATCTGATTGAGGCGGTTGAGATAAAGGATCTGGATTTTGGAATTGCGGTTCAGTGGCATCCCGAACAGCTTTTGAAAACCGATAAAAATGCCAAAAAATTATTTGCTGCTTTTGTCAATGCAGCGCAAAAGTCAGGTTGATAAGAAATGGAGAAACGTGAAATGAAAAGCACAGAAATAATAGAAGCTATGAAAAAAGGTCTGGTGGTGGCAACCGGTTGTACAGAACCGATTGCCATTGCTTATGCAGGCGCAGTGGCCAGAAGTTATGCAATCGGTATCATTCAAAAAGTAAAACTGACAGCAAGTCCGAATATTATTAAAAATGCGTTTGTTGTCCAAATTCCGGGAACAGGTTTAAGTGGACTTGAAAATGCTGTGGCACTTGGTGTTGTTTGTGGAGAACCGGATAAGAAGCTGGAGCTTTTAAATAATGTCTCGTTAGATGACATTGAAGCTGCAAAACGATTAGTCAAAGAAGGCCGGGTAGAAGTGATCAAGTCGGATTTGGCATTTAAATTATATATTGAAGTCACCATTACCACTGAAATTGATACAGTGACCGCAATCATTATTGGAACGCATACCAACGTTGCAAAGATTATTAAAAATGGCAAGGTGATTCACGACAGTTGCTGCATTGACGATATTGAAAAAAAAGACCAGAATATGATATCATTTTCTTTTGAAGATATTTATGCGTTTGCAACTGAAGCAGACGTTAAAGAAATGGAACTAATCAAACAAGCCATCGCTTTAAATAAGAAAGTATCCCGGGAAGGTCTCCGGGAAAATTATGGTCTGCAAGTCGGCAAGATGATCCAGCGTAATATTGATGCCCATTATATGGAAAAAGATATGGGTAACTATGCGATGATGATGGCCGCCGGCGCCAGCGATGCGCGAATGGCTGGTGTATCCTTACCAGTAATGAGTAACTCAGGTAGTGGCAATCAGGGGATTGGAACAACCCTTCCAGTTGTAGCCGTATGGGAATGGTTGGGAATCAGGGATCAGGAAAAATTAATTCGTGCATGTGCGCTCAGTAATCTGGCAACCATCTACATCAAAGAAAAATTCGGGGTGCTTTCTGCGCTCTGCGGAGCGGTTATCTCAGGTGCCGGGGCGGCCACCGGCATTACCTGGTTATTGGGTGGTTCTCTGGAGCAAATTGAAAGCGCACTCCAAAATACCTTGGGAAATGTGGCAGGAATCATCTGTGATGGCGCCAAGGCAAGCTGTGCACTGAAAGTTTCAACCTGTACCAATGCCGCCATACAGGCATCACTGCTAGCCATGCATAATCTGCGCATAAAACCCGGAGAAGGAATTGTCGAAAAGCTCAGTGAGGATACCATTGATAATTTTGCTATCCTGGGAAATGAAGGTTCAGGTTGTTTGGATCGCGAGATCCTTAAGATGATCACAAATAAAGACTAAACAGCGAGGAGAAAAAATGTTAGTACTAGAAAATCTATCCTTTGAGGTAGAAGGTGAAAAAGAAATATTAAAAGCGATTAACTTGACCATTGACTCGGGAAAACTTATTGCTATTACAGGTCCTAACGGTGGCGGTAAATCGACGCTTGCAAGAATAATTGCCGGTGTAGTAAAACCAACCAAAGGAAAAATATTCTTTAAAGGTCAGGATATAACAGCAGCGGGCATTACCGAACGAGCTAAAATGGGAATCAGTTTCGGTTTTCAACAACCCGTGCGTTTTAAAGGGATTACCGCCCATGACCTCATCAATATTGCTACTGGTAAGACATTGACCGTGTTGGAGGCAAGTCATTATTTGTCTGAAGTAGGACTTTGTGCAAAAGACTATATTCATCGGGAAATGAATGATAAACTCTCGGGCGGCGAAATTAAGCGTATCGAAATAGCGACGATTCTTGCTCGTAATACGAGCTTATCGATTTTTGATGAACCGGAAGCCGGGATCGATTTATGGAGCTTTAACCACCTGATTGATGTGTTTAGAAAAATGCACAGTGATATTGATGGTTCAATTATCATTATTTCTCATCAGGAACGGATATTAGAGGTAGCAGATGAAATTATTGCTATGGTTAATGGTGAAATTGTCAAACAGGGTTCAAAGGAGAGTGTCCTGCCGGAACTGATTAATTGTTCAGATCCTAAAAACTGTATGTACTGTCAGGATATTTTAGAGGAGGAAGAAGCATGAATGAGATAACAAAAGATCTGATGAAGCAGGTTACCGGCTTGGATGAATTGCCAAAAGGAGCCTATAATATCCGTGAAGACAGCAAAAGTGTGGCGCGTCAATCCAGTGAAAACATCAAAATTGTAAGTAAAGAAGATAAGTCAGGCATTGATATCATCGTGAAGCCAAACACACCCTCAGAGCATGTTTACATTCCCGCTTTAGTTTCCTGCGGCGGGATAACTGATTTAGTCTATAATGATTTTTACATTGGTGAAAATGCAGATGTCATTGTGATTGCCGGGTGTGGTGTCAGCACCGGTGATAGCTGTGATGGTTCTCAGCATAATGGAATTCATCGTTTCTTTTTAGCCAAAAATTCCCATGTCCGTTATGTGGAAAAGCATATTGGTGTGGGGGAAGGCACTGGTAAGCGCGTGATTGATCCAGAAACTGTTGTGGAACAGGAAGAAGGAAGCTTTATGGAAATGGAAACCACACAAATAAAAGGAGTGGATTCCACGGTTCGGGTTACAAAAGCAATCCTTAAGGAAAACGCCAAGCTTGTCATCAAAGAAAAACTGATGACCCATGGCGAACAAATCGCTGTTTCAAAGTTTGAGGTTGATATGGACGGCAAAAATTCCAGCGTCAATTTGATTTCCCGTTCAGTGGCCAGGGACAATTCAAAACAAACGTTTATATCAAAAATAACAGGGAACACCCAATGTATGGGTCACTCAGAGTGCGATGCTATTATTATGGATCACGGGGTTGTGAGTGCCATTCCCCAGATTACAGCAAACAGTGTTGATGCGACCTTAATTCATGAAGCCGCAATCGGAAAAATTGCCGGGGATCAAATGACAAAACTGATGACATTGGGGTTAAGTGAAAAAGAAGCAGAAGAAAAAATTATTGATGGATTTTTAAGTTAATAAACATAGCAAAAAAGAGGAGCGATAATGAAAATTACGATTATTGGTGCTGGCCCGGGCGGTTATGAAGCCGCCATTATGGCGGCTAAACTAGGTGCAGAAGTGACCATTGTTGAGAAAAATGAAGTTGGTGGAACCTGCCTAAATATCGGTTGTATTCCCACTAAGGCTTTGCTGGCATCGTCAGATGTTTTAACAACCTCATTAGAAGCCGAAAAGTTTGGAGTTTTTAACGATCATACGACCGTCGATCTAAAGCAAATTATTGAACGAAAAGACAAAGTAGTGTCCGGTTTAGTTAAGGGAATTGAATTTCTTTTCGAATCGAACCGTGTGAATCTGGTTCACGGGATTGGTAAGTTGATCGATGAAAAGACGGTAGAAGTGAAGCGTAATGATGGCGGGGTTGAAACACTGATCAGTGATAAAATATTATTGGCGACCGGTTCAGTCCCCGTCTGCCCAGAAATGTTTCATTATGATGGCAAGAAAGTGATTACCAGTACCGAGGCATTGGCTTTAAAAACGCCGCCAAAATCGATGATTGTTGTTGGTGGTGGTGTCATCGGATGTGAACTGGGGCAATTTTTTAGTCATATGGGAACACAGATTACGATTGTGGAAATGGCCGACCAGATTTTGATATCCGAGGACGAGAGTATTGCAAAACAACTATTGCGACAATTTAAACGGGAAAAAATAAAGGTATTAACAGCCAGCGGTGTTGCTGACGTGACTATCCAGGACACCGGGGTCGTGGTAACTTTGGCAAATGGCAAAACTTTAGAAGCTGAAATGATGCTGCTTTCCATTGGTCGAACCAGCTATTCAAAAGGACTTAATCTGGAAGCAGTAGGAATTAAAATAGATCCCCAGGGTCATATCGAAGTCGATGATAATCTGGAAACCAGTGTCAAAGGGATTTATGCCGTGGGTGATCTTATCAACACACCATTTTTAGCGCACGTCGCATCTAAAGAAGGTATTATTGCCGCAGAAAATATGCTGGGGAAAAATAAAACCGGTGTTCATAAAGCGATCCCCAGATGTGTGTATACCGACCCACAGGTTGCAGCGGTAGGGTTAACAGAAAAAGAAGCACAGAAGAGAGGAATTCCTTATAAAACGGGTAGTTTTGATTTTAGAGCACTTGGAAAAGCTAAAATCATCGATAAAATCCAGGGACAGGTCAAAATTATTGTGGATGAAAAAGATGTGGTGATCGGTGCTTCGATTGTCGGGCCTGAAGCGACCGATCTGCTGGCAGAGTTAACCATGGCAGTACACCTCGGGTTAACGGCCGAAGTGCTGGGGGATGTAATCCACCCGCACCCAACCCTGTCCGAAGCCATCATGGAAGCGCTTCATGATGTTCATGGGAAATCAATCAATAAAGTTTCTTTACATTTGTGAAAATATTAAAAAAAAACTTGACATGATCGCATGAATGAACTATCATATGAATATTAAGACATATGATCAAACGGTCATATAAGAAAGAAGGACCACAATGTACAAAAATTTTACACCCGATACTATTAATTTAACCAAGTATTTGTTTTATACCGGTAAAGGCGGCGTGGGTAAAACCTCTACAGCCTGTGCAACGGCAGTGAGTCTTGCCGATAAAGGGAAAAAAGTATTCCTTGTCAGTACTGATCCGGCTTCAAATTTACAGGATGTATTTGAAACAGAATTAACCGGACAAGGTGTACCGATTAAAAACGTTCCTAATTTAATGGTTGCCAATCTGGATCCAATCGAAGCAGCAGAAGAGTATAAGGAATCCGTGGTTGGTCCGTATCGAGGAAAACTACCAGAAGTGGCCATCGCCAGTATGGAAGAACAGCTGGCTGGTTCCTGTACGGTTGAGATTGCCGCCTTTAACGAATTTTCCCGATTCATCACTGATGAAAAAATGAGTAAAGATTATGATTATATTATCTTTGACACCGCCCCCACCGGGCATACCCTGAGAATGCTGCAATTGCCGTCAGCCTGGGACAGCTTCATCGATGAAAGTACCCATGGCGCTTCTTGTCTGGGTCAATTGTCCGGTTTAACTGAACAAAAGAAAATGTATGAAAAAGCAGTCAGAACCTTAGCAGATGGCGATATGACCACCTTGATTCTGGTTTCCCGACCGGAACCATCGCCACTTGCAGAAGCAGCCAGAGCATCTAAAGAATTAAAAGAAATTGGAGTAGAAAACCAAATTCTGATTATCAATGGAGCGCTAGAGAACTTTGACAAAACCGATGAAATTGCGACGGCTTTCTACAGCAAACAAAAAGATGCAGTCAACAAAATACCAAACAGTCTGAAGACTCTGGATATTTATACCTTGCCGCTGCGCGCCTACAACGTTGCTGGCGTAGATAATATTCGCCGATTATTCACCGAAGATGATGTGATTGAAGTGGAAAAAGTTCAGGAAATCAGTGACCTGCCCGGTTTGGAAAAACTGGTTAATGATTTGTATGATTCAAATAAAAAAGTTATCTTTACCATGGGTAAAGGCGGCGTTGGTAAAACAACTATCGCAGCCGCCATTGCGCTAGGTCTTTCAAAATTGGGAAAAAAAGTCTTTCTGACCACCACCGATCCCGCTGGTCATATGAGTGCATCAACCATGGGCGGAGAGAATATCACCGTCAGTAATATTGATGAGGCCGAAGAATTGCAGAAATATCGAGATGAAGTCCTCGGTAAAGCAAGAGCGGCTAATATGAGTCAGAATGATATTGACTATATTATTGAAGATCTGGAATCACCCTGTACCCAGGAAATTGCCGTATTTAGAGCCTTTGCAGAACAGGTGGAAAAAGCTGAAGATGGAGTAGTTGTGATTGATACCGCACCAACCGGTCATACCTTACTGCTACTTAACTCTACGGAGAGCTATCATAAAGAAATGGAGCGTTCCAACGCGGATATTCCCGATTCTGTCGTAAATCTCTTACCGCGTCTGCAAAATCAGGCGGAAACTGAAGTTGTGATTGTGGCGCTGCCAGAAGCCACCCCGGTCTTTGAAGCACTGCGATTAGAAGCAGATTTAAAACGTGCTGGCATTATGAATAAATGGTGGATAATGAACGCCAGTCTTTTGGCAACAGACACCAAGGATCCGTTCTTGCGGGCACGTGCCAATAATGAAGAAAAATGGATTAAGCGAATCGCAGAAGATACCAAGGGAAACTATGTGGTTATTCCCTGGAAAAAATAAACAGGTCTGTTTCGGTAGATAGAAAAACTAAATTAATTTAAAAATAAAAAACAAAGAGGAGAAACAAAATGATAATTACAGATGAAGCAAAAGTAGTATTGGAAGAAATGTTGAAAGAAAACGGTCAAGATTCACTCCAGGCATCCTTGCAACAGGGCTGTTGTGGAACATCCCTTTATTTTACATTTACCAACAAAAAAGCAGATGAACAACCGGTAATTGTTAATGGCATTAATGTACTGATGGAAGGTGAAACAGTGCTCAAAACAAATACAGTTACGTTGAAAATCGATGATGAAGGAAAATTGATTGTAGTAGATTCAGCTCAGGCTTCAGGCTGTTGTTAATTGTCAACTGATTTAATGTGGTTGATCAGATTATACTAAAAAGACAGAGCAATTACCGGGAGCGTGAATTAACCTGCTATAAGATAACAGCGTTGATTGTGTAAATTATAGAAGAAACGGAGATTTAGAGTATGAACAAAATAGAAATATTTGAGCCGGCAATGTGCTGTTCAACCGGTGTATGTGGGCCAGGTGTGGATAAAGAGCTTTTGAGAATTGCAACGTTTATCAATCAGTTGGAAGGAGAAGGAAAAAAAGTTATTCGCTATAATCTTTCCAGCACGCCTCAGGCGTTTGTTGAAAACAAGCATGTAAATGATGCATTGGCAAGTGAGGGATCAGATGCTTTGCCAATCACTTTTGTGGATGGTGAAATAAAACAACTAGGATCGTATCCAGCAAATTATGATTTGGCTGCTTGGGCAGGGATGACCAGAGAAGAGTTGCTTATTATGATCAAAAAAAATCGAGAAGCGTCCGGCGGAGGCTGTTGTTAATAAAAAGCGAGGTATAACAGGAGCTTAAATAAGATTATCATAAACAAACCCATTCACCCACACCAAAGGTAGGCGTTAGCCTATGTGCTCACGAAGAGCAATTCAGAAGCCCTGTTTGACATCTTGAATATGATACGATACTATGGTTTTTATCGGTTGTCCCTATCCCATCTTCTTCCGATTGACGAAAAAGATGCGGATGATGTTTTTTACAACCGGTATGAAAATGAAGAAGGAAAGGCTCTTTTGGAAAAAATAGTTGCCTATCGTGACTTCAAAATAAATATTCCTGCTATGGAATTGAAAACTGAATGTCGCTGTACTTTTATTGATAAGGGGTATGTTTATATTGATGTCACTGGTGAAGTCATGTCCTGCTATCGTCTGGCAAATAGTTATGATGAATATGTTTTCGGCGATAAAAAAAGAGTGCTCAAACATTTTTGGGAAATATAAAAAAAAGTGCTGTTGAATAGGAGTATCCTATATTTTACAGCACGTTTTTATTTTTGGGGTTGACATTCTGAATTTTGTGTTTCAATATAAGCATATAATTAAATATTGATTGATGTGTAACAAATGAATGAATTAGTAATAATGGTTATTGGCTTATTTCTACTTTCAATTATTTCAGGAATGCTGGGTTTAGGGGTTGCATTCGCTGCAATCCCGTTTTTAGGATTATTTTTACCTGATTTGGTCAATCAGGTTCAACCGCTTAGTTTACTGCTAAATGGTGTGACTGCACTGTTTGCTGTTTTTGGTTTTGCCAAAAGCGGTTATGTTGATTGGAAAAAAGCGATTTATCTGACAATCGTTGCCACGCTTACGGCACCGGTTGGCGCCTGGCTTGTCCAGTATGTTCCTCAGATTTATATCTGGATTTTGTATTTTGGAGCCGTCTTTTTCCTTGCTTATCGATTATTTAAACCGGTTAAGCATACGGAAGGACAGGAAGAAAATTTTAAACTGGCTTTAATTCTTGCAATCCCGATTTCTGTTTTAGCAGGTTTTCTGGGAGTAGGGCCTGGATTTGTTTTAATGCCGACTTTAATACTTGTAGGATTTGAACCCAAAAAAGCGGCAGGTATAACGGCCTTTGCAGTCATCGCGCCTTCCTTTTCTTCGTTAATTCCACATCTGGCAACAGCACAATGGGATTTAACGCTGATGATACCGTTATTGATTGCCGGTGCAATTGGCTCATTTGCGGGGGCTAGGATTACAAGCCTGTTTGTGCCAAGCGGCCGAATGAAACAGATGTTTGCGGTTATGATATTAGTTGTTACTTGCTATAAAATTTTTACTTTAATTGCCTGAATAAACTGATTTGAATTAAAAAAAAGTCTGATTAACTCATTTTTATTTTGAGGTGATCGGACTTTTTTATATTAAAATAGGTTAAATTAATTATTTGGACAGACCGCATTTTTTTATTTCTTCACTACAGTAGGCAATTTGCGTTTTGAGAATTGAAATTTCAGAGTCGAACTCTTCCATCTGAGAAATAATCTTGGCGCTGGATAGATGAACACCAGATTGATTGGATGTAAAGCTTTTTTCATTTTCAATATCTGCCAAATCTTCTTTCAAAGCTTCAAGCTTTTTTATAAGTTCATGATCGTTTAATTCAGAAAAATTTTCCATTGAATACCCTCCTTATATGTTTGTTTTGATTGTAGAATTGATCGCGTTCAGTCTGTTTCATAACCTAAAAGCTGCAGGTGCGATTCAAGACTCAGATAGTTGGGCGAATAATCGTCCTCTTTCAGGAGTGGACACTGGTTTAATCGAGCGGTTCCCAAAATCATTTTGGACGCAAAAGCCATACAGGAGGCATGTCCACAGGCCTTGCAACCGATTTTTTTAGGCAAAAGCTTATACAACTGAATGGCACTGGGGCGCTCTCTCGTTTCTTCGTTTGGGGTGATGGATTCTTTGCGTTCCCAGGTGTCATTAATGACATCTTTTAGATGATCGATCATTTCATAACACTGGGCTTCGTTGGTCAATTGGGTACAGGTAAGCCGGTCATCTTTAATATTAATAATATGGCTTTCGATTTTATAGGTGAAGGTATGTGCCTGGGGGATGTAAAGTCCCGTATTGATCTCCGCATTGAGGTAGGGCATAAGCTCGGCAATGGAGCGACTCATTTTAGCTTTGAATTTTACTCGTCCACCACCAGTCGTACAGGGTTTGATAAAGATGAGGTTGATCGTTTCAAGATACATTTACTTATTCTCCTTTAGGTATGATTGCAGTCCGTTGACAAGGGTATCAATATCCGCGGTTTCATTAAAATACCCGATGCCCACGCGGCAGGTTCCGCGCTTTATAGTGCCGATCAGACGATGGGCACTGGGGGCACAGTGCAGGCCTGATCGGATCATAACATGACATTCCTGATCCAGATAATAGGCAACTTCTTCAGGCAGATGCCCGGCAATATTAAAAGGAATGACACCGACTGTTTTGGTAGAATCCCGAGGACCGTATAATTCAATATTCGGGATTGCTTTGAGCGCATTTAAAGCGTAAGCGACAAGGAAATCTTCTTTCCGCCGAATATTTCCCAGCCCTTCGGTTTCCAAAAATTCCAAAGCGGCACCGAGACCGATAATCCCGCTGACGTTGAGGGTTCCGGCTTCCAGATGATTAGGATAATAATCTGGCTGGTATTCATAGGCCGAATCCCCACCCGTTCCCCCGGATATTAATGGGTGAATATCGGCATCACAATTAACCACCAGTCCACCGGTTCCCATCGGGCCTAAAAGGCTTTTATGTCCGGTGAAAGCCAACAAATCAATCTGTTGCGCCTGGACATCAATGGGGAGAACTCCGGCGGATTGAGCAGCATCAACTAGAAAAAGAATGTTTTTGCTGCGTGCCAGTTTACCGATGGCAGCAATGGGTTGAATGGTCCCCAGAACATTTGAAGCATGAGTAAAAACAATGAGCCGGGTTTCAGGTCTGATGGAAGCTTCGACATCTTCAATTTTGGTTTCACCCTGAGAATTTGCCGGAACAACTGAAATGGAAATGCCGCGGTCCCGTTCCAGGGTTTTAAGGCAGCGCCAGACCGCGTTGTGTTCTAAAGCGCTGGTGACAACATGATCTCCGGGTTTTAGAATACCCTGGAGAGCAAGGTTTAAAGATTCTGTAACAGATGAAGTAAAAATGACGGTTTTAGGGTCGGAGTGATTAAAAAGTTTGGCTAAACTTTTTCGTGTTTGATAAACAAGACCATCCGCCAGCATGGCTTTTTCATAGGCACCTCTTCCAGAGGTGCCACCATTATTTACAATATAATCGTAAATCTTTTCCGGGACAATCGATGGCTTTGGAAAGGTTGTTGCGGCATTATCTAAATAAACATCCATTTTTTACTCCTTTATAACAATATAATAATATGCTTGGTGATTGCCTTAATGATAGCTTCCATGGAAACATTCGTCAACAAAATTAGAGGGTAGATTTTTGTAGATAGGTAATTTGGCAAAGGTAAAATCACTGGATTTCGGTAAACAATTCAATGAAGAATTTCATTTAAGCAGAATTGACTACGCGTTAAACAGAACGCATTGTTTATGTTAAGTTTCTTAATAAAGCAGACAAAATATAATTATTCATTGACAAATTCATATGAATGGAATATCATATGAATTATAGGTGATATGAAACACGAATTCTCGTTATGACATAAATTTATGAATCTCTTGTAGTTCAGTCAATTAATTACTGGTTAGAACAGAAAGGAAAACAATGAATAAAAAACCGATAATCGGTGTATTGCCTCAATTTAATACAATCGTAAAGAAAATATGGGTTTCTCCTCCTTATATGAATGGAATTATCGAAGCCGGAGGTTTGCCTGTATTGCTCCCTTTTGTGAAAAAGAAAAAAGATATTAAGATGTTGGCAAAAGAATTTGATGGTTTTCTTTTTACCGGCGGACAGGATGTCAACCCCAGTCTTTATGGTCAACCTTTGTGCAACTGTTCAAATGAAATTTCACCCAAAAGAGATGAATTAGAAGAAAATCTTTTGGATGCAATTATTAAAGAAAATAAACCGATATTGGGCATATGCCGTGGGATGCAATTGATTAATGTTTTTTTTGGCGGCACATTAAAGCAGGATATCTTAGGATCTAAAAAAATTGGGATGACACTTCAACATGATCAGAAAACGCCGCCTAATATACCAGTACATGAAATAAATATTATAGAGGATTCATTACTGTACCAAATTTTGGGTAAAGATAGAATTTTAGTTAACAGTATGCATCATCAGGGAATTGGAGAATTAGCTGATGGTTTATTACCAGTTGCTACAAGCGTGGATGGTTTGGTGGAGGCAGTACAGATAAAGAATTTGGACTTTGGTATTGCAGTTCAATGGCATCCGGAATTGCTTTGGAGAACAGATACCAATGCACGTAAACTATTTACGGCGTTTGTTAAGGCCGCAGAAAAGAATAAAAATAATGGTTGACAAACTCACATGAATGATATATCATATGAATAACAAGTTATATGACTTGACACTCATATAAGAAAGAAGGATAATCATGTATAAGAATTTTACACCAGATAATGTCAAATTGACTAAATATTTATTTTACACAGGCAAAGGTGGCGTTGGCAAAACATCGGTAGCCTGTACAACTGCAGTGCGTCTTGCAGATAAAGGTAAAAAGGTATTCCTTGTAAGCACCGATCCGGCATCAAACTTACAAGATGTTTTTGAAACAGAATTAAACGGACAGGGTGTTCCTATTAAAGGGGTACCAAATCTGGTCGTTGCAAACCTCGATCCCATTGAAGCCGCAGCAGAATATAAAGAATCTGTTGTTGGTCCGTATCGTGGGAAACTGCCAGAGGCGGCTATTGCGAGTATGGAAGAACAGCTTTCAGGTTCTTGTACCGTAGAGATTGCAGCATTCAATGAATTCTCTCGCTTCATTACAGACGAAACCATGAGTAAAGAGTATGATTATATTATTTTTGATACAGCACCCACAGGGCACACATTAAGAATGCTGCAATTGCCATCAGCCTGGGATAGCTTTATTGATGAAAGTACCCATGGTGCTTCCTGCTTAGGTCAGTTATCTGGCTTAACCGAACAGAAGAAAATGTATGAAAAGGCTGTTAACAACTTATCTGATGGAAGAATGACCACTTTAGTTCTGGTTTCTCGCCCGGAAATGTCACCTTTAGCAGAAGCTGCTAGAGCGTCAAAAGAATTAAAAGAGATCGGCGTTGAAAATCAGATACTTGTTATCAATGGTGTTCTGGAGAACTTTGATAAAACCGATGAAATCGCCACGGCTTTTTATACAAAACAAAAAGAGGCAGTAAAAAAAATGCCAAACAGTATGAAGACTTTAGATATTTACACACTTCCTCTTCGCGCTTATAATGTATCGGGGATCAAAAATATTCGTCGCTTCTTTATTGAAGATGATGTGATTGATATGGGTGCAGTTAGCAAACTCAAAGAATTGCCGGGTTTGGAAAAATTGGTTGAAGATTTAGATAAAACAAACAAGAAAGTCATCTTTACCATGGGTAAAGGCGGCGTTGGAAAAACAACGATTGCCGCAGCGATTGCTCTGGGTCTTTCCAAACTAGGTAAAAAAGTTTATCTGACAACGACTGATCCAGCCGGACATATGAGTGCTGCTACCATGGGTGGAGAAAATATTACGGTAAGTAATATTGATGAAGAAGAAGAACTTCAAAAATATCGTGCCGAGGTTATTGGAAAAGCGAAGACCAATAACCTCAGTCAGGAAGATATTGACTACATAGAAGAAGATCTGCGTTCACCCTGTACTCAGGAAATTGCAGTATTCAGAGCTTTTGCAGATGCAGTAGAAAAAGCGGAAGATGGGGTTGTTGTTATTGATACTGCGCCAACAGGGCATACGTTATTGCTGCTAAATTCAACAGAGAGCTATGCTAAAGAAATGGAACATTCCAATGCGGATATCCCTGAATCGGTTATGAATCTGTTGCCACGTCTTCAAAATCAGGATGAAACAGAAGTGATCATTGTGGCTCTTCCGGAAGCAACGCCGGTATTTGAGGCATTAAGGCTGGAAGAAGATTTGAAAAGAGCAGGAATTATGAACAAATGGTGGGTTATGAATGCCAGTCTGTTAGCAACGGATACGAAAGACCCATTCTTAAGAGCCCGAGCCGCCAATGAAGAAAAATGGATTAACCAGATAGCAGAAAATACAAAAGGACATTACGTCGTTATTCCCTGGAAAAAATAAGCGTGAGTAAAGATAGACCTAAAGGGAATGGTTGGTTTTAAAAATAAGATTTGTAAAGTCTTAAACAAAATTAATAACAATGTTAAAATATAATAAATATGGATGAGGAGAAATTAAAATGATTATTACAGATGAAGCAAAAGTGGTAGTAACAGAAATGTTGGAAAAGAATGGGTATGATTGTCTTCAGGCATCGTTGCAGAAGGGGTGCTGTGGATCATCACTGTATTTTGCATTTACTAACTTGAAAACAGAAGATAAACCGGTTACGATCAATGGTATTTCTGTTCTGATGAATGAAGACGCTGAGGCTAAAGCCTCCACGGTTACAATGAAAACAAATGATGAAGGTGAGTTACTTATTGAAGATGCAAGTAAATCATCGGGCTGCTGTTAATTAAAGATTAAATAGAGGATTTTAGATCAGCTGTGCTAGTATTAAATAATATTATGAAAGCTAATCAAAGGAGAATACAATGAATAAGGTAGAAATTTACGATCCAGCTATGTGCTGTTCATCAGGAGTATGTGGACCAGGTGTAGATCCAGAGTTGTTAAGAGTAGCAGCTATGATTAATGTATTAGAAGGGGAAGGAAAAAAAATTCTAAGACATGGTTTGTCCGAAGAACCCATGGCATTTGTAACAAGCAAGATAGTGAATGACTTAATTGTTAATGAAGGGGTTGAAGTGCTCCCGGTTACAGTTGTAGATGGGGAAGTCAAGAAAAAGAAAGCCTATCCTTCAAATACCGAATTAGCGAAATGGTCAGGAATGACAGAGGAAGAAATAGTCAAATTGACTGTTAAGGCCCAAATAGCGACAGTCATTGGTAAAGAATGATATTGATTCTATGATAAAGGAGCGAGGAATACATGACAACTGTTGAAATATTTAAGATCTTGTCCGATACGAATCGCCTGAGAATTCTTAATCTTCTTTATGAGAAAGAATTGTGCGTATGTGAATTGGAATACCTGTTGGGTATTTCCCAGTCAAACTTATCGAAGCACTTAAGATTAATGAGTGATGCGGGATTCTTGGAAAGTCGGCGGGAAAATAAGTTTGCGTATTATCGAATTAAAGATGAAGTTTTAGAAGAGCATTCATTCTTAAAAAATGCTTTTGAAATCGAACTAAAAAAGGAAGACTATTTAACAGAAGAATTAGACAAACTTAATCACTATAAAAATAGTGATATAACCTGTCAAAATATCACAGCATTGATTTGTGAAAAGGCAATAAGCTAATCACCGGTTTGCCTGTAATAGGCTGCTGCTAATTTAAAATAATGAAGAAGACAAAAAATGACGTTCACAAATAAGCTGTTAAGTCAGAATGTGATCGTCTTTTTTTGCTAAAAATGAATTCCCAATATTTCAAAATTCAAAATATAGTATGAAAGTAATATTTAGAAAGAGGCAGAAACATGGAAATTTTAGAAGAACAGTTGAAGGCGAAGAAGGCAGGAATACCGTATGCGCTGCTTACAGTGATCGAAACCGAGGGCACATCGCCCTGCAAAGTTGGTAAAAAGATGCTATTGCTCAAAGATGGCACCACTTTTGGTACGGTAGGCGGCGGCGAGTTTGAAAGACAGGCACTTGAAGAGTCTAAACAGGCAATAAAAAACAGAAAGAGCTTTTATAAACGATATGCGCATATACCAACCTATGAAGAAGCGGGTCTTGGGTGTACATTTAATGCGAGTTTGTTTGTGGAAGTAGTCAACCCCAGATTGCAGCTTGTGATCTGCAATGGCGGACATGTCGGTAATGCGGTGCTGCACTTTGCAAAACTGCTTCAATTTGAGACAATACTGATCGATACGCGTTCACCGGATCAGATACAAGACAAGATAGAACTGGCGGATCGTTTTATTTCATGTGAGATATTTGAAACGGGTCTATTAGAGGCCGATATTCCTGATGGAGCCTATTACATATGCTGTGCATCAACGCACACCCAGGATAAATCAGCTCTTAAGGGTGCCCTTCAAAAGAATTTTGAATATGTAGGAATGCTTGGCAGTGCTAAAAAGACAGTGGAAATGTATAAACAACTCGAGGACGAGGGGATCAGCAGAGCTTTGCTTGAACAAGTCCATACTCCTGTTGGGCTGGACATCTGTGACTCATCTCCTGAAGAGGTCGCATTTTCTATATTGGCAGAGATACTAATGATAAAAAATGGTGGTACGGGAAAACCCTGCAAGGAACGCCGATGTAGGCCATCAACGGATAAGGAGTTCTAAAAATGAACAATATCTACCAGCAAAAAGATACGACAAAGAAAAAGTGCTTAAAAAATAAGCATATGTTCTATATACGAACAATGAAAAATGGCGATGATGCTCAAAATATAAACAAGTAAACGTTTCTATACTTATAATAATCCTTAAAATCAAGGCTTTCTAAAGTTGGCACAGTTATTGCTTTATTTAAACGCAGAGTGTAACAATATTTAGAATAATAGAGACTGATAGGAAAGCTTAAAAAACTATTATTTTATCAACTCACATTGTAGTACTTTCCAATAGCAATGAAAAGTTGTTGAAATAAAAATCTTTGTGTGAAAAATGAAATTTTAATCAATTTCGTTTAAAAGATGAGATGTAGGGTAATAACTGCAGATAATGTATTTTATGATGGCTGAGTCAAATTTGGAGAGCCGTTATAGAAAATTTCCATTTAAAGGATCTTTTAACTGTGTTATTAATAAACATCGAATCGTTGATGATTTGATGTTCCCTGGATTGATAGTTCGCAAAAAAGTTAAACCAAAAAAACATTTTCAAAATTATAAATTTGAAAAGGGATAACTTTTAAGCTTCCATATAGAGGTTGATAGTATTCATTATTTTAAGGAGGTTTTAACATGGAAAAGAAAACATTGTTTATTAATGGTATTCAGAGGATTGTTATTGATGATCCTAAAACAACCTTAGCAGAAGTTTTGAGAAGACAAGAAGGTTTAACGGGAACAAAAGTAGGGTGTGGAAAAGGTGAATGTGGTGCCTGTTCTGTAATTTTGGATGGCAAGGTGGTTCGATCCTGTATAACGAAAATGAAAAGAGTTCAGGATGAAGCAAAAATTACAACCATTGAAGGGGTAGGAACCCACGATAATTTACATCCATTACAACTGTCATGGATGATTCACGGAGCCGCACAATGTGGATTCTGTACACCTGGGTTTATCATCTCGGCAAAAGTTTTGCTGGAAGAAAATGCTAATCCAACTCGACAGGAAGTAAGAGACTGGTTCCAGAAACATCGTAATCTTTGCCGTTGTACCGGTTATATTCCGATCATAAATGCTGTTATGGATGCTGCGCGTTTAATGCGTGGAGAAATTAAAAAAGAAGATTTATGGTTCCAGTTAAAAGAAGGCGATTCGATATTGGGTACGGACTTCATACGACCGTCAGCTGTTGCAAAAGTAACAGGAACTTGGGAGTTTGGTGCTGATTTAGGCTTGAAATTGCCTGCCGGCTCATTACATATTAAATTGGTTCAGGCAACCGTTTCTCATGCGAATATTATTTCCATTGATACTTCAGAAGCTGAAAAAATGCCGGGAGTTGTCAGAGTATTAACCTATAAGGATGTTCCGGGAACCAACCGGATTAATGGATTGGCATTCCCAACGAATTTAGGAGATGGTCTGGAACGTCCGATTTTATGTGATAAAAAAGTATTCCAGTTTGGGGATGCAATCGCCATGGTATTGGCCGATACACCCGAACAGGCTGAAGCAGCAACAAAATTTGTAAAAGTGGAATTGGAAGAATTACTGCCTTACATGAGCGCTCCAGCCGCCATGGCCGATGATGCCATTGAAATTCATCCGGGAACACCAAATATTTATTTTAAAACCAATATTGTCAAAGGCGAAGACACAAAACCATTGATGGAAAGTCTGCCAAATGTCATTGAAGGCGACTTCTATGTCGGAAGACAACCGCATTTGCCATTAGAACCAGATGTTGCTTTTGCCTATATGGATGAAGATGATAATTTGATGGTTCATTCCAAGAGTATTGCCCTTCACTTCCATCATTTAATGACGGCTGAAGGAATCGGCGTTGATCCTGAAAAATATTTTATCGCGCAAAATCCAACCGGCGGTACTTTCGGATATAAATTCAGCCCGACGATTGAAGGTTTGATTGGTGTTGCTACCTATGTTACAAAACGTCCTTGTTACCTGGAATTCAATATGTTCCAACAGATTACCTATACTGGGAAACGCTCACCATTCTTTATGAATGTAAAAATGGGTGCAGATAAAAATGGTATCCTTCAAGCTTTGGAAGAAGATACTTCAGTCGATCATGGCCCATATTGTGAATTCGGGGATTTGGTAACCACGCGTGCACCACAGTTTATCAGTGCCGGCTACAATATTCCAAATATTCGTGGAGAAGCCCGAACGGTTGCTACCAACCATGCCTGGGGCTCAGCCTTCAGAGGTTACGGTTCACCGCAAAGTTTATTTGCATCAGAAACTCTGATTGATATGCTGGCAGTGCAGATGGGTGAAGATCCACTGGAATTGCGCTACAAGAATGTATATCGAGAAGGTGACACCACACCAAACGGTTGCTCACCGGATGTTATTGTATTACCACAGGCTCTTGATACAATGAGACCACTTTATAAGGAAGCCAAAGTAACTGCTGCTGAAAAAAATAAAACCGGTGGCGATGTTAAATATGGAGTGGGTATTTCACTAAATATTTATAGCTGTGGTCTTGATGGCCCGGATTCTTCGGAAATATGGATTGAATTGACACCAGAAGGTGTTACTGTTGGAAACTCTTGGGAAGATCATGGTCAGGGAGCTGACATGGGATCACTTGCGATTGCATATGAAACCTTGCGACCCGTCGGATTCGAAACAAAACAGATCAAACTTGTTATGAATAACATGAAATTTACACCAAACAGCGGACCATCAGGCGGCAGTCGAAATAATACAATAACCGGAAATGCCATCAAAGTTGGCTGTGAAATGTTATTGGCAGCTATGAAAAAAGCAGACGGAACTTACAGAACCTATGATGAAATGGTTGCAGATAAGTTACCTCTTCATTATGACGCTAAATGGACGGCACCTTGTACCGCTCCTGATGTTGAAACAAGTCAGGGAAATCCTTTCCCATGTTATATGTATGGGGTTCTTCTATCAGAAGTTGCAGTTGATACGACAACCGGAAAAACTCAGGTTGAAAAATTGACAATGGTTGCTGATGTTGGTACAATTATAAATAAATTGGTTGTAGATGGGCAGTTGTGGGGTGGTTTGACTCAGGGTATCGGCTTAGCATTAAGCGAAGACTTTGAAGATCTGAAAAAGAACACGACTTTAACCGGTTGTGGAATCCCTCAAATTAAAGATGTTCCTGATGAAATCAATCTGATTTATCAAGAAACACCTCGTCCGCTCGGACCATTCGGTGCTACTGGCTCTGGAGAGATGCCTTTATCCGGACCTCATGCATCTATCTGTAATGCGATTTTCAATGCTTGCGGCGTACGTATTACACATTTGCCGGCTTATCCTGAAAAAGTATTGGCAGGTTTAAAAGCTTTACAAAAGTAGTCTGAACATTATTACAAAGGGGCTGTTGCAAACTCGAAAAACCGATTAAAGGTTTCTGCTAAAATCGGTTAATTGTCCGAACTTGCCAATGATCCACCATGCATAGAGGCGAATACCCAATGGGTATCCGCTCTCCTGTCTGGTGGGAATACTGGCTGGGCGCGGTCAATTTAAACGGAGTTTTGCAATAGCTCTATTTTAAATTAGAAGGGTAGCAAAAAAATGGATTTAGACAAGCTATTAGAAACGGGGGATCGCTGTATTTTTAGGGAACCTCCAACTTGTACGGCCAATTGTCCTGTTCATCTGGAAATAATAGAATTTATTTCCGAAATTGAGAAAGGCGATTTTCAAAAAGCCTATAAGCTTATGGAAAAGAAGATCCCTTTTCACAGAATCATCGGTCAAATTTGCGATCATCCCTGTGAATCATTTTGCGTAAGAAGTGCGGCGGGTGGGGCGATCAGTATTTCGGAGCTGGAAAAATCGGTTCTGGAATATGGTGCAGCCAAACCTAAAAAAATATGGCCGGTTCCCAAGAAAAAGGGAAAAGTTGCCGTAATCGGTGCCGGATTAAGCGGCTTGACAGTTGCTGTGGATCTCGATAAAAAAGGTTATGAAATCGTTCTTTACGAAAAAACAGATCGTTTGGGTGGCCGACTATGGAATCATATTGGAGAATCACTCAAGGAAGATAATTTATCAGAAGAGCTTAAACTAGTAAAAGATAAGGGAATCAGCATCCAATTCAATCAAGAGCTGGATAAAAACCGCTTGATGGATTTGCTGTCGGAATATGATGCCGTTTATCTGGGCTCCGGTGGCTGGGATGAACAGCTGGAATTTGATCCAAAAACCTTTCAGGTGGACGAACTCAACCTTTTTATCGGCGGTAAAATTGTGACTCGGAATGACTCGGTTATATTTTCGGCAAGTTCAGGAAGACGGGCGGCTCTTTCGATCGAGCGCTATCTGTCAAAAGTATCGCTGACCGATTCCAGAGAGCGTGAGGGCATTTTTGAAACACCGCTTAAACAGGATGTAAGTGAAACAGAAGTTATCATAAAAGTTGAAAAACAGTCATCTATATACAGTAAAGAAGAAGCGATACAAGAAGCGAAACGCTGTATAAAGTGTCAGTGCCGAAAATGTATGGATGGCTGCAATCATTTGAGAAAATTTGACATATCACCCTATGCTTATGTGCGGCAAATCAATCATAGTGAGCGCATAATCTTAGGAACTCATTATGCCAACAAGATGATCAATTCCTGTACCGAGTGTGGATTGTGTAAAGAGGAGTGCTTTTTAGACATTAGCATGAAAGACGTTATCCAGGATACGAGAGAAAGCATGGTGGAAAGAAATAAAATGCCGGTAAGCGCACATGATTTTGCCTTGAAAGACATGGCGTTTTCAAACAGCTCACGGTTTTCATTAGTACGCAAACAACCCAGTAAAGAGCAATCCAAAGACCTGTTCTATTATCCGCTTATTTCCTTTTCCGACTATGTGAAAGGTCTGTATCATGGGACCGGAAAAACCGAATATCTCTTTTATCCCGGTTGCCAGTTGCCGGCATCCTATCCGGATGATGTCAAGAGTATTTACGAGTATCTGGTCGGACATGTTAAAGGCGATGTGGGTATTTATTTGGGCTGTTGCGGGGCTCCGGCAGATTGGGCAGGACGTCAGGATTTGATGGGCGAAAACATTGAAGCGATCAAAAAAGTCTGGGAAGAGATGGAACGACCAACCTTTATTCTAGCATGCTCCAGCTGCATCCGGGTTTTCGAGAAATATTTGCCAGAAATAAAAGTTCAGTCATTATGGGATATTTATGCGGAGAAGGGTTTGCCAAATAAAGATCAGATTAAGATCCCGCAAACATTAAGTATTCATGATGCCTGCGGTACCAGGGAAAACAGCGACCTTCATGAGAGTGTGCGAAAAATTGTATCAAAACTGGGCTATAATATTGAAGAATTGAAATATAGCCGGGAAAGAACAAAATGCTGTGGATATGGCGGCCTTGTCTACTACGCC
>JGI24143J45723_1000036_pt1 | contig 62551 bp, 49 predicted proteins | sample BarGraIncu00432A_FD_45723 | JGI IMG/M metagenome (IMG submission 45723) | reverse complement strand
TGAAAGCGAAAGCAGAGGCCAAAGCGAAAGCAGAGGCCAAAGCGAAAGAAAAGGCAGAAGCGAAAACGAAAGCAGCGGCAGAAGCCAAAGCAAAGAAAGAAGAGCAGTTACGCAATGAATTAAAGAGAAAAGCAAAAGAATTAGAAGCGGTAACGGTTCAGGCTAACGAAAAAGCAAATGCTAAAGAAAAACAAATAAGAGACGAGATAGCTCAAAAGCGTCAAAAAGCTCAAGATGAAAAAGATCGAGCAAAAAAAGCAAAAAAAGAAAAAGAACTCCCCTTCTATCTTATGTAAAATTTAATTTTGAAATCTTTAATATTCTTCTCACTACCATTTGTTTGTCAAATTGGTAGTGAGGATGGGTTTTATTTATTGTCAGAAGTTCCTTGCTTTCAAGGAACTTCTTTTTTAAATTATAGATTAGTGATTAACTGTAGGAAAATTTAGTTTTCAAATTTCTTACAACGAATTAATTTTATCAAAATCACATGACGAACTATACAAATAAAAGCGATTGTAATATAATTAAAGAAAAGCAAAAAAAGAAAAAGAGGAAAATATGGCATATTTAGCACTCTATCGAAAATATCGACCCAAAACCTTTGATGAAGTTGTGGGACAGGATAGTATAACACGGATATTAAAAAACCAAATCCAGTACAACCGAGTAGGACATGCCTATCTTTTTTCTGGTATCCGAGGTACTGGAAAAACATCATTAGCAAAAATATTTGCAAAGGCAATTAATTGTCCCAATAGTGTTGCTGGAAATCCCTGTAATGAATGCGAAGTTTGCTTAAAAATAGATCGACCCGGCGTAATGGATATCATTGAAATAGATGGGGCATCCAACCGAGGTGTAGATGAAATTCGAGAAATTCGTGAAAAAATAAAATACCCACCAACAATTGGTCAATACAAGGTCTATATTATAGATGAAGTACATATGTTAACAAAAGAAGCATTCAATGCCTTGCTGAAAACCTTGGAAGAACCTCCGGCACATGCCGTATTTATATTGGCAACCACGGAACCAAATAAATGTCCAACAACGATTCTATCACGATGTCAACGATATGAGATTCGTCCTATTCCGAAAGCACTGATCATTGGACAAATGAAAAAAATCTGTAACGATCTTGGCGTTACCATGAGTGAACAAAGCTTTGATTTTATCGCAACTCGTGGCGAAAATTCCATGCGTGATGCGCTCAGCTTATTAGATCAAATCATCGATTTGAAAGACAGCGAAGGGCGTGTTTCATTTGATGAATTACTGGCATTTACCGGTATGGCTGATAAAACGAACATTTATAATCTGCTAATAAAGATTATAAACGGTGATAGCGGCGGCGTTTTATTATGTCTCAGAGATTTAGTCTGTCATGGTAAAGAAAGTCTGTTATTAATGGATCAGTTGATTGAGTATCTCAGGGGGATATTAATTACAAAAACAGCTAAGGATACAGCGAAAGACATTTTGATTTGTACAACAGAAGATTTTGAAGCGTATAAGGAAATAGCTGAAAAAATAACCTTCGCTAAGCTTTATCAAATGATCACACAGTTGATTGATGAAAAAAATAAATTGAAATATAGCAGTCTGCAAAGTATAATCGTAGAAATGGCGTTATTAAAACTCTGCCTTGAAGATGAAGCGACAGATATAGAAAAACAAAAAAAAACGCATAATACAAAAAAAGAGATAAAGACAATCGCAGAACAACCAAAGGCAAATTATAAAATTGATCGTTTGACAATTGGTGAGAAGCTCAGCGATACACAAAAACCAAGTGTGGAGGAAATCTCGCCTGACATCATCAAAATTGAAAACGATGAAGAAAAGAATGAAATTTCACACCAAACAAAGGGATTAGCGGAATCACAAACAAAAGTTCAAAATGAAGAAAAGAAGCTTCCCCTAAAAAACGGGTCAAAACATGATGAAATGAAGCTTTTCAAAAAATTATGCGATGAAATAGGAAAGACAAATTCAGCTCAGGCCATGTTTTTAAAACGAGGTGAAGCAATATTGCAAAATGACGATCACCTGGATATTATTTATACAATTGAAAATAAAAATTATTTTCAATTTGTTAATAAACCGCAATTTATAAAAAGTTTCGAAACCATTTTATCACAAGCAACAGGGAGAAAAATAACAGTTGCTGCAAGGCTTGAGGACGACAATTTCAGCAAAATGGATTTGACTGAAAAAACACGACGCATTGTGAACAATGATGACGTGAAGATTATAAAAAATGAATGAACAAAGACAAAATCAGGTTTAAAAAAGATAGTGATATCCATGATACTTTAGTGTTATAATAGTCACGTTATTAAGATTAGAAAAAGAACGTAGGAGGATATATAATGGCTAAAAGAAAAATGCCCGGCAGTATGCCTGGTGGTATGGGTGGCGGTAATATGAATAATATGATGAAACAAGTGCAAAAGATGCAACAGGATATGGAAAAACTACAGAGCGAATTGGAAGAAAGAGAAGTTGAAGCCACTGCTGGCGGTGGTGCCGTTAAAGTAGTAGCAACAGGAAAGAAGATCATCCGGTCAATAAAAATTGACCCAGAAGTTATTGATGAGGATGATGTTGAAATGCTGGAAGATCTTATCATAGCAGCAGTCAATGAAGCCATAACAAAAGCTGAAGACATGGTCAATACCGAGATGGGAAAAATTACCGGTGGTATGAACATTCCGGGTCTTATGTAGGTTTATTGATGGGTTATTATCCGAAGACCCTTGAACGCTTAGTTCTAGAACTGGGAAAGTTGCCAGGTATTGGCGAAAAAACAGCTCAGAGACTGGCGTTTCATATTATTAATTTATCAGGCGAAGAAATATCAAGCCTTTCTGAGGCTATCGTATCAGCAAAACAAAAGATTGTATTGTGTAAAAAATGTTTTAACATTACCGATAAAGAAATCTGTGATATTTGTGAAAATCCAAAGCGTGATCAGCAAACAATTTGCGTTGTGCAAAATAGTCGGGATATCTTTGCAGTTGAAAAAACGCGGGAGTACAACGGTCTGTATCACGTGCTGCACGGAGCAATTTCACCTTTAGACGGCATTGGTCCCCAGGATATCAAAGCAAGGGAACTTTTGCTGCGAATCGGAGAGAACGACATTGAAGAAGTTATTATGGCAACAAACGCAACCGTTGAAGGTGAAGCGACGGCCATGTATTTAGGTAATCTTATCAGCCCACTGGGAGTAAAAGTGACTCGTCTCGCCAAAGGGATTCCTATCGGAGCTGATTTAGAATATACAGATGAAATTACATTGATTAAAGCATTTGAAGGAAGAAGCGAGATCTAAATACCTTTAAAAAAAGGAGCGTTAAATGATGTTTGTTAAAGAAGGAATTATTGCATCACCAGGAATTGCGATTGCAAAAGCATTTGTTTACGAAAAAAGTGTGGTAGAGGTCAATCTGAACAAAGTAAATGATGCTCAGAGAGAACTAGCAAGATTTCATTGCGCATTAAAGGAAAGTCATGAACAAATTGAAAACATAAGGTTAAAAGCCATCAGTGAGTTTGGAGACGAAGAGGGCGCTATTTTTGAAGCACATGCCATGGTTTTAGAAGACCCGGAGTTTACAGATGGTGTAGAAGCTGAAATTAATGATAATCATTTAAGTGCAGATTATGCTGTTAAAATTGTGACAGATCGATTTTGTGGGATCTTTGATCAAATGGATGATCCGTATTTTAGCGCCAGAGCACTCGATATTAAAGATGTAGGGACTCGGGTATTGCAAAATATTTTGGGTGTTGTTCAGGCAGATTTATCAAGGCTTGATGAGGATGTGATCATCATTGCAGATGACCTTACCCCATCAGATACAGCTCAAATGGATAAAAAACGAGTCAAAGGTTTTGTGACAAATATTGGGAGTCGGACATCACACACGGCCATCATTGCAAGAAGTCTGGAAATACCTGCGGTACTGGGACTTTATGATATAACAAAAACAGTAAAAACGGGAGATATCATTGTGGTCGATGGACTGGCAGGTCAGGTCACAGTAAATCCAAATGCAGAACAAACAGAAAACTTCAAAATAGAAAAGAAGAAATATCAAGAGTACCGAAAAGAATTAGAAGAACTGAAAGATTTTGAAGCGATCACTCTAGATGGACACAAGGTAGAATTAGTGGGAAACATCGGCGAAACAAACGATATTGACGGCGTAATAAAAAACGGTGGAGTGGGAATTGGCCTCTTTCGCACCGAGCTTTTATACATGAACAGTGATACAATGCCAGGGGAAGAAAAACAATTAGCAGCCTATCGCTCAGCTTTGGAAGCCTTTCCCAATGGCCCGGTTATCATCAGAACATTAGATATTGGGGGTGATAAAAAACTTTCGTATTTATCGATGGATGATGAAGCTAATCCGTTTTTAGGCCTTCGCGCAATCCGACTTTGTTTCAAAGAGGTGGAACTTTTCAAAATTCAACTTCGGGCAATATTAAGAGCAAGTGTTTATGGAAATGCTCATATCATGTTTCCAATGATATCTTCCATTACAGAAGTCAGACAGGCAAAAGCAATTTTATCAGAGTGTATGAAGGAATTGGATGAAGCCAATATACCATATGATAAAAAGATTAAAATTGGCGTCATGATTGAAATTCCATCGGCAGCTATCGCGGCTGATATTATTGCAAAAGAAGTGGATTTCTTCAGTATCGGTACCAATGATTTATGTCAGTATACCCTTGCTGTTGATCGGATGAACCAGGATGTGGCCTATTTGTATGATCCATTTAATCCTGCTATTTTGCGTCTTGTCAGACAGGTGACAAATGTTTCAAATAATCAAACCAATTGTTTTACAGGAATGTGTGGCGAAATGGCGGGAGATCCCATGGCAGCTATTTTACTATTGGGACTGGGTCTTGACGAATTTAGCATGAGTGCTTTTTCCATTCCGAAAATTAAAAAAATTATTCGTAGTGTTCGATATGAGGATGCAAAAGCCATTGCACAAACAGCACTAAACCTTGAAACCGGCGAAGAAGTGACGAACTATATTCTGGCAGAAATGAAGAAACTAGAAATAGATATTTAAATAAAATCAAGAGGAGGAAATACAATGATAAAAAAAGAAGTGACTGTGTTGAATGTTACTGGTTTACATGCCCGACCTGCTTCGATGTTTGTTCAAACAGCAGGTAAATTCAAATCAAAGATTTTCGTTATAAAAGAAGGTAATTCGATTAATGCAAAAAGTATCATGGGGATTATGGCTGGAGGAATTGCCCAGGGAACGACAATTGAGATTCAGGCTGAAGGGGAAGACGAAACTGAAGCAGTGGATGCATTGATTCAATTGATTAATGATAAATTTGGAGAATAGTTGCAACTAAATAAAAAATAAAATAAAATGCTGTTAATTAGAGGCTTATTAGGGTAAAATGTAGTCAATATCACAATGAAAAGTGGAGGAATTAAAATGAGCAGTAACAAATTATATTTTGTTGGTGGACTTTTTCTAGGAACCATCATCGGCGGTACTCTTGGTGTATTAATGGCACCTTCATCAGGTCTGGAAACTCGAAAAAAACTGGCAGAAGGTACCGAAGAAGTTTTGGGAAATGCTTATGATCAAGCCGTAGAATATGGTGAAAACCTCAAAGAACAATTCCAGGATATGCAGGAACAATTTACCGAGCGTGTAAATGAATACAAGAATCAGATTGAAAACAAAATACAGGAAATTCAGGATGAAGTTGAACAGGATATTGCAGATTTAAATGATGAGTTAGAAGCTCTTGAAAAAGAAGATAATGAGCTGGCTACCGGTGCTAAGGTTATCACAAGCGAAGACACTGAACTGGATGCTGAAGCAATTAAAAAAGAAGCAGAGTAAGGGTAAATAGGAAATCATAGATGATTACATTAAATTTTAGCTTGTGGGAATTGGCTATATTATTAGTGGGAATTGCCTTTATTATTGGCACCATTTATTTGGTGAAGATGTTTAAAAGCATTGCAATGACTTTTGACATAACCACGAAGCTTATGGAAGATAACCGGTTGGTACTTCAGCGTATCATGGAAAATACTGATGATATCACAAAATCTTCAGCTCATGTGGTTGAAACGGCAAGCGATATGGTCGATGAAGTTGGAGATGCCTTAAATACGATCAAACAAGATGTGATTGATCCTGTTGTAAAAGCGGCATCGGTACTTAAAAAAGGATTAGGAATTTTTCAGACTAAAAGTAAAAAAGAAAAAATATAGGCCATGATTTATAACTCTGGGCCCAATGATGGTAGTCACCCTCATTGGGTCTAGTTTCAAATTTACGACTACCCATGACCAAAAATAAACTCGCAAGGCGTGTTTCATGCGGTATTATGTGAGAAATGGAGTTCTAAATGGATAATAAAAACATAGCAGGAACTGAACAGGCAACCATGATTAGCATAAAAGGTGAAATTGATATTTATTCGATTGGAAAATTCAGAGAATCGATTGAAGAGAGAATTGAAACACAGGCACCTGAAATTATTTTAGATTGTACGGAATTATCCTATATGGACAGTACGGGGATGGGAGTTCTGATTGAATTAAGAAATAAAGCAAAAGAAATGGGTCAAAAGATTATTATGATGAATCCTCGCCCCAATATAAAAAAATTATTGAACATCACTGGCGTCGATAAAATCATCGATATTATTGAAAACCCGATTAATCAATCATAAGAGAAGAGGGATGAAAATGGATAGGATTAGATTGACCCTGCCAACAAAGCCGGAATATGTAAGTCTCGCACGTCTTACGATAGCGTCAGTAGCAAACAATATGGGCTTTTCCATTGGAGATGTAGAAGATCTCAAGGTTGCCGTTTCTGAAGCATGTACAAATGCTTTAAATCACAGCATGAATCCAGACACGACCTATGATTTGATCTATATTGTAGAAGAAAATGAAAAACTCAGTTTCACCGTTACAGACAGAGGTGTTGGCTTTGAACCGGAGACAGTGGTTGAACCAGATCTAAACGGGAAAAAAGTAAATGGTTTTGGGTTGTTTATTATCAAATCACTAATGGATAGGGTGGATATTGTTAGTGAGAAGGGAGCAGGAACTTCTATAACCATGATTAAAAACCTATCGACGGCCAATGAAATATGAACGAAAGATCAGTAAAGAAGACGTTAAAAAATTATTTGTCGAGTATGGAAAAACCAGAGATCGTGAGTTAAGAGATCGATTGATTGAAAATCATCTGTATATACCCAAAATACTTTCAAGAAAGTATGGACATAAAAGCGGAGATAATGATGATATTTTTCAAGTGGCTTGTTTAGGCTTGATGTATGCCGTAGAACGGTTTGATGTAAGCCGGGGTTATGAGTTTGATACCTTTGCGACGCCGACGATTGTCGGCGAAATCAAACGCTATTATCGAGACCGAGAGTGGCTGATACGAATCCCGAGAAAGATTCAAGACCTGAATCGAGAAATTAATCAAACCCGGACGATGTTGGAACATAAACTGATGCGGTCACCGACGATTACAGAAATTGCTGTTTATCTTGAAATTTCTGAAGAAAGTATCATCAAGGCAATGGAAAGCAGCAATGCATATTATCCAAAATCTCTTTCAATGGAATATGAAAGCAATCAAGACGGACAAGAAGTAAGCTTGATGGATTTATTGGGAAACATGGATAATAACATGGAAAATGTTGAAAACATCGACCTCTTGAAGAAAAAGATACAAGNTTTGAATCCGGTGGAAAAAATCATTGTTGAACAACGCTTTTTTCAGGGGAAAACTCAAAAAGAAGTAGCTGAGTATATCAATAAATCACAAATGACAGTATCGCGTATAGAAAAAAAAATAATGAAGAAAATTAAAGAGGATTTATAAACAACGACTGTTGAACTGAAAGTCCACAATGATTCACTTTTATAAATCTTTTTGTAGATTATTTTTACAAAATATTATAGAATAGCATTATATATAAACCAATAGAATCATTGGCAAAAATAAGCGAGGGGGAAACATCATGAAAACGTATCCAACTAGAAGCATTCGTAACATTCTTATACTAGGTCACGGGGGAAGCGGCAAGACAACCTTGACTGAAGCACTGGCATTTAATGCCGGTGCCATTGATCGTATGGGAAGAATTGACGAGGGAAATACCCTATCGGACTTTGATCCAGAAGAGAAGAAACGAAAATTTTCAATTTCTTCAGCTATTATTCCATTAGAATTTGGTGGACACAAGATCAATCTTATTGATGTGCCTGGTTATTTTGATTTTATTGGGGATGCCTATGCGGCTCTTCGCGTAGCGGATGCCATTGTTATTGTAATTGATGCACTTTCAGGGGTGCAGGTAGGAACAGAAAAAGCGATTGAATTATTAGAAAAAGCAAATATTCCGGCTTTTATTGTTGTTAATAAAATGGACAGAGAAAATGCCACCTTTGCCAAGGTAATGGATGAATTAAAGGAAACCTTTGGAAACAAAGTCGTACCGTTTGAATTACCAATGGGCGAAGGCGAAAACATGAATGGGGTTGTTAACATCGTTGACATGACAGGGAGCGAACGAAAAGAAAATCGCTGTTTTGATGTCGCCATTTCAGATGAGATGAAAGCTGAATTAGAACCATACCGGGACATGATCATGGAATCAGTTGCGCAAACCAGCGAAGACCTGATGGAAAAATATTTTGAAGGGGAAGAGCTGACCCAGAATGAAATACATACTGGTATTCGTAAAGGAATTGATAATGGTGAATTAATACCGGTATTATGTACATCAGCGACATTAAACATTGGGGTTGAAACCCTTGAAAACATGATCATCGAATATCTTCCTTCGCCTGGTAACGGAAAATTTGAAATAGGCAAAGATCCCCGAAACAAAAAAGAAATTGAAAGAAAATGCAGTAATAAAGAATCATTTTCAGCATTGGTGTTTAAAACCATTGCGGATCCATTTGTTGGAAAACTGTCTATTTTTAAAGTCATGTCCGGCGTTCTCGATCATTCCATAGAAATATATAATTCGACACAGGAAATCAAGGAAAAGACCAACCACATTTATGTGCTGAGAGGAAACAAACAAATTGAAGTTGAAAAGCTGGAATCAGGGGACATTGGCGCATTTTCTAAATTAGGCAGTACGATTACCGGAGATACTTTATGCCACGGCAAAGATCCGATTGTTTATGATAAAATTGATTTTCCAAAACCGATTATTTCAATGGCAATTGAACCAAAAACAAAAGCCGATATTGATAAATTATCAACGGGACTCCACCGCTTGGTTGAAGAAGATCCGACAATGACATTTGGGCGAAATAGCGAAACAAAACAAACTTTGATTTCTGGTTTGGGAGAAATGCATCTGGAAATTATTTCTCAGAAGCTGAAACAAAAATTTGGTGTTGAGGTAAACCTGGTCGATATGAAAGTGCCTTACCGTGAAACCATTAAAAAGAAAGCAACAGCTGAAGGCAAACATAAAAAGCAATCTGGCGGCAGCGGTCAATTCGGACATGTCTGGATTACATTTGAACCGGGTGATTCACAGAATGCGCCATTTGAATTTGTCGATAAGGTAGTTGGCGGAGCCGTTCCTCGAAACTTTATACCAGCGGTTGAAAAGGGCCTTGAAACATGTATGCTTGAAGGCATTCTGGCAGGATATCCGGTTACCGGAGTAAGAGCCATTCTTTATGACGGTTCATATCATGCGGTAGATTCCGATGAAATGTCCTTTAAAAGCGCAGCCACTTTGGCTTATCGAAAAGCGATGAAAGAGGCATCACCCGTTCTACTCGAACCTATTTATCATATTGATATCGTGATTCCTGAAGAATACATGGGGGATATCATGGGGGATTTAAACAAAAAACGCGGACGTATTATGGGGATGGAACCTGCATCAGGCGGAAAACAGCGAATCCTGGCAGAAGCGCCTTTAGCAGAAATGTTTAAGTATGCAACTGAACTGCGATCAATGACACAAGCCAGAGGAGAATTCACAATGGAATTTGTTCGTTATGAAGAAGCCCCAATTCTGAACGCGGAAAAGGTTATTGCCGAAGCACTAAAAGAAAAAGAACAAAAATAGTCTTAAGACAGATGTATTATACAGTGTCTGGGTTTTATGAAACCCAGACACTGTATGATTTTGACAAAATTTTAATTGTTAATTACTTATGGTTAAAATAAAACATTATGCCAATAATCTGAGAGACGTGAAGAAATTCACGTTATTTTTTTTATTTAAAAACCTTTGGATTATGTTATAATAATGCGATCAGGTTATGAAGGAGTTGCAAATGGAATTATTAGAAGAAAAAATTAGAACAGAAGGTTGTGTTAAAGGTCAGGGAATACTTAAGGTTGATTCATTTTTGAATCACCAGTTGGATGTAGCCTTATTTGAAGAAATGGGCAAAGCCTTTTCCAAACGCTTTGCCGGAGAGGGAGTCAATAAAATCTTGACAATCGAGTCATCAGGAATTGCTATTGCAACCAGCACGGCCAGATATTTTGACTATTGTCCGGTGGTTTTTGGAAAAAAGGTTGTTTCACTAAACCTCGACAATGAAATCTATTCCAGTGACGTATATTCCTATACAAAGCAGCAAGCTTATAAGATTATGGTTTCAAAAAAATATATTAATAAAAGCGATCGTATTTTAATTATTGACGATTTTCTTGCCAATGGAAAAGCTGTTGAAGCATTAATTGGTGTGATCAACCAGGCCGGGGCAACATTGGTGGGAGTTGGCATTGCCATTGAAAAAGGATTTCAAGAAGGCGGTGCGTTGCTGAGACAACAGGGAATTGCATTGGAATCGCTGGCAATTGTGGATGAGATGAGTGTAAAAAAAGGAATCGTATTTCGTGATCAATCGGAAAAGAAGTGAAAATATGGAAAAAAATGGACCCATTGGACTCATCGATTCAGGCATTGGCGGCTTCACCGTTTTGAAAGAACTGCAGGACCGTTTACCCAGCGAGAACTATCTCTATTTTGGAGATTCAATGCGCATGCCTTACGGTGAGCGAGAAAATGACGAGATCATTTTTCTAGCCAACGCAATCATCAGAGATCTGGAAAACAGAGGCGTTAAAGCAATTGTTTTAGCCTGCAACACTATTTCATCCTTAATATCAGAACTAACCTCCCGGGTTCCCTTATTCAGCGTGATTGAAGCCGGTGTTCAGGAAACGCTTAATTGGCGAAAAAGTGGTCTGGTTGGGCTTATTGCCACCACCGCGACTGTGAAAAACAGAGGATATGAACGGGAAATGGAACTTTGGACAAAAGACGTGAAATACATTGCCCAGGGAACATGCACCCTGGGAAAAGTCATTAATGACGGCAATGGAAATTTGAAATTATTAAAAAAAAATATTGAGGAAGCGGTCGAGCCGATTATTTTGAAGGGAATCAAAAGAGGAATCATCATTGAGGAGCTTTTGCTGGGATGCACCCACTTTCCCATTGTATCCGGCACGATCCGGCAAATGTATCCGGAACTGACGCTCATTAATCCGGCCAATGGTTTGGTCAGACAACTGGATAAGCATCTTAAAGAATTTGATTACTACAATACCGAAGAAACAGCTGGATCGGGCATCACTAAAATTCTTACGACCGGCGATTATGATATTTTCGAGAGAATGATTAAAGAGCTTGATCTCAACTGTGATGCACTCGAAATGACAGAATTGAAATTATCTTAAGAGAAAAGGAGTTATTTATGGAAACACCAGCAAAAAAAATTGTGTATAGCGGCATACAGCCGTCAGGAACCTTTACAATCGGAAATTATTTTGGAGCGATGAAAAATTGGGTAAAACTGCAGGAAGACTATCAAAGCATTTTTTGTGTGGTCGATCTTCATGCCATCACCATGCCTCAAAACCCGGCGGATTTACGGAGACGTACCTATGAATCCATGGCATTGCTGTTAGCACTTGGAATTGATCCGGAAAAGTCAATCGTGTATGTTCAGTCCATGGTACCGGAACATGCTGAATTAACATGGATTTTAAACTGCTGCACCTATATGGGTGAACTGAGCCGAATGACGCAGTTCAAAGATAAATCCAAAAAACAGGGAGAAAATATTCGGGTCGGTCTTTTTGATTATCCGGTGCTAATGGCCGCGGACATTCTCCTTTATCAAACGGATTTTGTACCGGTAGGAAATGACCAGCGTCAGCATGTTGAATTGGCGAGAGATATCGCAACGCGTTTTAATCAACAATATGGGGATGTTTTTAAAATTCCGGAGGCATATTTTGGAGAATCTGGAGCCAGAATTATGAGTCTTCAGGATCCAACAAAAAAGATGTCCAAATCGGACGAAAATTTAAATGGGTTTATTTCTTTATTGGATGATCCAAAAACTATTGTGAAGAAATTCAAACGAGCCATAACCGATTCAGAAATGAACGTTCATCACAACCGCGAAGAAAAACCCGGCGTTTCCAATCTGATGGAAATTTACAGCTGTGCCACCGGAAAAAACCTCGATGCGATTGCGCAGGAATTTGAGGGCAAAGGCTATGGTGATTTTAAACTGGCAGTGGGAGAAGCGGTGGCTGAAACCATCATTCCAGTACAAACGGAATACAAGCGTTTGCTTAAAGAAAAAGATTATCTCAATACCATTATGCACACCCATGCTGAAAAGGCATCCATGATGGCATGGAAAACATTGACAAAAGCGAGAAAAAAAGTCGGCTTTGTGACCGTATAACACATTCTACCAGCTCTTCAGAAGAAGGCTGGTATTTTTTTAAATAAAGTCAGACGTTCAGAAAGGAAAAAGAAGTGGGAATTACAATCATTACCGGTCGTCAGTCACAGACCTTGAGCCGAACGGTTTATCATGAAATTGGAAAGGCCCTGGAATCTGGAAAAGAGAAGCTTTACCTGATGGTTCCGGAACAGTTTACTCTGGGTGCGGAAGAAGCGCTTATCAAAGCCAATAATCTTAACGGTCTGCTAAATGTGGAAGTATTAAGTCCGAACCGACTTGGTGACCGGGTTTTAAAAGAAACCGGCGGACTGACTAAAACCTATATGGATGCGCACGGTAAAAATATGCTGCTTCAAAAAACCCTGGGCGAAATTCAGGAAGAGTTAACCATTTACCGTAGCAGTGTTAAAAAACCAGGCTTTCTTCAGAGTATTTCAGATTTAATCAGTGAATTAAAACAAAATGAGATTTCACCGGAAAATCTGGAAGAAAGCATCAAAAACCTTAGCCACGGGATGATGCCGCAGAAAATCGGGGATATTGTAAAAATTTATGGTCATTTTAGAGATTTGCTGGGTGAAGACAGAAAAGACGAAGAGGATTTTCAAAGCCTAGTCTGTGAAAAAATTTCATTGGCAGGTTTTTTGAGAAATTCCGAGATTTGGCTGGATGGCTTTCAGAATTTTTCAACCCAGGACTATCACATGATCCGGAATTTAGTGGAGACTGTCAATGAGTTTCATATTGCTATTCCCTGGGATCCGAATCCGGAGTCTAGAGATAAGGAAGTCTTTCAGCTGACACAGAATACCGTAAATGCCATCAAGGATATTGGCGCACGGGCCAATGTAGCATTCAAAATGGTGAAGGTACCTAATAAAGAATCAAAAAGCAGAGAACTGAATCATCTGGAAGCCAATCTTTTTGCCTATCCCAAAAAAGAATACCCGTCTGAGGTTGGGCAAATTACACTGACTCAATGTGAAAATACCTGGGAAGAAGTGGAAAGAGGCGCTCAAAAAATTCTGGAGCTCATTCGGGAGAAGCAATTCTCCTTTCGGGATATTGTGGTTCTTACCGGGGATATTGATGAATACGGAAGCAACATTAAACGGGTCTTTACCCAATATAAAATTCCCTATTTTATGGACGACTTGCGGGCCATCGGGGACAACCACCTGGTGGAAGCCGTGATTTCAGCCTTGGAAGCCATCCAGAACAATTATCGCTTTGATGATATTTTTGGTTTTGTAAAAACCGGATTTTCACCCATCACGTTGTCGGAATGTGAAGATTTGGAAAACTACGTACTGGAATTTGGAATCAGAGGTAAACAGTGGGAAAAGGAATTTACGAAAATCAGCCTAAATGAAGCCCTGGACCTGGAAACGCTCAATGAACTCCGAGTAAGACTCATTGAACCCCTGGCAGTTTTACAGGAAGCAATGAGAACAAAACAAACATGTGGAGAATACACCCAGGCGCTTTATGAATTTCTGCTGACCATTCAGACACCTGAAAAAATTGATGTACTGGTGGAAAAACTTTCAGAAGATGGCAATTATGAAGCGGCGGGAATCTACCATCAGATTTGGAATATACTCATGGAGGTATTCGACCAGATAGCGGAAACAATGGGAGCAGATGACGCCGATAAAGAAGATTATCTGCGTATTTTAAAAAGCGGTTTTCAGGGGTATCGTCTGGGGATTATTCCCCCCAACCGGGATTATGTGAACATCACCGATTTGCGAAGAGGCCGAAGCAGCGGCTTTGAAGTGCTGGTCGTTTTTGGATTAAATGAAGGAAAGATACCCGGCACCGGCACTGAACCCAATCTTTTTTCAGATGTGGAACGCCAGATATTGGGAAGCGTCCAAATCAATCTCCAGAACAATCGCGGGTTTCAGATGGATCAGGAACGTTTTCTCGTTTATGATCTATTAACCAAACCGCAATCACAACTGTGTTTATATTGGGCTCTCACTGATTTGGAAGGAAACTCGCAGCAGCCCAGCATACTACTGAGTCAAATTCTGGGTATCTTTCCGAAAATAGAAATAGCCTTTACGCTTTCATCAGGCAGTCAAAGCTTCTGGGAGCAATTAAGTACCCCGGAAAGCACCCTCTGGCATCTGGTGAGTTATTCAAGAAATAAAAAAGAGCTGATTCAAGGGGAAAATGCTGAAGAAGATGGATTATGGGAAACAGTGAAGACTTGGTATAAAAACAATCCGCACTACAAAAAGAAATATCGGGTATTGGAGGCGGCCCTGAACTATATCGGAATTTCTCCGGATATGACGCCCAATGAGGCAACCCAGCTTTACGGCAGAAACCTGCGCACCAGCATCAGCCGTTTGGAAAGCCATCGACAATGCCCGTTTTCCCATTACGTCAAGTATGGGTTAAAGCCGGAAGGGCGGCCCATCTATAGCATTCAGGCACCGGAAATCGGAAATCTGCTTCATGATCTTATCGATGGCTTTTTCAAAAAAGCCCAGGCTGAAAGCTTGGATTTAAGGACCCTTCCGAAAACAGAAAGAGATTTAATCGTTGAAAATGTAATGGCAACCTGCCTGCCGCAAATTAAAACCAATGTTTTCAACAGCACTGGACAGAATCAGTATCTGGGGAAAAAACTGGAACGGGTGGGAAAAAAATCCATCGACGTGTTAATTGAACAATTAAACGCCGGGGATTTTGAACCCAAAGCGACAGAGTTCAGCTTTGAACAGGAAATCATGTTACCGGATGAGAAAATGGGCAATGCAAAAATTTACGGAAAAATAGACCGTTTGGATTTATACAAAAAAGATGGAAATACCTGGGTCAAAGTCATTGATTATAAAACAGGTAACAAAAAATTAGGCTATGACGATATTTATTACGGCTTGTCACTGCAACTGCTGGTTTATCTGGACGGCGCCATGACTGTGATCAGTGGGGACGAGATTCAACCAGGAGGAACCTTCTATTTTTATGTGGACGATCCCATTCCGCGCGTTGATTTAGAAGAAGAAATCCAGGGGGCCATCAACAAAACCTTTAAGCTTAATGGACTGCTTCTGGATGACGATGAAGTCATCGAGGCAATGGATAACAACCGCGATAAAAATGCCTCCGCTGTTCTGCCAGTTTACGGTTCGGAATCAAAATTGAGCCGATCTGAGTTTGACGCCATTATCAGTTATGTAAGAAAAACCGTCATTCGTCAAATCAAACGGATCTATCAGGGCGATATAAAAATCAAACCCTACCGAAAAGGCCCATCCGATGCCTGCCAGTATTGCGAGTATAAAGGGATCTGTCAATTCGACGATGATATCGTACAGGGCGGCTACGATGTATTGAAAAAGACGATGAAAAAAGACGTATTTTTTCAGCTCATTCAGGGGGGAGAAACAAATGAAGTGGACCAGTGATCAAAAAAAAGCCATCGAAAACAGACAGACAAACATGCTGGTTTCAGCCGCGGCCGGATCGGGGAAAACGGCGCTTCTGATTGAGCGTGTGATTCGCATTATTCTGGAGGAGAAAGTCGGTGTGGACGAACTCCTGATTCTCACCTTCACCCGCGGCGCCGCCGGTGAATTGAAAAACCGCCTGAGTCAGGCGCTGTCAAAAGAATTGGAAAACCCTGTCAATGATCGAAGCTTTTTAATGAAGCAGATGAATAGTTTAGGCGGAGCATCGATATCAACCCTCCATTCCTTTTGCCTCGGCGTTTTACGGCAGTACTTTCATAAGGGCGACATCGACCCAGGTTTCGCCATCGGCAATGAAACCGAGATTGCCCTGATGCTGAACGAAACCCTGGAAGAGGTGTTTGAGGATGAATATTTATTGGCGACCGAAAAAGAAGCGTCCGGGGATCATCCGGAAATTGATTTTCTGGAACTGGTGGAAAAATACAGCGGAAACAAAAATGACCAGGCCCTGAAGGATACGGTTGAAAGCCTGTACCGATTTCTGGTGACCCAGCCAAACTCAAAAGACTGGTGCGATAAGGCACTTTCCCGTTTCGAATGCGATGAAAAAATGCTTCCGGATTCCGTTTGGGGACAGTCGTTAATTACCATTATCCAGACGGAGCTTCATGGCGCTGAAGATTATGCTAAAAAAGCCTTTGCAGCAAGCGCTGCGGAAGGCTTTGAAAAAACGCATGAACAAATGGAAAACGAGGTGCTGGCCATCAGGGATTTGGAAACCCTGATGACTCAGGATTTAGAAAAAGGCCTGAAAGCGCTGAAAACCATTAAATATGAACGGTTTAAGGGAAATGCGAAACAGGATGCCGAGCTGAATGGGGTCATAAAAAAATACCGGGACGAAGCAAAGAAAAGCATGGAAAGCCTTAAAAAAAGTTTTGCCATCAGTCTGGATGAAATGGTGAAAGAACTAAATGATTTAAAAAAGCCCATGGTGGATTTGGTCATGTTGACGCAAAAGTTCAGGGCCGCATTTCAAAAGAAAAAAGCCAAAAAAAATCTTGTGGATTACAATGACCTGGAACAATTAACCCTTAAGGTTCTATCAGACCCTGAGGTGGCGCAGGAAGTCAAAGGCAGATACAAATATGTGTTCCTGGATGAATACCAGGACACCAACGAAATGCAGGAAACCATCCTCCTGCGCATTGTCAGAGATAATAATTATTTCATGGTTGGCGACGTCAAACAGAGCATCTACCGTTTCCGTCTGGCAGACCCCACCATTTTCATTAACAAATACGAAACCTTCGGTACCGATATCGATGCGCAGAACAGTCTGGTTACTCTCAACAAAAACTTCAGAAGTGCCCGGGGCGTGATTAATGGCATCAATTCTATTTTCAGCCGAATCATGACCCCGGGACTCGGAGAAATCGAATATGATGAGCAGGCGATGCTGAACAAAGGCCTGCCTCATGATGGACCCTATGAAAAAACGGAAATCCATCTGATTGAAGAAAAGCCGCAATCGAAAGAAGCGGATGAGTATGAAGAAGAAAATCAGGAAGATCAGACCGCAGTGGAAATCGAAGCACGCTTTGTGGCGAGGAAAATACAATCCCTGGTGGGAACAAGCTTTTTTGATACGCGTCATAATGTGAAACGAACCATTAACTACGGTGATTTCGGGGTTCTGATGAGAAGCGTGGCTGGAAGAGGGGATGTCTACCTGAAGATTTTCAGCGAGTTGGGAATTCCCACGTATTTTGACGGAGGAACCAATTACTACGAATCCCTGGAAATCACCATGATTCTGAATCTGCTGAATTTAATGGACAATCAGCATCAGGACCTGCCCCTGTTAAGTGTGATGACCTCACCCATCGGGAGCTTTACGACCACGGAATGCACAAAGTTGCGGATTAAACATCCCCAGGGCTTTTTTTACCAGGCGGTTGAGGCTTACCGGGGAGAAGAAAAGGATGAGCTTTCAGAAAAACTCGCTGTTTTTTATAATCAGCTGAATCACTGGAGGAACGAGTCGAAGCTGATGCCGGTAGAAGATTTTTTATGGAAAATCTATTTGGAATCCGACTATTACGCTTTTGTCGGAGCCTTGCCAGGAGGAGAACAGCGACAGTGCAATTTAAGAATTTTGTTGAAACGGGCCGGAGACTATAAGAAATCAACCCTCAAGGGCCTCTATCAATTCATCCGCTTTGTCGAAAACATGAAAAAACATAAACAGGACATTTCACCGCCGGCAATGGTGAGCAGTAACGAATCCGTTGTGCGGCTCATGACCGTCCATAAAAGTAAAGGCCTTGAATTCCCCATTGTTTTTCTCAGTGGGGCAGGGAAGGGTTTCAACAAGCGGAGCAATAACAACCAAATATTATTTCACAAGGATTTGGGCATTTGTCCGGACTATGTGAATTTAAAAAAACGATTCAAACACAATTCTCTGGCCAAAGAGGTCTGCAAGGCTCAAAGCAATATGGAAATGCTTTCCGAAGAAATGCGGCTGCTTTACGTGGGGATGACAAGAGCCGAAGAAAAACTCTACATTGTCGGGACGGTCAAAAATCCGGAAAAGGCTTTGGAAAAATGGCGGGAAGAACCGGATGAGTACCATTTACTGAATGCATCAAGTCTGCTGGACTGGGTGATGCTGGGCGTTATCGGCGGAAAAAAGGTTCCTGAAATTTCCGACACCCTGGAGCTGGAAGATTTTATTATTTATCGTCATAATGAGGACACCGAAAATAGGGAAACAGCCGGTGAAGAAACAGCTGAAGAGATTGAGCTGGCTGAAGAAGCGGGCCCAATCGAGCCGGCAAAAAAGGAAATCAGTCAGAAAGAAAAGGATGCGATAGCCAATCGATTGAATTATCGTTACCCGGAAAAAGCGGATAATGATCTCCCCAGCAAGATGAGTGTCACTGAGATAAAGAACGTCCAGAAAGCTAAATCGGAAGAAAATGCGGTCATCAAGAAAAAGTTACCCGGGCGAAGCGAAGGACCGAAATTTTTAGAAAAAAAACAGGGTGAGTTTTCACCCGCCCAACGGGGAACTGCGCTCCATTTGCTATTGGAAGTTATTGATCTGGCGCCGCTTCAAAAACAGCTCAGCAGCCATGGCAAAAATGATCTGACTGTTTTTTTGGAAAAACAGCTTCCGGAAGAGGTCGAACGACTGATTCAAAAAGAATTCCTGCCGGAGAAACTGGCAAAAACCATCGATCTTTCCAATCTCATTGACTTTTATACTTCCCCGCTGGGGATCCGTCTTTTGTCAGCAGAAAAAGTAAGACGGGAGATCCCGTTCAACTATGGCTACGATCCGGGAAATGTCCGAAGCGAATGGAGCGGGATCAAAGAAAAAATAACCGTACAGGGGATCATCGACTGTGCCTTTATGGAGGAAGAGCAGTGGGTGCTCATTGACTACAAAACTGATTTCTATAAAGACCCTGTTCAAAGAGACACACTTTTAAATGGTTATGAGGTCCAGGTGAATCTCTACGCAGAGGCCATGACAGCACTGACCGGAATTCCGGTGAAAGAAAAAATAATTGCTTTTATTACCATGAAAGAAAATGTTTTCTTAAACAAACCATGATAGAATAAAAAGAAATGTTTCGGTTTGATTCGTAGGGGCGGGGATTACCCGCCTGGAAATGTAAGGGTAAAAGATTGATAATCGCCCCTACAGTCCTAAATTATCAGGTATATGAAACATAGATAATCGAAATAAAAATTAGAATTAGGAAATGAAAATGAAAGCATTGCAAAAAGACACGTTTAGAGAAATAAAAAAATCCCGAAATCGGTTTTTATCGATTGTGGTCATTATCGCACTGGGGATTTGTTTTTTTGTCGGGATCAAGTCCACTGGACCGAGCATGAAATACACGGTTGACCAATACTATCAAAGTCAGCAGCTGATGGACATTCGCCTCGTCTCCACCTATGGTTTTCAAGATGCCGATGTGGAAGCCATTAAAAATACCCCGGGGGTGGATACCGTAATGCCCAGCTACTCGGCTGATGCCATTATTGAACAGGGTGAGAAACGACCGGTCATAAAACTTCTGGCCTTACAGGATAACCAGGAGCTGAATCAGCCCCTCCTCATTGAAGGACGGTTGCCGGAAAATGCTGGGGAAATTGTATTGGAAGAGCCTCGGGACGAAAAAAATGCGATGATTTCCAATGATGACTATCAATTAGGGGATACCATCAAGCTGTCTTCAGAAGCTGGAAATGACCGGTTGTCAGATTCCCTGAAAAATGATAGCTTCACGATTGTGGGTTTTGTAAGGTCCCCCCAGTATGTATCCATTGAACGGGGAAATACGACAATCGGCAGCGGTAAGATTAGCTATTATGGTTTTGTACCGGCATCAGATTTCGCTTTTGAACGATACACGGAAGTCGATGTTTTATCGACTGCCTCAGCCAACGGCATATCCGCATTTTCAACCGAATATTCGGATGCCGTAAGTAGTCTTCAGGATGCATTTGCAGCATTGGGGACCCAGCAGTTGGAAATTAATTATGCGGACATCATGGCTAAAGCCCAGGAAAAGTTGGCAGAAGGCAGAAACGAATATAATGATGGCGTGACACAATTTCAGGAAGGCATTGCTCAAGGGGAAACCAGTTTGGTGGATGCCAGAAATCAATTGCTGTCTGGAGAAGCATCATTAAACGCAGGTTGGAATGAGTATAATACTAAAATCGCCGACACTGAAGCCCAGCTGGCAGACGCCCAGAATCAGATTACTCAAGGAGAAGCCGACCTTGACCAGGGCACGGTTACGTTGCAGCAACAACTAGCAGCCGGAGAAGCTAAACTGGAAGCAGGCCGGCAGGGCATCGCGCAATTAAAGGATGCCATCGCACAAATGGAAGCTCAGGACCCATCCGGACAATTGCCGGCCTTGGAAGCTCAGCTTGCAGAAGTTCAGACGCAGATAACCCAGGGTGAAACCGGCCTGGCATCATTAGCAAGCGCCAGGTCTGTTGTGGAAGCCCAGATAGCCAGTCTGGATGCTGCCGCACCGGACTATGCAACTCAGTTAGCCGCGCTGGAAGCCCAGCTGGCAGATATTGACAGCCAAATAAGTGCTGTCAAGGAAGGGCTCACAGCAGCCTATGCGGCGGAAACCCAATTACAAGATGCGATTCATTCGATTAATGAATTCCAAGGAACTCTGGCAGGATTAAGAAACCAGCTGACCCAGGGAGAAAACGAACTGGCATCAGGTGAAGCCGCTCTGTCACAGGGCGAAAATGACGGATACAATAAACTGAACGCCGGGAAGGCTGCCTTGGAAGACAGCAAACAACAGCTGGCCGACGGCATCGCGGCTTTTGAAGCAGGTAAAGAAGACGGACTGAATACCCTGGTTTCGTCTCGAACCCAATTGGATCAAGGCTGGGCGTCATTAAATGAGGGTGAAGCCCAGCTGGAAGCGCAAAAAGCAGCTGGGGAGGCAGAACTTGCCAATGCTGCCCATGAGCTGGCAAAAGCCGAAGCCGATGTCGGAAATCTTGAGTTTGGAAAATGGTATGTTTACAACCGGGATGACAATCCCGGCTATACCAGTTACGGAGAAGATGCCCAGCGAATCGACAATATGTCTGGTGTTTTTCCGCTATTCTTCTTACTTGTGGCGGCATTAGTTTCGTTTACAACCATGACACGAATGGTGGAAGAGCAGCGCACTCAAATCGGAACTTTGAAAGCCCTGGGATATAAGCATAATCAAATTGCCTCAAAATTTATTATTTATGCCCTGCTGGCCGCCGTAATAGGCTCAGCAATCGGTTTGGTTGCCGGAATTAATACCCTGCCGTATCTAATCGCCGGGGCCTATGGATTGCTTTATCAAGTTCCGAGTTTGGTGATATCTCCGCCCTGGATTCCCATTATTATCAGTTGTTTAGTAGCTATTTTATGCACGGTTTCAGCGGCGCTGATTGTTAGCTTTATTGAACTGAAAGAACAGCCATCCGAATTGATGCGCCCTAAAGCTCCCAAAATCGGAAAACGTATTTTTCTGGAAAAAATTCCCATTATTTGGAAACGCCTGGGCTTTATTGAAAAAGTCACGGCTAGAAATCTAATGCGCTATAAGGGCCGCTTTTTCATGACCGTTATCGGCATTGCGGGATGCACCGCCCTGATCCTTGCCGGCTTTGGGCTTCATGATGCCATTTTTTCCATGATTCCACGGCAGTTTAACAACATATCAGTTTATGATGGCTATATTGCTTTAAAAAATGAAGAAACACTGGCAGATAAGGCAGCATTCAAAGAACTGCTCAACAATGACAGCCGTTTCAGTGAAAACATGCTGGCGTATCAATCTAAAATGAAAATTGAAAAAGTCGGCGGTGCTAACATTGAAAAGGCCGCTTATCTATTTGTGCCTGAAACATCGGAAGCCATTAAAGACTTTATTCATCTTCAGAACCGACAATCAGGAGCAGCGATTGATCTAAATAAGGCCGGAGCCGTTATATCGGAAAAAATCGCCAGTGATCTGGGACTTTCAGTGGGCGATACCATCCGGATTTACAATGATGATCAAAGCCATGAGGTGGTGCTGGGGGCCATCACCGAAAACTATCTGGAAAACTATATCTATCTATCACCGGAAGTCTATCAAGAGGTGTATGGTGAGCCTTTAAAAGTCAATATCGCCTACGTTAATATCCCCAACACATCGACTGATCTTGAAAATGCCATTGCCAAAGATTGGCTGGAAAAAGACGGGGTGGTGAATGTCAATTTCACCGGCAGTATTGTCAAATCAACGAATGACAGCATGAGCAGTCTCAGCATTGTGGTAGTGGTGATGATTCTTTCAGCCGGGGCCTTAGCAACAGTGGTACTCTACAACCTCACCAACATTAACATTTCGGAACGGGTCAGGGAAATTGCCACCATCCGCGTGTTGGGATTTTACGATAGCGAGGTATACACCTACATCTTCCGGGAAAATATCGTGCTTTCATGCATTGGGATTTTTGTTGGATTGTTTCTGGGGGTGCTGCTTAACACCTTTATCATCAATACCGTGGAAACCGACATTGCCATGTTTGGGCGAGGCATCAACTGGACGAGTTATCTGTATTCCATCCTATTTACCCTGGCGTTTACATTTATTGTCAATATTGTCATGACACCGATGATTAAACGCATCAGTATGGTGGAATCCCTGAAATCAATCGAATAAATTGGATAAAAGACGATGATGGCTGTTTGACAGCCAGAGGTGGGAAATTAAATTTTCTCGCCTTTTTTTGTTTGTCTGCCAGGTGTTTGATAAAAAAAGAAAATTCGTTGCCGAAAAAGCCGTTAGCAATCGGGAAATATTTAAAAATTCCTTGAAATTAGTCACTTCAGTAGGTATAATAAAAAGAAATAATAAATTTACAAATAATATACAAAAATAATACGATTAATTTAAAATAGATGTCTGTAAAAAATAAAAGCAGGAGGTTGAAATGATAGACTGGTTTTCTAAAAGGTTGGGTTGTTGTATTGTGCTGTTCTTATCTCTGGTGATTTTTCCGGTTAGTGTTTTGGCCAATGATAATATTGTGACCCGAGAAATGCTGCCCGGGGATGTAGCTTCAGGAAATGTCAATATAAACGCTTTAGACGCAGAAAACGTGACGACTTCAAATAGTATCGAAGTTGCATCTTCATTTACGCCACGGTTTACCGCACCGACTAGAGATAATGCCTATTATTATGAAAATAATCTTTATTATCAAAATGGCTACGGAATGCCGAACTGCACCGCCTATGCATGGGGACGAGCCTATGAACTGTTGGGAAGTGTACCGAATTTAAGCAAATATAATGCGAATCAATGGTGGGATTATAATTTGGATACTGGTATCTATGCCTATGGGAGTACGCCTAAGCTGGGCGCAATCGCCTGCTGGGGCGGCAGTGAATGTGGACATGTTGCGGTAGTCGAGGCAATTTCGGGAAATAAAGTCACCATTTCAGAATCAAGCTGGAGTGGCAGTTTGTTTGAAAATGACACCTATACAATCGGTTCAGAAAACATCACATCCGTAGGAAATTTTCAGGGGTATATCTATCTTGATGACTTCTATACGGATACAACACCACCAACCATATCCAATGCGCAGATTACAGATGTTGATGCCGAAGGATTTACGGTAACCTGTAATGTTTCGGATAATGATTCAGGCATTGATTACGTAATGTTTCCCACCTGGACAGATGCTAATGGCCAGGACGATATAATCTGGCATAAAGGAACGATTGATGGTGACACCGCTAAATGCCGAATTTTATACAGCGATCATAATAATGAAAGCGGCGCGTACACGGTTCATATTTACGCCTATGATAAGGCGGGGCTTAATGCTGCTGTTCCAATTGGAACAGTTGTAACAGCAACGCCGGCAAACACAACGGATAATACCGCACAAAAAAGCATCACTTGTTCTTATCAAACCCAAATTCAGGATATCGGATGGCAGGAATTGAAAAAAAATGGTGAGATAAGTGGCACATCAGGGCAGTCAAAACGGCTTGAAGGCATTAAAATCAATGTGAATAATCAGGGATATGATGTCGGAGTCGAATACAGCACACATATTGAAGGGATTGGCTGGCAGGATGATGTGTTCAATGGCGATTTAAGCGGAACAGTAGGACAATGCCTGCGCCTGGAAGCGATCAAAATTAATTTAACCGGCGCTGATGCCTCAAAATTTGATATTTATTATCGGGTTCACGCAGAAAACTTTGGCTGGCTGGATTGGGCCAAGAATGGTGAAGAATCCGGGACTGCTGGTTATGGCTACCGGTTAGAAGCCGTTGAGATTCAAATAGTGCCTCATGGTGATTCTGTACCAGCGGATACGACACCCGTTGATGTGGCACAAACATTTGTGCAGAATATTTAAGGCAAATGCGTCATGACTTGTAACAACCTTATTTCCAAAATAGATATAAAAGCAGCTTTCTTTTTAAGAGAACTGCTTTTTTTTTGCCTAAAATACTGAGAATATTACGAAATTAAACATTGCAAAAAGAGTTCGCAGGGTGTAAAATTTGTATTAACAAATTGTAACCAATTTTAATACAAAAAACTTATGACGGTTGTTTGTCAAGAAATTGCGAAATATTAACAGCAGGAGGGCATATGAAAAAATATTTTTTAAAAAGGACGTGTATCTGTTTTGTCTTGATTCTATCTTTGGGATCTTTTTCGGTTAAAGTATTTGCCGAAGAGGCTGCTGTTATCGAAGGCAATACAGTGGCAAGCGATGTTAGTGAAGTATCTGGAAATGTGATTACTCGTGAAATGCTGCCAGGGGATACAGCTGTGGATAATGACAAAACAACTGATTCGGAAGCGACAACAATTAAAACGGCGTCTTTATTCCTACCAAGATTAACGGCACCGGGCACGGATAACTCATATTTTTATGCAGATAATATTTTCTATCAATCAGGATACGGAATGCCGAACTGCACAGCCTATGCCTGGGGACGAGCCTATGAGCTATTGGGGAGCAAGCCTAATTTGAGCACCGGCAACGCCAACGAGTGGTGGAATTATAATTTAAGTAGAGGTGTTTATTCTTCTGGAAGTACTCCCAAACTGGGTGCCATTGTCTGCTGGAATGGCAGTACTTGTGGTCATGTTGCTGTTGTCGAGGCAATTTCAGGAAACCGGGTCACCATTTCGGAATCAGCATGGAGCGGTTTTTTATTTCGAACTTATTCTTATACCATCGGATCTGAAGATTCATCATCCGTAGGAGGATTTCAGGGCTATATTTATCTCGGTGATTTTGAAGACACCCCACCGATTGTTAATCCGCCTGCTGATACGACCCCGCCGACCGTATCCAATACCCAGATTACGGATATCAATGCCGAAGGATTTACGGTTACCTGTAATGTTTCCGATGATTCCGGTATCGATCGAGTGATGTTTCCAACCTGGACGGAAGCAGGCGGTCAGGATGACCTGATCTGGCATACCGGAACCGTTAATGGCAATACCGCCACTTGCCGGATTCTGTACAGCGATCATGGCAATCAAAGAGGAGCTTACATTGTTCATGTTTATGCCTATGATAAAAACGGACTTTGTACAGCAGTTCCGACAGGAACAACCATTGATTCAACGCCTCCGACCATAACAGATGTGGAGGTTCTGAATGTATCCTCTTTAGGTTATACGGTGAAATGCAAGGTAAGCGATGACGCTGGTATTGATCGAGTCCAATTTCCAACCTGGACCAATGCCAACGGACAGGATGATATTGGATCAACATGGAACACAAGTATGGCAACAAGTAGTTCAATTGAAGATGGTACCGTTACTTACACCGTCAGAGATTGGGATCACAATTATGAACGGGGAGAATATATAACACATATCTATGCGTATGATCGGTTTGGAAACAGCACCGGTTACCCGGTGAGTATCAATGTAGAAAACGATGGTAGTATTGTCAAAAAAGAAGTGCTTAGTGGTCACAAGTATTTACTTTTCAACGATGTTCTGACATGGTCTGAAGCTGAGAAAGAGGCGGTGGCAATGGGAGGGTATTTAGTAACAATCTCATCTCCGGAAGAACAGGCGCTGGTGAAAAACATGGTTAGCAGTGCCGATCGAAACAGTTATTTTATCGGCGGAACCGATGAAGGACAGGAAGGAACATTTCGCTGGGTCACTGGCGAGCTGCTCGGTATGACGAACTGGCTTCCAGGACAACCGGATAATTGGAATAATAACGAAGACTATCTTGAAATTTCGAAAACTGGTTACTGGAATGACTTGTCTGGTTCAGAGGTCAGGGGATATATTGTTGAAAAAGATTTAGGGCCTGTCAATATTGATTCATTCGATACTGATAAAGCATCTGGCCAGTATGCGAATACAAATATTGAGTTAACTGCAAATGCAAGCGGTGAAAACCCGCCTTATCAATATAAATTCTATTATCAGTTGGGAAATACGACGACTGTTTTACAGGATTATTCAGGGTCGAATACCGTTAATTTCAAACCTTCTGTAGCAGGAACCTATACACTGTCAGTTGATGTAAAAGATGCCGAAGGTCAAATTGCGACAAAAAGCATCACCAATTACAGTATTCAAGAAATGATCACCTGCTCTTACCGAACCCATATTCAGGATTTCGGCTGGCAGGGTTGGAAACAAACGGGTGAAATGAGCGGAACCGCCGGTGAAGCCAAACGTCTTGAGGGCATTGAAATTAAATTGGACAATCAGGGTTATGATGTGGGAGTGGAATACAAAACCCACGTTCAGAATATTGGCTGGCAGAATTATGTGTCTAACGGAATTTTGAGTGGAACCGAAGGTCAATCTCTGCGTCTGGAAGCCATTCAAATTGAATTGACCGGTGCTGACGCCGGAAAATTTGACGTTTATTATCGGGTCCATGCCGAGAATGTCGGCTGGATGGGCTGGGCAAAGAATGGCAAGGAAGCCGGAACAGCTGGTTTTGGCTACCGACTGGAAGCCATTGAAATTCAAATAGTCCCCAAGGGAGAAGATGCCCCGGGAACGACAGCAACACCCTATATTGCCAATGTCTAGAAACCAGGAAGGTGGAAATAAAAATTTTCCACCTTCTTTTTCTTTTAATTTAATTCTTTTCATGTTAGAATGAATTCAATTAAATGTGATACCGTTTACCTGACAGAAAAGAAATTCTGATTTGGAAGGGATGAGTTCAAAACTAAAAACCTGTGTAAACAGGTGATTTTGCTTACAACCTTCCTATTCTAACACAGGAAGGTTTTTTACTGGAGACTAACCGTATCAAATAAGAATTTAAGGAAAAGGATGAAAAAGAAAATGAAAAATAAGAAATGGATAGTATTACTTGGCTGTTTGCTGGTGCTCTGCTTTGGCTTAACCGCCTGTCAGTCAAAACCGGCAGACCCACAAACTGTCAAGGTTGCCGCACTTGCCGGACCAACCGGAATGGGCATGGCGGAAATGATTGCGAATGGAGCGAATCTGGGAGAAAATGTGACCACAGAGTTTACCGTATCCAGCGCACCAGATCAAGTAACGGCTGGGGTCATCAGCGGGGACTTCCAAATTGCCGCACTGCCGACAAATTCAGCGGCGGTGTTATACAATAAAACCGAAGGCAAAGTTATTCTGGGTGCGGTCAACACATTAGGTGTGCTTTATGTGGTTGCTGATCAATCAGAAGGAATTGCTACGATAGCAGATCTTAAAGGAAAAACAATTGTCGCCAGCGGGCAGGGTTCAACGCCTGAATACGTATTGAATTATCTTTTAGCAACGAACGGCCTGACACCAGGGGTGGATGTAACCATTAACTGGGTGGCGGAACATAGCGAAGCGGTCACGCAATTGGCCTCCGGGGCAGCAACGATTGCCATGATACCGGAACCTTTCGTTACCACGATTGAATCAAAAAAAGCGAATATTGTAACCGCAGTCGATGTGACAAAAGCTTGGGAAGATGCAAACAACGGCTCACAATTAGAAATGGGCTGTGTGGTTGTGAATAAAGAATGGGCTGAGGCCAATCCTAAACTGGTCGAAAAATTTATGGCAGCTTACGAAAAATCGGTAAAAGATGTCAATGATAATCCCGCCGATGGTGCTAAGAACATTGTCACAGCTGGCGTTATGGCTGATGCGACGCTGGCGGAAAAAGCAATTCCAAACTGTAATATTGTATATATTTCGGCCGCTGATGCAAAAGCATCTCTGAATGCATATTACACGATCTTAGCCGGATTTGATCCAAAATCCATTGGAGGGAAAGTTCCTGGTGATGATTTCTACGAAATTGCAAAATAAGCAAATACAATCACTAATAAAAATAGGAAAAAAAATAGGAGTTGCCCTTTTCTGGGTGCTCCTATGGGCAGCGGCAGCCTGGTGGGTTGATAGCTCACTGGTGCTGCCTTCACCCCTAGATACCCTGAAAGGAATCATCACCTTGTCAGGGGATTTTAAGTTTTTTGTCAGTATCGGGGTGACTTTGTTGCGTGTCTTCGGAGGCGTTACTATTTCAGTGGCACTGGGATTGGTACTTGGCCTGATTGGTGGACTCAATAAACCGTTCTATGAGATTATGAACCCTTTTGTAAGCATCATTAAGTCATTACCGGTGGTATCTGTCATCATTCTTATTAATTTATGGATCGCTTCAGGAGTGGTGCCACTAGTGGTCACCTTTCTTATTTGCTTTCCGGTCACCTGGACCAATGTGGTGCAGGGGGTCCACGCAACCGATGACAATCTCCTGCAAATGGCCAAAGTTTACAATGTCTCACAGCAGCGAATCATCCGGGATATCTACATTCCCGCAGTCAAACCCTATGCCGTTTCAGCCTTGATGAATGCCATCGGATTGGGCTGGAAGGTCACGGTTACCGCTGAGGTTTTAGCCAATGCACTTCCTTCAGTGGGAATGAATCTTTACTATTCAAAAATCTATTTAGAAACGGATCTGCTGTTTTCCTGGACCTTCGTCATTGTGATGTGCAGTTATATCATTGAAAAAGTGACGCTGTATATTATTGAACGTAATAAAAGAAAGGGCGCCGATCAATGTCAATTGTCATAAAGAATTTAAAAAAATCCTACGGCGATCAAATCATTTTCGATGATTTCAATCTCGTCCTCCAGGAAAAAAAAATTACCGGGATTTTAGGACCATCAGGAGCCGGAAAAACAACTTTACTAAATCTCTGCTGCGGCTTAGAAAAGCCGGATAGCGGCACCATTGAAGGTATTAATCCAACGTCCATCTCCTATATTTTTCAGGAACCCCGTCTTTTACCATGGCGAACCATCCGGGAAAACTTGCGGTTTGTTTTCAAAGGACAATCCATAAAAAAGAGCGGCTCCCATGATAAAGAAATTGATGAAATGCTAAGACTGGTGGGACTGGACACTGTCGGAGACTATTATCCCCAGGAGCTCAGCGGGGGAATGCGCCAGCGGGTCGCCATTGCCCGGGCCTTTCTTTATCCGTCGGAACTGTTGTTAATGGATGAGCCATTCAGCAGTTTGGATTTGACGTTGAAAAACAAATTGATGGGAGATTTCCTGAAAATTTGGGAACAGGACAAACGAACCGTTGTTTTTGTGAGTCACAATCAAGAGGAAATCAAACAGTTGTCCCATGAAGTCCTGACATTTTCAGACAAACCGGTGAGAATTCTTAAAAAAGAAACAATTTATTAATCTTGTAAAGGCTTACCTTGTGAAAAGCCTTTTTTTTATGTTAAAATTAAAAATAAAAGACTAAATAATAAAAAATATAAAGAAACAAGATTGGAATAAACAATGGATATAAAGTTAATTGCCCTCGATATGGATGGAACCACCTTACAAAAGGATTATAAGTCTATTTCGCAAAGAACAGAAAACGCCTTAAAAGATGCCATCGCAAAAGGAATTCACGTAGTTCCTTCAACCGGAAGAATTCTTGGACAATTGCCTGAATCGGTTATTTGTATCCCGGGCATTAATTATGCTGTGACATCAAATGGTGCAGCAGTCATGAATTTAAATACCGGCGAGGCGATCAGTAATAATTTTATCGGAACCGGAAGCGTAAGAAAAATCATTCAAACACTTACCCGACGAGGCCTTTTTTGCGAAGTATATTACAAGGGAGATTCCTACAGTGACAATCGCTATCTTGAAAATGTGGAAAGAATTAATGACTTTTCACCGGATCAGGTTAAATTTATCAAATATAAATCCAATCAGGTGGATAATATGTTGGATTTTACATTTGAACATGCTGCCGAAATCGAAAAAATCAATATTCCCTTACTGAGTGATCAAATTCATCGGAATCTCTGGCAAAAATTTTCGCGAATCCATGGAGTGATGTTAACCCAGGCGGTGGCAGGCAACATTGAAGTGAATCATCGTTCAGCGAATAAGGGAGACGGTTTAAAACAGCTTTGCAAAATATTAAAGCTTGATCCCAAGAATATAATGGCCATTGGCGACAGTGACAACGACTTGCGAATGATCGAATTTGCCGGTCTTGGCGTGGCCATGGGCAATGCATCGGATGATGTTAAGGCCATAGCAAACCGCGTAACTCTGCCTTTTGATCAGGATGGGGTTGCCCACGCAATTGAAAAGTATGCTTTAACTTGAAAATGAAATTAAAGGAGAAAATTAAAATGAACAAAAAAGCAGTCAATTCAAACAAGGCACCTGTAGCAGTGGGTCCATATTCCCACGCTTATTTTGCTGGAGAAACCTTATATGTATCAGGACAACTGGGTTTAAACCCGGAAACAGGCATGTTGGAAGAAGGCATAGAAGCACAGGCGGAAAGAGGCTTGAATAATCTTGCCGGTATCCTGGAGAGTGCCGGACTCAGCCGAAAGAATATTGTAAAAACATCTATTTTCTTAGCAGACATGGACGATTTTACCACAGTTAATGGAATCTATGCGGATTTTTTCAAGGATCAAAACGAATATCCAGCACGTTCCTGTGTTCAGGTGGCAGCACTCCCCAAAGGCGCTCTTTTTGAAATTGAAGCAATTGCGGTTAAGTGATAATTGGACCGGCCTTAAAATAAGTTGAAAGCGACTTGTGAATTTCGAAACTACCAAAGTAAATTGCTTTGATGTTGGTTTTCATAAACAATTTTGTAACGTGTAGGCGAACAGTTCAACGAACTGTACGCCGTACAGTGTAAAAATTGTTTGATGTAAACTGGCAGCGAAGCTAACGGCAATTTTGCAAGGACTAAATTAGTAAAAAGAGAGGGAAAAAAGTGAATAAAAAATTGGAGACTTACGTTTCCCTGGTAGATTTTATTGCAGAGTTCATGGGAGAAAATACTGAAGTAGTTCTTCACGATCTGACAGACTGGCAGCATTCCGTTGTAGCTATCCGCAATGGACATATTAGCGGTAGGGAAGTTGGAGCGCCCATTACAGAAGTGTCGTTAAAAATACTTCGAAGCGAAATACATAAAAAAGTACCCTTTATGAATAACGACCCCAAGAAATTCAATAAAAGTGAAACCATTAAATCCGCCACATGGTTTATTAAAGACGAAAAGGAAACCTTGATTGGCATGATTTGTATTAATTCAGATTGCCGTGATTTGATGGCCGCCCGAAATATTTTAGATAAAATGATTAATCCTCCGATATTGGACAAAGACAAGGCTGAAAAAGGTCCTGAAAAAATTAACATTGATGTCAAAGCGTTGGTCGATAATAATCTGGATCATGTTTCAAAAAATCTATCGAAGAAAATGAAACTATTATCAAAAGAAGAAAAGATTGACGTTGTTGGAAAATTAAATGAAATGGGGACTTTTACGGTTAAAGGGACTATCTGGTATTTAGCCAATATCATGGGAATATCCGTTCCTACCCTGTATCGATATATCGCATCGGCAAAAAGAACTGAAATTTAGACTGCAGATTAAGCATCATACTGATCAATTGTTAATCTGTTGTATGCGCACAGTTCGGACAGGCTATCGCCTGTTCGAACTGAGGCACAGGGTCTGCCCCCTAGGTCACAACATGATATAACAATTGTCGGTATGATGCTTAATTTCAAGTCTTAAATGTATCTTGTTTCCCAGTATCGGTTCGTGATAGAATTTACAAATCAATAAAAATAGCATATAATAACTAAAGGTAAAAACTAGCAAGTAAAGAATAAGATAAATTGAACAAACCGCAAATATGAGAGAAATAGAGGTGCAATATGACAAGTCAGCTGGATAAAGATAATCTGCCTGAGCATATAGCCATAATCATGGATGGTAACGGTCGTTGGGCGAAAGCAAAAAACCGCCCGCGTTTATTTGGGCACAACGCCGGGATGAAAACTTTAAAGAAAATTGTCCGGGCATCTTCAGATGCCGGAGTAAAAATACTCACCGTATATGCTTTTTCTACCGAAAATTGGAAGCGCAGTAAAGAAGAAGTTGACGGTTTAATGAACATTGCAGTCGAATATTTCAGAAAAGAAATTGGCGAATTGAACCAGAATAATGTCAAGATTAATGTCATCGGCAATTTAGCTGGACTTGGCTCAAAAGTAAGAGAAGCATCCGAAAATGCAATGAAAACCACAGCAGAAAATACCGGTCTTCTTTTTAATGTGGCATTGAATTATGGCGGACGGGATGATATCACCCATGCGGTTAAAGAAATAATTAAAGCAGGCATTTCCCCAGAAGAAGTGACTGAACAACACATCAGTGATCGCCTTTATACCAAAGGCCAGCCGGATCCGGACTTACTTATTCGAACTGGAGGAGAAGGTCGGTTTAGCAATTTTATGCTATGGCAGTTTGCGTATACAGAGTTTTTTTTCACCGATATTTATTGGCCTGATTTTGATGAAAAAAGCTATTATGAGATAATCGAGAGTTACCAAAAAAGGGATCGGCGCTATGGATCGGTCAAATAGAAGACGGGCAAGCAGAAGGCAGGCAATCAGAAAACAGGAAAATAACTCAATGAAGGCTCGTATCTGGACAGCGGTCATTGGCGTTCCTCTCCTTGTGTTTTTCTTGTATTCAGGTGGCATTTTATTGGTAATCGCGGTTTCTTTTCTGACCCTTTTTGGTATCCTGGAATATTCAGGAGCGGTTAACCGGTTGATTCGACCTAAAATAAATATATTCTTTATCGTCATTTTAGCCGCGGTATTAATCATTACCATTAAGCTGGATTATTATTCTGTTATACCGGTTTTGCTAATTGAATTTATTGCAGTAGCCTGTTACGAAATATTATCCGGAAGCGTTGGCATTCAGCGGTTAAGTGCGACACTAATGGGTTTGGTCTACGTTCCGGTGATGTTTGGTCATTTGTTTATGTTTGAAACCATCAACAAAGGAATTTTCTATTTATGGATGGTTTTTGTGATTGCATTTTCAACCGATACAGCTGCTTATTTTGTTGGTAAAGCCATTGGTAACAGAAAAATAGCTCCCAAAATAAGCCCTAAAAAAACGATTGCGGGTTGTGTCGGAGGAATTGTCGCCGCGGCGCTCTGTATGGTTCTTTATGGGTCTATTCTAGGCAGTTATTTCAATTTTGTTTTACCATGGTATTTGTACTTTACGGTGGGATTATTGGGAAGCATTGCCGGCCAATGTGGCGACTTCACCGCCTCCATGATTAAAAGAAAAGCTAAAATAAAAGACTATAGTCATATTTTACCTGGACATGGGGGGATACTGGATCGTTTTGACAGTACCCTGTTTATCTTGCCCCTGATTTATATTTTTGCTAAATTTACAATTGGAATTGCATAGGTGAAATTTTGAATTTAATAACAATACTGATTACGATATTCATGATATGTGTTTTAGTAATTGCTCATGAATTTGGACATTTTTTTGTTGCCAAAAAAACTGGCGTTTTCGTAGAAGAATTTGCCATCGGCATGGGACCAAAAATATTTGGACATCAAGGCAAAGAAACGCTGTTTTCCATACGGGCACTGCCCTTTGGAGGATTCTGCAAAATGCGGGGAGAAGAACCTGAATTTGACGATGAAGGAAATATCATTCCCCGGGATCCGAGCATCCTGCCTGATCCACGAAGCTTCGAGGAAAAAAACAAGGGACAGAAGTTATTGATATTAGTGGCGGGTTCGGTGATGAACATTATCTTTGCGATCGTCTGTTTATTCATCGTTGCGCTGTTTACCGGTCATACCAATGTCTTTGAGGCCGTTGGTATCGCTTTTTACAATACCTGGCGGTTTGCGGGTTTGATTTTTCAGTCATTTGCCATGATGTTCGCCGGCCAGGTTGCGCTTAATGACATCGCTGGTCCAATTGGAATGGTTTCCATGGTGGGGACTTATTTAGACAGCGGCTTTATTATGCTGCTGGCATTTACCGCAATGCTCAGCGTTAATCTGGGAATCATCAATCTTTTCCCGATTCCGGCACTGGACGGCGGCCGGATTTTTATTATTTTAATCGAGTTGGTGTCCCGTCGAAAATTCAACCCGAAAACAGAAAACATGATAAATTTTATTGGATTCATGGCGTTAATCGCATTGATGCTGCTCATTGCAGTGAATGATATCATGCGGTTGGCAGCTTAGGAGAAAATAGTTTGGAAAAACGAAGAAAAACAAAAGTCGTGCAGATTGGTTCGGTGGCTATCGGCGGAGAAAATCCGATTGCGATTCAGTCCATGACCAATACCGACACCCGAAATATAGAAAGTACCATTAGTCAAATTATCGGCCTGGAGATTTCTGGATGTGATATTGTCCGGGTGGCCGTTCCCGATCAGAAAGCCGCCAATGCCATTGCCGAGATAAAAAAAGGAATTCACATTCCCCTGGTTGCTGATATCCATTTTGATTATAAGCTGGCTCTGACCGCCATGGAAAATGGAATTGATAAGTTGCGGATCAATCCCGGAAACATCGGTTCGGCAAAAGGTGTCAGAGAAATTGTCGCCATGGCAACCGAAAGAAAGATACCCATTCGCATTGGTGTTAACGCCGGATCCCTGGAAAAAGAAATACTGGCGAAAAATAACGGAGCCGCCACCCCGGAAGGAATGGTGGAGTCGGCAAAAAAACACATTCAGCTATTGGAAGAAGAAGGCTTTGACAATATTGTGGTGTCGATGAAAGCATCCGATGTACGCTTTACTATCGCATCATATGAAAGCTTTGCAAAAGAATATGATTATCCCCTTCATTTAGGTATTACCGAAGCCGGCATTCTCAGAAGCTCAGCAGTAAAATCCGCCATGGGCATTGGTTACCTGCTCCTTAACGGATTGGGCGACACCCTCAGGGTATCCATTACCGGAGATCCGCTGGAAGAAATTGAAGTGGCACGAGATATCCTCAGTGCCATTGGCCGGTATGAAGGTAAAAGAAAAAAGGTCGAAGTGATTTCCTGCCCCACCTGCGGGCGGACCGAAATTGATCTCATCGGCATTGCCACCGAGATCAATGAGCGCCTGCGCGGCGTTGATAAAAACATCAAAGTCGCGGTGATGGGATGCATCGTCAACGGTCCGGGAGAAGGCCGGGCGGCGGATATTGGTATAGCCGGCGGAAAAAACAAAGCCGTGTTATTTAAAAAAGGCGAGATAATAAGAAGTTTAAAAGAAGATGAAATCATCTCGGTGCTGATGGAAGAAATAAATAAAATGTGAGGCGAATTCATTGAGTATGTTAACCCAACGTCAGGAACGATATCAAAAAATAATAGCAGACTATCACTTGGTGACCGATAGTATCAAAATCAATTCCAGTCAAGGGGAATTGATTTTTAAGTTTATCAGTTCCAAAAAGGAAACCGATACCGAGAATATTCAAACCGCGTTTGAAGAGATTTTCGATTATGCCAAAGCGCTAAAAATAGAAGTTTCACCCCGACAATATCAGGATGGGGAACAGCTGCTTTCAACAGATGCTCAGGGCGTCACCCAGCTGATGATGGGGATCAACTCCAAAATATCAGCGATTCTGTTGGTGAATACCCTGATGGCAGAGGGAAAAACCTTTTATGTTCGCGGCCGGTCCACTGGTGAAATCGACGGGGAAGCTTTGGTCATTTTCCGGAGCCGCTTTAAACGTCTGATTGCGGAAAACTATGGACTGGAGGATGCCGACCTGGTCGTTCGTTTTAGCGACGAGGAATCGGTAACCGAAAAAAGTCAGCAGGATCTGCAGAAGCGTTTGGCGACCATTAAACCGGTGGCACCCAAAAGCAGCACCGGGACCGCAAAATTGTCAAAGGCGGAAAAGCCTGGCGATGTGGTGATGGGAAGGAGAATCATCAATCAGATCGACCAGCTCCGAGAAGTTGACTTCAGTATCAATAGTGAATTTGAAGGAAAAACGATTGTGGTCAAAGGCTGGGCTTTTGGTGTCAACACACGGCCATTAAAAAGCAATAAAACGCTGCTGACCTTTAACATAACCGATGATACCAGCAGCATTACCTGTAAGATATTCACTGACAAAGAAGAAGTTGTGGATGCAATCAGAGAAGGCGGCTGGTATCTGATTGAAGGAAAGATCAATTATGATGAATATTCTCAGGAAATGATGCTTTATCCGAAGAATATCAATCTTTCAAAAGAAACCATCCGAACCGATGATGCGCCGGTAAAAAGAGTCGAACTTCATTTGCACAGCCAGTTCTCAGCCATGGATGCCGTGAGCAAGGTTGAAAAAATAATGAAACAGGCTTCAGATTTTGGCCATGACACCATTGGAATAACGGATCACGGGGTACTGCAGGCCTATCCAGAAATGATGGAGCTGGGAAGAAAGAAAAAGATCAAGGTTCTTTACGGTGTGGAAGGCTATCTGGTGGAAGATCAGCTTAAAATGGTCTTCGGGGCTCAGGACCAGGACTTCTGCGGCGAGTTCATTTTCTTTGATTTAGAAACAACGGGCTTGATTCCGGGCAACCATAAAATCGTTGAAATGGCCGCCGTTAAAATTAAAAATAAACAGATCATCGACAGTTTTACGGCTCTCGTCAACCCTCATTGCGAAATTCCTCCTTTTATAACTGATCTCACCGGGATCACCAATCAAATGGTAGAAAATGGAATAGAAGAAGAGGAGGCGCTGAAACAGTTCCTGGAATTTGCGGATGGAACGATTTTAGTTGCCCATAATGCCTCATTCGATATGAGCTTTTTAAACAGAGCGTTAGAGGAATACGGCATTCACCGTGAAAGCACATCCGTGGATACTCTGGCAATGTCCCGATGCCTGCTGACCGGCATCACCAAGCACACCCTGAAAAAACTCTGTAGTTATTTTAAAATAGACATGCAAAACCATCATCGTGCTTTAGACGATGCAGCCGCTTCGGCGAAAGTGTTTGTTAAGCTAATGGGCTTGGCAGAAAAAAAAGGCTGCCTATCCATTCAGACATTGAACAGCCTATCCAGCCAGGAACGAAGCATCCGTATCAATCCTACCAACCACATCATTATTTTCGCAAAAAACCAGGCCGGAATTAAAGATTTGTATCGTTTGGTATCCGAGACCCATCTGAACTATTTTTATAAGAAACCACGAATTCCAAAATCGTTGCTGGCAAAGAATAGAGAAAATTTTCTGATCGGTTCTGCCTGTGAGGCCGGGGAATTATTTGCAGCGATGCTGCACAATAAATCAAAAACAGAAATTATGCAGATTGCTAATTTTTATGATTATCTGGAAATTCAGCCATTGGGAAATAATCAGTTCCTGATTGACAACAACAGTGTTCCCGATCAGGAAGCCCTTAAAGAGTTGAATAAACAGATTATTGCTTTGGGAAAAAGTTTGAATAAACTGGTGGTTGCCACCGGGGATGTTCATTTTGTTAACAAAGAGGATTCGCTTTACCGGGAAATACTCTTTACCGGGCAAGGCTATAAAGATGCGCACAAACAGCCGCCCCTGTATTATAGAAATACCCAGGAGATGCTGGATGAATTCGACTATCTGGATGAGGAAACCGCCCGAGCAGTGGTGATCGACAATCCCAGAAAAATAGCAGACTTAATGGATGAAGTGCTGCCGATCCCGGACGACACCTTTCCACCGGTTATTGAAGGATCAGATGACGAAATCAGAGAAATGGTGGAAAACCGAACCCGGGAGCTTTATGGAAATCCCCTTCCGGAAATTGTGGAAAAACGGATGAACCGCGAACTGGATTCCATTATCGGAAACGGCTACTCCGTGCTTTATCTGATTGCCCAGAAACTGGTACACCATTCCATGGAGGACGGCTATCTGGTTGGCTCCAGAGGGTCGGTTGGTTCTTCCTTCGTGGCCACAATGTGCGGGATTACTGAGGTCAATCCCCTGGCTCCTCACTACCGCTGCCCAAACTGTAAGCATTCCGAGTTTTTCAATGCGGTTGACGTTGGCGTCGGACCCGACTTGAAAGATGCCGATTGCCCTCACTGCGGAACAAAGATGGAAAAAGACGGGTTCGAAATTCCATTTGAGACCTTCCTGGGGTTTGAAGGCGATAAAGAGCCGGATATCGACCTCAATTTCTCCGGTGATAATCAGGCCGAAGCCCACCATTACACCGAGGTGCTTTTCGGAAAAGGAAAAGTCTTCCGCGCCGGCACCATTTCAACCATTGCGGAAAAGACGGCTTTCGGTTTTGTGAAAAATTATTATGATGAAAAAGAAATAAAAGTGCCAAGAGCGGAGCTGGAACGGGTTATCAAGTGCTGTGCCGGAATCAAGAAAACAACCGGCCAGCATCCCGGCGGCATCATGGTCGTTCCGACCTACAAAGACATTTATGATTTCTGTCCGGTGCAGCATCCTGCAGACGATACCGAAAGCGACACCATCACCACCCATTTTGCCTACGAGTCCATCAGTGGACGGCTTTTAAAACTGGATATTCTAGGCCATGATGATCCCACGATGCTTCGCATGCTGCAGGATTTAACCGACATCGACCCGGTAAAAATACCGCTGGATGATGAGAAAGTGATGAGTCTTTTTGTATCCACAAAAGCACTGGATTTAAAAGACGATGATTATGACTCGCCGCTTGGCGTATGTGGTGTTCCAGAGTTCGGAACGAGTTTCGTACGGGAAATGCTGCTGGATACCAAACCAACCGCATTTGCGGATTTAATCCGGATATCCGGTTTATCCCATGGCACCGACGTGTGGCTTAACAATGCCCAGGAGCTGATTAAGCAGAGAACGGTGACGATTAAAGAAGCCATCTGTACCCGAGATGATATCATGCTCTATTTACTTGATAAAGGACTTGAGGCTAAAACCGCCTTTACGATTATGGAAAAGGTTCGAAAAGGGAAGGGACTGACACCAGAATTTGAAAAAGCCATGCGTGATTGCAAGGTGCCGGAATGGTATATTGATTCCTGTAAAAAGATCAAGTACATGTTCCCGAAAGCCCATGCGGCCGCCTATGTGACCAGCGCTTTCAGAATCGCCTGGTACAAAGTGTATTATCCCCTGGCTTATTACGCCACATATTTTTCAGTCCGCGCCAGCGAGTTTGATGCCCAGTTGGTCACGCAGGGAAAAGGTGCGGTGGTCGCCAGAATGAATCAGATTAAAGAATTGGGAATAAAGGCTTCCAACAAGGAAAAGGGCCTGCTGACGGTGCTGGAAATCGTCTATGAAATGCTGTGCAGAGGTTACTGCTTTAAAAATGTGGATGTGTATGAATCCCACTACAGCAAATTCCGGATTGTGGAAGATAGCTTATTGCCACCCCTTAGTGCGTTAGACGGGATTGGGGAAAAAGCAGCTCAGCGAATCTTCGAAGAGGCCCAGGTCCGTGCCTATATGTCAAGGGAGGATCTGCAGAACCGCACCAAAGTCGGCAAAGCGGTTATCGAGACTCTCGAGAAACAGGGCTGCCTCAATCAGCTGCCAGCTTCAAACCAGATTGCATTTTTTTAGGACAATGATAATAAATGTAAGTTTAGGTTCGTCGGAGCGATTATCAATCGAATATTAATTTAGAATTATAGGGGCGATTATTAATCGCTCCGACGATATACTGCATTAGGTCTGTTTGCTGAAACAAAAAGAGGGATGCTTCTTAACCGGTTTGGTTAAGAAGCATCCCTCTTTTTATACCTCAACAGCATCAGCCGATTCTTTAGCATTGATCCCCAGCAAAGGCAATAAATAGACATAATAAAAATGGTTGAAATTCTCATCAAATTTATACCGGCCGGATTGGCCCACCCATTGGACTAGGATGCCGAATAAATTAGTGAAAATAAAGTCGGAAATTTCAACCGGATTCAAACTTTTTCGAAAAACTTTCTCGGCAATGCCACGGCGGATGATATTTGTCATAATTCCTTTCTGGAAGGTGTTGGTAATAGCAAAATTCTTCCATTTCTTTTCCAGACTAAATTGAATAATGATCCCTGTTTCATTGATGTTCTTTTCCGAAAAACAGGCAACATACCAGTCAAACATGGCCCGCAACTGCTCAGTTGCCGGTAGATTAATACGCTGGGTGTAATAGTCCGAAATCTGTCCTTCCAGAAGTTTGTATTGTTGGAAAATCAAATCGGATTTTGATTTGAAATGATGGTAAAAGGAGCCTTTTGTGACCCCCAGCTCTTCACAGATCTGGTCCACCGTTACGTTGTCGTAACCGGTTTCATTGATGATGATCATAGCGTGTTCCAACATTATTTCTTTGGTATAGCGCGTGCGTTTATTATTCGTTGTTTCCATAGTTATCCTTTTAAATATATTGAAATTCCCATTAAGCATAGCTTAAAATCGGTAAAAAATCAAGAATAGAAACTAACTTGACAACCATACTGAGAGTATGTTATCATCAAACCATACTTAGAGTATGGAATTGTAAATTAAAAATGCAGATTCAATGAAAACGTTTGTAAGAAAACAAAAACAGGAGGAAAAAATGGGCGATACCTATCAAGAAAGAATTAATCGTATTAAAACAACGGTAAATCATCAGGAACCGGACAAAGTGCCAATCCTATCAATGATCGGAACCTATGCGGTTCATTACGCCGGCGGTACGATCCAGGAAATGACGGATCATCCGGAAAAAGAAATTGAATACTATTGCGAGCCGCATAAAAAACTGTATTCAGACGCAACCTATACGGCCGGGCTGGTGTTTGATGCAAAAAGCGCACAATGCATCGGAAGTGACAGCCATTTTGTTTCAAGTGATGGGGCAACCGTTCAGCACAAGGAAATAACTCCGATGGAAGACACCGAATATCCGGAATTAATTGCTGACCCGGAAGGTTACATTTTTAATAAGATGCTGCCAAGAAAAGCAAAAAAACTGGCAGGCACCACAGCGGAAAAATATGCAGCGATTAAAGAACTGGTCGATCACTGGAAAGTCAAAGGAATGATCCAGGCGCAACTAATCGATAAACTGAAAAACGATTATCAGCTTCCCGTCATTACCGGCAGTTTTGCCTATCCACCATTGGATTATATATTTGACTATTTACGCGGGTTCAAGGGACTTTCATTAGATATGCGCCGACATAAAGATGAACTGGTTGCTGCCTGCAATGCGATACAAGGGATGGCTGATGAATTTCTGGGAATCACAGAAGAGATGACAGACCTTCCGGATTTCCCCTTTTATGCCACCATGATGCACGTTCCAACCTTTATCAGCCCGAAACAATTTGAAAAATTCTTTGTGCCAACTTATGAAAAGTTGATTTATCGTATCCACGAACGTGGCGGAAAACTGATCATTTTTTTGGAAGGCTCATGGGAAGCAAAATATGACTGGCTCAACAGCCTGCCAAAGAATTTTGCCGTCGGCATCGTAGAAGGCGACAATATTTTTGAAGCTAAAAAACGCGTTGGGGACAATATTACCCTTGCTGGTGGAATGCCCCTCGAGATGCTGAAGCTTGGCAAAAAGGAAGCATGCATTGATTACGCAAAAAAATTAGTCGATGAATTAGCACCAGGCGGTGGATATATCTTTGCTTCCAGCCGCGAATTGTTGTCAAAAGGAGATGTCAATCCGGAAAACATGATTGAAACCTATAATTTTGTCCATGAATATGGCATCTATAAATAAGGAGAAATGAAATGGATAATGAGAAAACCGTATTAGAAGTTTTGGAAGAGATCAAGAAAAATGAACTGGCAGAGATGCCCGAAGAAGCAGCCAACGGATTTATGGTACTGATCAAGTTCCTGATGCTGGCATCCTAAAAAAAGAACACCAGGAGAAGCATGTTAATACAGGCAGGTAGGGGCGATTCTCAATCGCCCCTACAATATGCTACATTAGGTTTGTTTGCTGAATAAAAAATGAAAGAAGAATCATTAAAAATTGAAACCCAAAAGGCTATGATGAGGGAGGTTAGTTTGCAAAATTAAGAATGGTTAACCTTTATCTCCATAGCGATGCGCCTGGCCCAGGCATCCGAAGAAAGGACATCATCCAAAGTTGGGTTGGCAATCGCCGTGTGTTTTTCCATGACAGCGGCGTTAATCCGGGGAATATCCGAAAAACAAATTTCCTTCTGCAAGAATTTCGCCACCGATACTTCGTTGGCGGCATTCAGAACACAGGTCATGGACCCCCCAATATCCAGGGCATCATAGGCCAGCTGCAGGCAGGGAAAGGATTGAAGATCCGGTTCCTCGAATGTAAGCTCCCGTATCTGGTTAAAATCAAGAGTCTGTCGATCATTGGCAATCCGATCCGGATAGAAAAAAGCAATCTGAATCGGGAGCGCCATATCCGGCATCCCCAATTGAGCCATCGTGGAGTGGTCAATGAACTCAACCATAGAGTGGATGATGCTCTGGGGATGGACCACCACATCAATTTGGCTTCGGGGTAAATCAAAGAGCCATTTCGCTTCAATCACTTCCAAACCTTTGTTCATTAAGGTCGCCGAATCAATGGTGATCTTTTGTCCCATGGACCAGTTGGGATGGTTAAGCGCCTGGTCAAGGGTAACCGATTGAAGCTGTTTTGCCGTTTTCCCGCGGAAGGGACCACCGGAAGCGGTAATGATGATTCGTTTAATTTCTTCATGCTTATTCCCCATCAGACACTGAAAAATCGCACAATGTTCACTGTCCACCGGGAGGATGGAAACACCCATTTTTGCAGCGGCATCCATGATGATTCCTCCCCCGGCAACCAGTGTTTCCTTATTTGCCAAAGCGATATCGATACCATGATCGATTGCCGCCAAAGTGGGCCGCAGGCCGATCATTCCGGAGACAGCCGTCAGCAGCATCTCAATTTCCGATGCAGTTGAAACAGCGATCAGTCCATCAACACCGATAACCACCTCAACCGAACAACCTTTCGCTTTTAAACGTTTCTCAAGAATAAGAGCAGCGTCATTGTTCATGACGCACACAATCCGAGGGGCAAATTTATTGATTTGCTGTTCCAATAAATCAATGTTGGTATTGGTTGATAAGCCCACCACATTCAAAGCGTCGCTGTTTTCTGAAACAACTTCCAAGGCCTGGGTTCCGATAGAACCGGTTGAGCCGATGATACTAATGTTTTTCATGAAATTACCTCGTTCTAATTACAATTTAGGTTATTGCCAAACCATACCGACAATTGTTAATCAGTTGTATGCGCACAATTCGGACAGGCTATCGCCTGTTCGCCTTGAGGCACAGGGTCTGACCCCCAGGTCACAACATGATATAACAATAACAATTGTCGGTATGGTTTGTAAGTAAAGAGTCATTGTTTACATTCTCAATTATCAAAGAAAACAATGTCTTTTGATAGTATAACACAATTCTTAAAGAGAAGAAAAGAAAGCAAAAAGCAACCGTTTATTATTCATAGTCGATGAGAAATTATAAGGCCGAAAGCAGCTGTCTCAATATTGTATCTCAAACCAATAAAATATTCCATTTCGTGAAAGAGCCCTTTGGCATATAATCATGTAAACGAATAAAATTTGGAGGTGCTGTTATGGCAAAAACATATTATTTTCCACCAATCGTAATTATGGGACCAGGTGCAATTGAACTCATCGTGCCTGAGATTCAAAAAATGAATGTAAAAAAAGCTCTGGTTGTCACAGATAAAGTTTTGATTAAAACGGGTGTGGTACAGGATGTGCTGGATGTATTGGATGGGGCAAAAATACCTTACGCCATATTCTCGGATGTTAAACCAAATCCGACCGTTGCCAACGTCAACGCCGGTTATCAGGCATTATTGGATAACGAATGTGACTTTCTTGTTAGCATCGGCGGTGGTTCGCCTCAGGATACCGCAAAAGGTGTTGCTATTCTGGGAACAAATCCCGGTGATATCTGCGATTATAATGGGGTCGGTAAAACAGCAAACAAATCCCTGCCAATCGTAGCGATTAATACTACTGCCGGAACAGCCAGTGAAGCAACCATCAACTATGTAATAACCGATGAAAAACGTAAACTGAAAATGGTTATCGTTGATCCGAACAGTATTGCAACAGTAGCCGTTAACGATCCGGTACTGATGATGAAAATGCCGAAAGCATTAACAGCGGCAACCGGTATGGATGCCCTGACTCATGCAATCGAAGGTTACACCACCGCTGGCGCTACACCATTTACAGATATGTTTAATATAGAAGCTATTAAAATGATTTCTAAAAGCTTAAGAACAGCCGTTGCCGATGGCGATGATTTAGATGCCCGTGATACGATGGCCTATGGTCAGTTCGTTACTGGCATGGGTTTCTCAAACGGCGGATTGGGAATCGTCCATTCCATGGCTCATCAGCTGGGGGGCTTCTATGACCTTCCGCATGGTGTCTGCAATGCCATCCTGCTTCCTTATGTTGTCGCTTATAATGCGGATGCCGTTGGGGACCGTTTAAAAGATGTTGCCGTCGCAATGGGTGTTGATATCAGCCGTCTTGAACCGAAAGAAATTAATATTGCTGCTATTGATGCCATTAAAAAACTTTCAAAAGACGTCGGAATTCCTTCAGGATTAAAAGAAATCGGCGTAAAAGAAGAAGATTTTGCCGTACTGGCAGATATGGCACTAGTTGATGCCTGTACACCAGGCAATCCAAAATGTCCGACCAAAGAAGATGTGATTGCCATATATAAAGCTGCTTTCTAAAATATAAAATAAACAAAGTCAAATCAGGTTAAAATATCAAAATTATATAATCGTTTCAACAGGCTCTCTGAATGCTCAGAGAGCCTGTTGAGGTTGCCATAGTTGCCCACTAAAAACAGGATCTGAGGACAGATTTGTTCAAAAATAAAAAAATTAAATGTAACCTGGGCTAAATAATGATATAATATATAACTTGACAGACAATAGTTAAAATTTATAGATGAGGAGGCAAAGAGGATGATTACAAGATTTATTCATTCAGGTGATTTCCACCTAGGTCGCCCCTTTACCTTTCAGCAGCAAGGTAACTACTTTGGCAAAAACAAGAGAAAAGAGCTTTGGAAAGCCTTTGACGATATGGTTGCCTATGCCGGTAAGGAAGAAATACAACTAGTTCTTATAGCAGGGGATTTGTTTGATAGTGTCAATGTCCTGACAATGGACATAAAAAGGGTAGCAGAAGCTTTTGCCGGTTTGGAAAAAACTTGGGTGGTTCTCATTACCGGAAATCATGATTATCACGGAGACAATTCACCTTACAAAAAAGTGGATTGGTCAAACAATGTGTATATCTTTAGAGAAGATGTTTTTAGATCCATTTATATAAAAGAATTGAATACCGAAATTTATGGAATGTCATGGGTGAAAAATGAGTACCGGGCCTTTCCGGAAAGATCCTTTAACGCATTAAAATTAGACGATGCAAGGTACAATATTTTAATGGTTCACGGAGAAGTGGCGAGTCAAACCCATTATCTTCCCATTGATTTGCATTATATCGAGAATAAAGGATTTGATTATATTGCTTTGGGACACATTCATAAGCCGGGTATGACCCCGGGAGGTGCCGCCTATTGCGGATCGCCGGTACCCCTTAGCTTTGGAGAAACAGGCGAGCGGGGATATTTAATCGCCACGGTTGAGGTGGACTATGACGACAATGAGTACACGACGTCCAGCGGCTTTTATGCCATCCCGTCACGGCGGTACGAAACATTTGAAATACAAATATCATCAGAAGATTCATACAACGACATCATTGAAAAAGCGACCAGTTGCGATACGATTGAGAATCGTCGTCAGAATTATTATCGCATCCGATTCCTGGGGTACATCAACCCCGAGATACAGTTGGACTGGATAAATGATGATTTGGAGGAGTCTTTTTATTATATCGAAACCGATGCCTCGCAATTGGAACCGGATATTGATCTTGAAAAACTGATACAGGAAAACAGGGACAATCCGATTGGTCAATTTCTAGAAGCATTAGGAAATATTGAAGATCCAGAAGTGAAAAAGAAAGCGATCATTTACAGCATTGAAGCCATGATGAGTGAGGGGGTTTTAAAATGAAAATAAAAACCTTGGACCTGAAGGCTTTTGGAAAATTTGAAGATAAAACCATTGATTTCAAACCGGGACTCAATTTGATTTACGGAAACAACGAAGCAGGCAAAACAACAGTGCAGACCTTTATACAAGGCATGTTTTTTGGCTTTTACAAGCCCTATCGAAAAAAGAAAACCTACAGTACTGAATATGAAAAATACCTGCCATGGAAACAGTTTGACTACAGCGGCTCATTAATCTATGAGGTGGATGGCCGTGATATCCGTTTGGAACGGAATTTTTTAAGAGGAAAAGATAGCTTGAAGGTATTTAACAACATCACCGGCGAAGATATCAGCGATGAATTTAAATACGATGGGGTGATCCGTCAGCATTTGCCCCTGGGTAAGCTGGGAATGACATCGGGGATCTACAACAACACCATTAACATGCGGCAGCTTTCTTCTGATACCGAATTTGGCGCGCAGGATGAAATGAGAGATTCTTATTTAGAAATGCAAAATACCAGCGGCATTGAAATGAATTTCAAGGGAATTGGTCAATGGCTGGAAGAAAAAAAGAAAAATATTGGCCGGTCAGGCCAGAGCAAGTCCCGGGTTGGCGCAGCAATACGTGAACGAGACGAGCTTTTGCTGGTACTCAAAGAGGCGGAAGAAGCCTATGCGAAGGTAGCGGAAAACCAGGAAAAAATAACCCTCTATCAGAAACAAATGAAACGCATTGAAACGGAGAATGATTATCTTACCCAGGAATCCGTCGTGAACCGCAAAAAAGAACTCCTGGAGTCTTACGAGAAAATTACCGAGCTCGAAAAAGAAAACAGTCTGCTGGCAGAAAGAATCGAAGTTGGCGAAGGTTACAAAGATTTTAATTATAAAAACTTAGAAGGTTTAAAAGCGATTCGAGGACAGAGTGAGCGGTTCGGTGATCAAATGGATTACATTGAAAAACAGGTCAGTGATTCACGTGAAAACCTAAAAAATATCCGCAAAAAAGAAGAAGCGAAACGCCTTACCATGGGTGGACACACCTGGGAGCGAATCAATGAGGACTATGATGCTTTTAAAAAACAACAACATTCTTTAGAAGTGGTCAAAAACAAATCCAATATTATCATCAGCATTGTTTCAGTCATTCTGACAATTTTAGGAATTGGACTGACTGAAATATCATTTTTGAGTCTGTTGCCGATAAAACAGAGTATCGAAAATAGTTTGCTGTTCTTGGGACTGCTCATGATCGTCGTGGGTGTGATTGGCTCCGTCTTTGGAGTAGCCGAGACCATCAAAAAGCGAAAAATAAAACAGGCGAGAATATTGAAACCGATTCAACATGAAATACTGAAGAAGTATGGCGCCGAAGATCCGGAAAGTTTTGAAATCTTTATTAAAAAGGCTGCCCGAACTCAAAACGAACTCGAACAAATGAAAAATGAAGGTGAACTGATAACCGTTCAATTATCCCGACATCAGGCAGGGTATGAAGTTCTTTTTGAACAGCGCCGAAGTATTATGAAAGAACTGGACAACAAGTTGGTTATGTATGATGCCGACACCGTTGAAGATTATGCCAGTGGCTGTGAAAAAGCCCAGCGCCTGGAAGAAATGAAAATTCAGTTTAATGGGAATCTGCGATTATTAAAAAATCTTCTTGAAACAGTTAACGGCGGAAAAACAGCCGGCGGAAATGTAGTCTGGAAAAAGGCGTCTCCAAAATCCGATGAACTGCTTAGCCTGGGAAAAGAAATAGCCCGTTTAGAGGGAGAAAACAGCGCCTTAACGGATGGCGTTGGTTTACCTGTGGAAATCAGAGAAACGATTAAATCGTTGGATGCTCAAATTGACATCTGTGATATTGAAATTAAGGCCTGCAATGCGGTGCTTGAAATTCTGGGAAAAATCCAAAAAGGATGCCATCTGGAATCAGCACCAGAGCTTAATGAACACATTGGCGGTATTTTAGAAGATATTACCCAGCGTTACAAAGGGGTGAAAATCGACGAAGCCATGAAGGTCCGGGTGGTGAATCCCACCGACGGCGATTTCAAAAATGCCGAACAATTAAGCGCCGGTACAATGGATCAGGTCCATTTTGCTTTCCGTTACGGAATGGGTGATGTCATTAATCATGAGATGCCCTTTATTTTAGATGAACCCTTTGTCAGATATGATAAACTTCGCAAAACTCAGGCCCTCAAATTATTAGCAAAGCTCAGTAAAAAACGTCAGGTTATTCTTTTTACCTGCGATGATGACGAAGAAAATCGATTAAAAGCTCTGGGCGCGACCTATCATAAAATTCGGCTGTAAGATTTGAATGGTTTTAATAGTGTAAAAAATTACCCTAAAATTCTTCCAATAACAGAGAAAAATCCGGTACAATTAAAAAAAGAGTTCGAATGAAGGAGTAATGCTTTATGAAATTAAGTCGCGTACAAGAACTTCTCGAAGCGGTTGTATTGTCAGGAGAGAGCCATCTGGATGACGAGGTCCTCACAGGTTTTGGCTGTGATCTCATGAGTGATGTATTATGTTTTGCCCGGGAAGATGCTGTTTTGCTGACGGGGCTTGTTAATAAACAGGTTCTAAATACGGTAGATATGGCTAATATGAATAGCATTGTTTTTGTCAGAAACAAAATGCCGTGTGAAGATGTGATAAAAATGGCACAGGAAATGAACTTATTGGTGATGTCAACCAAGTACATCCTCTTTGAGGCCTGTGGAATGCTATATGCTAATGGATTAAAGGGGGCGCACCTTCGATGAATTATGAACTCACCTTTGAGGTTGAGCGAGGTGATTTTGAAACAGCAGGAGGAGCTTCTAGAAAAATAAAAAAAACCTTGCAGCAATTAGGTATTTCCAGTAAAATCATTCGCAAGGTCTCGATTGCAGGATATGAAGGAGAAATGAATTTAGCCATTCATTCTTTGGGGGGAACGATTTTATTGGAGGTTGAAGAAAAAGAAATCATTTTGACCATTAAGGATAGCGGACCGGGGATTCCGGATCTTCATCTGGCCATGACAGAAGGCTGGTCCACAGCCGGCGTTGAAGCGCGTAGAATGGGGTTTGGCGCGGGAATGGGCCTTCCCAATATGGACAGAAATGCCGATCATTTTGAAATCGAATCAAAAGTTGGCGATGGAACAAAAATTTTAATGAAATTCTTTCTGTAAAAGCATAAGAATAAGGAGAGGAAATGGATAAATTACTTCATTCCGTATATCTTGATGAGGAAAAATGTTTAGGCTGCACGACTTGCCTTAAAAACTGCCCGACAGGTGCGATACGGGTTCGGGGCGGAAAAGCAAGGATCAACGAGTCCAAATGCATTGATTGCGGAGAATGCATCCGCATTTGTCCCCATCAGGCAAAATTGGCAAAAACAGATCCATTGTCAAAAATAAATGACTATAAATATAAAGTGGCGATTCCAGCGCCGGCGGTTCTGGGGCAGTTTAAAACAAGCTATTCCATTGACCGGATTTTATCGGCCATAAAGGTGCTGGGTTTTGATGAAGTGGTAGAAGTTGCGTATGGAGCCGAGATCGTGGGACGGGCGCTTAAATACGAATATCATGCCAAACGTTATCCGAAACCTCTTATTTCATCCGCATGCCCTGCCGTCGTTAAGCTCATTCAGGTTCGCTTCCCGGAACTGACGGATAATATCTGCCGCTTAAAATCACCGATGGCGCTGACAGCCCGATTGGTCAGAAAGCGTTTGAGAGAACAAACCGATTATCAGAATAAAGAGATCGGCATTTTCTTTATCACGCCCTGCGCGGCTAAGGCGACGATGGTGAATAATCCCTTAATTTCAGAATATGATCAATATGACCATATTGACGGAGCCATTTCCATCAAAGATATTTTCAGTGATGTCTCGGGACTTTTAAACGATTGTACACTTCAGGAAGGCATCCATAATTCAACCCCGGAGGCTTTTAGCTGGGCTATTTCAGGCGGAGAAAGCGAATATATAAAAAATAAAAACGTGCTTCATGTGGACGGTATTCAAAACGTCATCAGTGTGCTGGAAGAAATTGAATGTGGAAAACTGGATACCATTGAGTTCTTTGAAGGCCTGGCCTGCATTGGGGGCTGCGTAGGGGGCTGCTTAACCGTCGAAAATAACTATGTTGCTAAGATGTACATTCAGGAACGGGCAAAGCAATTAAAGCAGAAATCGATTTTACATCTATCGGAAGAGTATGTAAAAGACATCTATAACACCGGCATGATGCATATTAAAGAAAGAATCCTACCGAGAAATCCGGAGCCTTTAGATGCGGATATCAATAAAGCCATCGAAAAAATGAAACAAATAGAAACACTGGAAAGTACCCTGCCGGGTTTGGATTGCGGCTCCTGCGGTGCTCCGGGATGCCGGGCATTGGCAGAAGACATTGTCACTGGAAAAGCAAAAGAAATTGACTGCATATTCGTTTTAAAAGACAGAATCCTCGAACTTTCACAATTAACAAATGAACTTTTGCAGGTAGAACATCCAACCGGAAAAACCAGTGAATAAAAGATAAACAAACCGTACCGACAATTGTTAATGTACCATAGGGGCGATTATTAATCGCCCGTCAACGTGGCTTCTAATATACATAAAGTATATTAATATATAAATTTTATAAATATAATAAAGGAGTTATAAATGAAGGTTAGCGATTTATTAAAAAACAGTGAGTTTAAATGTCTTAATCCTCAGATTGGTGTTGAGGGGGAAATCAAAAGCGGTTATGTCGGAGATCTGCTGAGTTGGGTCATGGCAAACGCCGGCAATGAATGCGCATGGGTAACCATTCAAACACATGTCAACATTATTGCCGTGGCAACGCTACTGGAAATGGCCTGCGTGATCATACCAGAAGGCGCAGAGGTGGAAGAGAGCACTCTGGAAAGAGCGATCATAGAAGATATTCCCGTTATCACAACTGGTTTAAATGCATACGAAGTTTGCAAGATTTTAGGAAACGCCGGCGTTTAAAATGGATAAGGTAGCCATCGATCTACATATACATTCCGTATTATCCCCCTGTGGAGAAGCGGAAATGACCCCGAACAATATTGTAAACATGGCACTTTTAAAAGAAATCGACTTCATTGCTGTCACGGATCATAACTCAAGCAAGAATTTGCCGGCGATTTTTTCGGTTGCAAAAGAAGCTGGAGAAGGAATCTGTATTCTTCCCGGAATTGAGGTTACCACAAAGGAAGAAGCCCATATTTTGGCATATTTTCCCACCATGGAAGGCGCCATGGAACTGGATGAAATTCTATATAAACATCTCCCGAAAGTGATGAATAGAAAAGAGCTGTTTGGCCCTCAATATATCATGGATGAAAATGATATTATCATCGGTGAAGTGGATAAGTTGCTTATTTCAGCCACGAATATTGGGATTGACAAACTCTGGGATATGGTTACAAGTATCGGCGGGGTGCTTGTGCCAGCCCATATTGATCGAAAATCTTACAGTATTATTGCATCACTGGGATTCATTCCGCCAGAATTAGATATAAAAACCTGTGAGATTTCAAAAAATGAAACCGCCGAAAATGTACTGAAAAATTATCAGTTCTTCAGAACCTATCAATTTATTCATGGTTCTGATGCCCATCAGTTGGAAGATATCGCGGAGCGGGTTTATTTTTTAGAACTGGAAGATATGCAAAGGCAGACGTTAATTCGTTATCTTGGATAAAAAGAGAATACGATAAAGAAAAATAGAATAAGGTAAAAAACAGGTTCAAATTAAGAGAATCTGTTTTTTTATGAAGAATAATTACACTTTTTCAGCAAAAGCGGTAAAAGAGGTAGAATATTTATCCAAAATTGAACATAAATTAACGTTTATTTTTAAAATATTGAGCAAAATGTTATCCGCTATAAATATAACGCTAACGGATTATTATGTGTTATAATGACTTCGTTAGAATATATGCAATCAAAGCGTAAAGGTTTGCATGATTTAATTAGGAGGTTTGAAAATTGGCTGAATTAATACCAGTTGAAAATTTGGATGTAGTAAAGGCAATCGTAGCCGAACACAAAGAAGTACCGGGTTGTTTAATGCAGATTCTGCAGGACACACAAACCAAGTACGGCTATTTGCCAATTGAACTACAAAGTACCATTGCAGATGAATTGGATATTCCCTTGACAGAAGTATTTGGTGTGGCAACATTTTATTCTCAATTTACCCTTAAACCAAAAGGTAAATATAAAATTAGTGTCTGCTTAGGAACGGCCTGTTATGTACGTGGATCACAAGGAGTTATGGACAAAGTCAATAATATTCTTGGTACAATCGTGGGCGAAACAACTGAAGATGGAAAATACTCGGTTGATGCTACACGTTGTGTAGGCGCTTGCGGTTTAGCCCCAGTAATGATGGTTAATGAAGAAGTATTCGGTCGTATGACGATTAATGAAGTTCCTGCTGTTTTAGAGAAATTTTAATTAATTTAAAATGAAAGAGTTATCCCTTCACATACTGGATATTGCCCAAAATTCCATCAGAGCAAAAGCTAAACTTGTAAATCTGACGATTTTTGAATCGATAGCAAAAAATGAATTTACCATTACCATTGAAGATGATGGATGTGGTATTTCGGCTGAAAAACTTCAAAACGTCACAGATCCTTTTGTCACATCCAGAACCACCAGAAAAGTTGGACTCGGTTTATCCCTGTTTAAAGCTGCAGCGGAAACGTGCGGCGGTTTTTTTGAGATAAGCTCAGAGCTTGGAGTTGGGACAAAGGTGGTTGCTAGTTTTATGAGAAATCATATTGATCGCGTTCCGCTTGGAAACATGCCGGATACGGTGGTTACGATGGTAATGTCCTTCGAAGAGACAGACCTCATTTATGAACACAACTACAATAACCGTTCATTTGTTTTTAATACACGTGAAATTAAAGAGACCTTAGAAGTTACATCGTTAAATGAACCGGATATCCTTCATTGGATAAGAGAGTTTGTACGAGATGGTCTTGAAGAAATTATGGAGGAAGAATAATATGGCAAAGTCCCTAGCTGAATTAAAAGCGATTAGAGAAAAAAAATTAAACGAAATAAACTTAAGACATGGCAAAAATGGCTATCGCGTCGTTGTTGGAATGGCAACCTGCGGAATTGCTGCAGGAGCACGTCCAGTTATGGTTAAGCTTATGGAAGAAGTACAAGCTAAAAACCTGGTCGATGTAACCGTTGCACAAACCGGATGTATCGGAATGTGTAAACTTGAACCAATTGTTGAAGTTTATGATTCAAATGATGAAAAAGTAACCTATGTTCATATGACACCGGAAAAGGTTGCTAAAGTCATTGAAGAGCATTTGGTAAAAGGTAATGTTGTAACTGAATATACCATGACTGTTGTTGATGGCAAAGTCATCGATACAACGGTTAAGGCTTAATTGAGGAGGAGAAGAGCAGATGGCATATAAACGTTCGCAGATACTAATTTGTGGTGGCACAGGATGTACTTCCTCTGGTTCCGTTACATTGGTACAAGAATTAAAAAAAGAATGCGTAAAGCATGATATACTCGATGAAATCGAAGTCATTCAAACAGGCTGTTTTGGTTTGTGTGAATTGGGACCGGTTGTTATAGTTTACCCAGAAGGTACATTCTACAGTCGTGTTGCAATAGAAGATATTCCCGAAATGGTTGAAGAACATCTTGTCAAAGGTCGTGTCCTGGACAGACTTGTTTACACTGAAAAAGGAGATGGACATCATCCATTATCCATCAGCGAATTAGGATTCTTCAAAAAACAAAGACGTATCGCTTTGGCAAACTGTGGTGTTATTAACCCCGAAAACATTGACGAATACATTGGCTTTGATGGTTATTTAGCCCTTGAAAAAGTACTGACAACCATGACAGCTCAGGAAGTTATTGATGAAGTAAAAGCTTCAGGACTTCGTGGTCGTGGGGGCGGAGGATTCCCAACCGGTCTTAAATGGCAATTTGCACATAATGCCGTCTCACCAGATGGTGTTAAATATGTAGCCTGTAATGCTGATGAAGGTGATCCCGGCGCATTCATGGACCGTTCTGTATTAGAAGGCGATCCCCATGCAATCGTTGAAGCAATGTCTATTGCCGGTTATGCGGTAGGGGCACAAAAAGGTTATGTATATGTTCGTGCTGAATATCCAATTGCTGTTCATCGTCTGCAAATTGCAATCGATCAGGCAAAAGATTACGGTATTCTTGGAAAAAATATTTTCGGAACAGATTTCTGCTTTGATTTAGAAATCCGTTTAGGTGCCGGTGCTTTTGTATGCGGTGAAGAAACAGCGCTAATGAATTCTGTCGAAGGTAAACGTGGCGAACCTCGTCCTCGTCCGCCATTCCCAGCTAACAAAGGTCTTTTCGAAAGACCAACTGTTCTTAACAACGTTGAAACCTATGCAAATATTCCAAAGATTATTTTAAACGGGGCAGCATGGTTTGCTTCAGTTGGAACTGAAAAATCAAAAGGTACAAAAGTATTCGCATTAGGCGGAAAAATCAACAATACCGGTTTATTGGAAATTCCAATGGGAACAACACTCAGAGAGATCATTTATGAAATCGGTGGTGGTATTCCAAACGGTAAAGAATTTAAAGCAGCACAAACTGGTGGTCCATCAGGCGGCTGTTTACCAGCATCATTACTGGATACAAAAATTGACTATGATAACCTCATCGCAGCCGGCTCTATGATGGGTTCCGGTGGATTGATTGTAATGGATGAAGACAACTGTATGGTTGATATCGCACATTTCTTCCTTGAATTTACACAGGACGAATCCTGCGGAAAATGCCCACCATGCCGTATCGGTACCAAGAGAATGCTTGAAATTCTCGAAGATATCTGCGGTGGTAAAGGTAAAGAAGGCGATATTGAGAAATTACAGGAATTAGCAGAAGGCATTAAATCTTCAGCTCTTTGTGGATTGGGACAAACTGCTCCAAACCCTGTTCTTTCAACCATTCACTTCTTTAGAGATGAATATGAAGCTCATATCAGAGATAAAAAATGTCCTGCCGGCGTTTGTAAAGCTCTTCTTGATTTCAAAATTGATGAAGAGACATGTAAAGGGTGTGGCATCTGTGCTAAGAAGTGTCCAGTGGATGCTATTTCTGGCGAAAAGAAAAAACCACATGTTATTGATACCGAAAAATGTATAAAATGTGGTACTTGTATTGAAGCCTGTCCATTTGGCTCAATATCAAAGGCTTGATGAGGGGGTTATTGAGGAAATGAATGATATTACTTTTAAAATAAACGGTCAGGAAATAACTGTTCCAGAAGGAACAACCATATTAGAAGCAGCTCGATTGAAAAACATTGACATCCCAACACTTTGCTATTTAAAAGGCATAAATGAAATTGGAGCGTGTCGTATGTGTCTGGTTGAAATTGCCGGAGCAAAAGCATTGCAGGCAGCATGTGTTTATCCAGTTGCCAATGGGATTGAAGTTTTAACAAACTCACCAAAAGTGCAAAAAGCAAGAAAAGTTAACCTGTCATTAATTCTGTCGGATCATAACAGAGAATGTACAACGTGTGTACGTAGTGAAAACTGCGAACTTCAAGCATTGGCTAATGAACTTGATGTCCATGATATTCCTTTCCAGGGAGAAAAATCAGGTCATACAATTGATGATCTATCAACATCGATCGTCAGAGATGAAACAAAATGTATTCTTTGCAAGCGTTGTGCTGCAGTGTGTACAAAAGTTCAGGCTGTTGGCGTACTTGGAGCCGTCGGCCGTGGATTTACTTCTCAAGTTCAACCAGTATTCGGAAAATCTTTAGCAGAAGTTGGCTGTATCAATTGTGGTCAATGTATCATCAATTGCCCAGTTGGCGCATTAAAAGAAAAATCTAACATCCAGGATGTTTGGGATGCAATCAATGATCCTTCTAAAACGGTTATTGTTGAAACAGCTCCAGCTGTTCGGGCCGCTTTAGGCGAAGAATTTGGATATCCGATGGGAACACCTGTTACCGGTAAAATGGCAGCAGCTTTAAGAAGACTGGGATTTGATAAAGTATTCGATACCGATTTCGGGGCTGATGTTACCATCATGGAAGAAGGAACAGAACTCATTGGTCGTTTAACGAATGGCGGTGTTCTTCCAATGATCACATCCTGCTCACCAGGTTGGATTAAATACATTGAAACCTACTATCCAGAAGCAATTCCAAATCTGTCAAGCTGTAAATCACCACAGAACATGACCGGTGCATTATTAAAGAGTCATTATGCCGAAACAAACAAGATTGATCCTAAAGACATGGTTGTTGTTTCCGTAATGCCTTGTACCGCTAAAAAATATGAAGTTCAACGTGAAGAATTAAATGTTGATGGAAATCAGGATGTTGATATTTCCATTACAACACGAGAATTAGCACGTATGATTAAATCATCCCGAATTATGTTCAACAGACTTCCAGATGAAGATTTTGACAGTTACTATGGCGATTCCACAGGTGCTGCTGTTATCTTCGGTGCTACCGGTGGTGTTATGGAAGCTGCAGTTAGAACCGTTGCCGATGTTCTGAACAAAAAAGACATCAAGGAAATTGATTATGTAGCAGTACGTGGCGTAGAAGGCATTAAGAAAGCAAGTGTTCAAGTGACACCAGACTTGACCGTTAATGTAATGATGGCACATGGCGGAAGCAATTTAAAAATAGTCATGGATCAATTAAAAGCCGGTGAATTAAAAGATGTTCATTTCATCGAATTAATGGCATGCCCAGGCGGTTGCGTAAACGGTGGCGGTCAGCCAATCGTTGCCGCAAAAGACAAAATGGATATTGATATTCGGGTCGAAAGAGCAAAAGCTCTGTATACCGAAGATGCGAACAAAACAATTCGTAAATCGCATCAGAATCCATCAGTTATTCGTCTGTACGAAGAATATTTAGAAGAACCAAACAGTCACAAAGCGCATCATATTCTTCATACAACCTATTCACAAAAACCAAAATTGTACTAAGAACAGTTATAATATAAACTGTTTTAATAGCTTAAACAAAAAAAGGCCCAATAATGGGCCTTTTTTGCGTTGTCTATGATATAATTAAGGTAACAATTATCAACTAACAGGAGCGAAAAATGGAAACCATTAAGGGAGCGGTGGAGCACATCGTCTTTAGAAACAGCAGTAACGGCTACACCGTGGCTCATTTTGACATTGACGGAGATCTGGTCACCGTGGTCGGGAACTTCGACGAATTGAATCACGGCGAGTATCTTAAACTAACCGGCTACTGGACCGAGCATAAAAATTATGGGGATCAGTTTACCATGGAAACCTATGCCATGGAAATACCCACCTCCGCTGAAGGGATCACCCGGTATCTGGCATCGGGCATCCTGCCGGGAATTGGTGAAAAGACCGCCAAAGCCATTGTGGAACGTTTTGGGGAAGAGACTCTGGACATCCTGGACAACCATCCGGATCGTCTGTCTGAAATAAAAGGGATTGGGAAGAAAACCCTGGAAGGCATCAAAGAAGTCTATTATGAGCAACGGGAAGTCAGGCAGATCATGATCCAAATCCAGGATTATGGGATATCGGCTTCCTGGGCCATGAAGCTGTATAAGACCTATAAATCCGATACCATTTCAGTACTGCTGAATAATCCCTATCAGATGATCGAGGACATCCGCGGAATCGGCTTTAAAATTGCCGACCAGATTGCCGGTCAATTGGGATTTGAACAAAACAGTCCGGGGCGTATTCTGGCCGGAATTAATTATTCACTGGGTGAATGCTATAATCGCGGAAACACTTTTATGACCGAAAATGAATTGATGAAAACCAGCTGTAAGATTTTAGGAGTGGATGAAGACGAAGTTGCCAATCAACTGGGTGAACTTATTCTCCTTGGCAGAATCATTCAGGAAGAAGTCAACGACCAGCGTGTTTATTATCCGCGAAACCTCTATGAAGCCGAGGATAATGTGGCTCTGATTATGGCAAGAATCAGCCAGAGCAAATACAAGATACCCGATGTCAACATCGATAAAAAAATAGAAGAGTATGAAAAAGATATGTCAATTATACTGGACAATAAACAACGCGAGGCGATTGCGGCCGCAGTGGAACATGGTGTCATCGTGATAACCGGCGGCCCGGGTACAGGCAAGACAACCATTATTAACGGAATCGTCCGCATTTTTAAAGATCTGGGTTTAAAAACCGTTTTATCCGCGCCAACCGGCCGCGCCGCCAAACGCATCACTGAAACCACCGGTCATGAGGCAAAAACTATTCATCGCCTGCTGGAATATGAATACAGTGAAAATGATGACTACCCTAGTTTCAGCAAAGACGAAAGCGATCCCCTCGAGGCGGATGCGATTATCGTGGATGAATCCTCAATGATTGATATCGTCCTGATGAACAGTTTGCTTATGGCCATTCAACCGGGAACCCGGTTAATCATGGTCGGAGATGCCGATCAGCTGCCATCCGTAGGACCGGGAAATGTGCTGAAAGATATCATTGAAAGCGGAGCCATTAAAGTGTTAAGTCTGGAACGGATTTATCGCCAGTCCGAAGAAAGCATGATATCCGTCAATGCCTTTGAGATTAACCAGGGAAACATGCCGGATATCAACAATGACAGTGACTTCTTATTTTTAAATAAAAATGATGGTGATAAACTCCTTCACGATATTTTGAAAATTGTTACCGAAAACCTTCCCATCGCCAAAGGGTTTGACAGCATTCAGGATATTCAGGTCATCTCGCCCATGAAAAACGGCAAGGTCGGGGTGATCAACCTCAACAAAGAACTTCAGGCCGTACTGAACCCGGCCAGAGATAACTGCGCTCAGCGGGAATTTGGGACGGTCATTTATCGGGAAGGGGATAAGGTCATGCAGATTAAAAACAATTATCGTCTGAAATGGGAAGATACCATTGGCTTTGAACAGGGAGAAGGCATTTACAACGGCGATATCGGTACCCTGGAAGAAATCAGCGAACGTGATAAATCCTTCACCATCCTATTTAACGACGGGAAGCGGATCGTTTATGATTTTGATCAAATGGACGAGATCACCCATGCCTACGCCATGACCGTTCATAAAAGCCAGGGGAGTGAATTCCCGGTCGTTGTCATGCCCATCGTCGGGGGGCCACCCTTATTTCTCAATCGAAAGCTTCTCTACACCGCCGTCACCCGAGCGAAAAAAATGCTTGTTCTCATGGGAAATCAGTATGTTTTCCGACAGATGATCAAATCAGCCGAATCCCAGGAACGCCAGACAGCCCTCCGTGAACGTATCGTCAACTACCTCAACAACCCGATGCTGTAATAACCAGCCACCCAACGTTATCGGGCGATCATGGATCGCCCCTACGGATAAATATGCAAAATATTTAATTCTCAGGAGGTGACCATGGGCATCAAAGAAAGTCTGATGACTTTTCTCGAAAACAACCTGTTTCTAAAAAACGGAACCTGCCCCATCTGCGGAAAGGTTCTTTTTGTGACTGACAACTTTCTCTGCCGACAATGCAATGAGGAACTTCCGAACATAAACAATCCAACCTGTGAGCGCTGCGGACGGCCGGTATTTAGATCCAACCGAAAATTATGTTTAATTTGTTTAAAACAAAATCTTCCCTTCGCAGGAGGGTATGCATTCCTGCGTTATGAAGATTCAGGAAAAACCCTGGTTCATGCCATAAAATTCAAGGACCGTCCAAATCTCGGAATCTGGGTTGGCACCCAGATGGGAAAAGCCATCGCACAGTGTGAATGGGCAGAAGAAATAGACATCATCATCCCGGTTCCGCTGCATCCCAATCGCCTCGAGGAAAGAGGCTACAATCAGAGCGAAAAAATAACCCGGGGCATTCTGGAAGGATTGATCCCCCTGTTTCCGGTCCTCGGTCCGCAGTATTTAAGACGAATCCGGGACACCCCCCATCAGATGGGTCAGGGACGAGAACAAAGGCTGGTGAATCTAACCGGAGCTTTTAGTGCAGAATACATCGAGGAGATTCAGGGAAAAACGATTTTACTGGTGGATGATGTGCTCACCACCGGCGCCACGTTATCCGAAGCTGGGGCAACACTGCTGGAAGCAGGAGCAAAAAAAGTAGTGGTTGCCACCGTCTGCGCCGTTGCTGAGTAAAAAGATGCAAAAAATTAGATAAAAGATTCTTAAAAAGCCCATTTACGGGCCTTTTTTTATGGCGAATCTTAATAAATAATGTTATGATAAATGAGTATTAATTAAAAGAAATATATCAATAATATTTAAAATTGTCCCCAGGACGGTTTTATTGATAACAGTAATAGATAAGCCATTAGACAGAGAAGGATAAAAAACGAAATATGAAAATAATTATGAATAAACTCAAAGCCGTGATGGCTTCGGAATATATAAAAGAAAATGAACCCATGAAAAACCACACATCTTTTAAAGTAGGAGGTCCGACAGACCTGCTCTTAATGCCGCAAACAAAAGAAGAACTGCAAAAGGTCCTGGCCATTTGCCGAGAATGCGATAAACCGTTTTACATCATGGGAAATGGCAGCAATCTCATCGTCCGAGACGGAGGATTTCGGGGGATCATCATCAAAACTAAAGCACTTAACAAAGTGAGTGCTGAAGGTGAAATCATTCGTGCAGAAGCGGGAATCAGCCTCAAAGATTTAGCGGCATTCGCCCTGAAAGAAAAGCTGACCGGGCTGGAGTTTGCATCCGGGATTCCGGGAAGTCTGGGAGGAGCCGTCACAATGAATGCCGGTGCCTACGACGGAGAGATAAAAAACTGCGTCCAGAGCATTGAAGTCCTGACAGAAGACGGCGTTTTTAAAACCCTGCCTGGGGAAGCGTGTGAGTTTGGATATCGAAGCTCGGTGCTCCAAAAACATGAATGGGTTTTGGTGCGTGTCAGTCTGCAATTAAAAAAAGGCGATTATCAGGCGATTAAAGATAAAATGCTGGATCTCAATACCAGAAGACGAACCAAACAGCCCCTGGAATACCCCAGTGCCGGCAGTACCTTTAGACGACCTGAAGGCCATTTTGCCGGGAAACTGGTTCAGGATGCCGGCTTCAGAGGCCGATCTTTTGGCGGGGCCCAGGTGTCGGAAAAGCACAGCGGTTTTGTTATCAACAGGGGAGACGCCACAGCGGATGATATTCTGGCGCTCATCACCCTTATTCAAACAGGGGTCCATCAGAAATTTGGGGTTGATTTAAAAACCGAAGTGATT
>JGI24143J45723_1000034_pt1 | contig 63384 bp, 69 predicted proteins | sample BarGraIncu00432A_FD_45723 | JGI IMG/M metagenome (IMG submission 45723) | reverse complement strand
CTTCTAGTTCAATTATTATTTAGAAATTTTGATAACCGATATTTTTTGTCCTATTTGCGTCCGGTTTCCATAAATGCGGTTCGGTCGTAGCGGCCAGCCATCAAATAGGGGACAATTTCTTCTGCGTTCATCTTTTTTACTAGATTCAGCTTATGAACAAGCAGACTGTTTACCGAATAAGCACCGCCGACCATTGTATTTATCGGCAATTCGCCCCATGGGTCGTCAATGCTGGAACGAAGCTTCAGGCTGGCAAAGCCCGGCTCCCAGGATTTGTAATTGTATTCACAGAGATTCTGAAGCAAGGCGCCATTCATAAAATGGGACACGCCTTCTTGGTCTGGTTCACGGTCAAAATGATAATAGAATCCGCCGCCATAGGTCTGTTTTCCCGGTGCCGGGAATTGATATAAGGCACCAGTCAGAGGACTGTTGGTTTCACCGAGTTCCAGTTTGGCCTCAATTAGCTGAACACCGCGGCGGCTGACACTGGCGGTAATCGTATTTCCAGTTTGGCGGATCACAAATTCGGCGCCCAGTTTTTTGGGAATACTGCCATTGTCACGGCCAAGTTGAACGGCCATTTCGGCTCCGGGTCCGCCCAGCACCAGGCTGAGAGGATAAAGTCCCAGGTCTTTTCCGTTCATCGCGTATACACCCAGGATGGCTTCATAATAATCATCGGCAAAAGATGGATTATGGACATGTGCGATGGACAAGGTTACCACCGGCATGGAGAAAGGTTTAAGTGGTGGCGGCAACAGCCGAGCGATGACAGCGGGGTCCGTGAGAAAGCAAAGATACAAGCCCTCCTGATTGTCCATCAGAGAAATCTTTCCAAAGTTTGGCAGTTCTTCTTGAGGGGTTAGAAAACTGGTGGCTTTTGGCTTCTCGGCAAACAGACTGCGGCCCACTTCAAAGCCGGCTCGGACAGCTGGTTCAATGCGGCCAACCTTAAGGGCATCGCCGATAATTATCACTTGATCAAATCTTGTTTTCAGATCTTCTAAAAGAGAACGATTTGAGCAATAACCCAGAGATAAAACAACCGCATCAGCCGGGATGGAGACTGCCGAGTGATCTTCCAGTTTTTCAAGAACAACGCCATCCGGTTTGATTTCTTTTAGCGCATGGGATAGCATGTAAGTTACGCCATATTTTGCCAGCCGTCCGGTAACATCCAGAACATTGGTACCATTTCCGTCCGGAGCGACCTTATCCAGCATGTCGACAATTGTTACCGAATTTCCGGCAGCACACAGATATTCAGCGGTTTCAATTCCACTCATCCCGGCGCCGATCAAGACGACCTTTTTATCTTTCAATCCGGCTGCTCCGGAAAGGACTGTGTCAATTCCAATCACATTTTGGCCATGGATGCCAGGTATCCGTTCGGGCACGATCGGGGTACTGCCGGTGGCAAGAATGACTGCATCTGGGTTCATTTCTGCTAAGACAGAAACGGTTGCTTCGGTATTTAGTTTCACCTTTACATTCAGACGAGCAAACTCATTCTGATAATATTGAGCGATCCAGTCCATAACACTTTTATGAGGGGGCATTTTGGCAAGATTGACGAGACCGCCGAGGACATTTTCTTTTTCAAACAAGGTAACCTGGATGCCTCGAAGGGCCAGCGTGCGGGCGGCTGACATGCCAGCTGGACCACCACCGATGACGGCGACTTTATGACTGCAAGAATCGTGATCTAAGTTGCCAAGCTTTTTCTCTCTGGCTAGGCGTGGATTCACGGAACAGACAGGGGGAAGACCAACGGCATTATTTTCGTTTAAACTTTCAAAGCAGCGCAGACAGGAAATACATTTACATAATTCTTTTTCTCGGCCTTCTTTTACTTTAAGACCCCATTCTTCATCAGCCAGCCAGGCGCGGCCTAAAGCCACAAAATCCACGATGCCGTCTTCCAGAAAATTTTCACCGATAGCTGGTTCGCGAATCGCCGAAACACCGATTACCGGAATGGAAACATGATCTTTTACCGCTTTAATCAGATCCCGTCGCCAGCCCTGGGGGAAGGAAATCGGTTCGACGCAGACGGAGCCGGTTTCATAAATACCGCAGCTGACATTGATGACATCGATCCCCAGTTTTTCCAAGGCCATGGAAATTTTAACGCCATCTTGGATATGAATGTAATCTTCCGTTACACCAACATTACTTAAAAACTCTTCAACGGAAAGACGCACGCTAATGGGAAAATCAGGTCCGCATTCTTTCCGGATACCGGCGATAATCTCGGCAATAAAACGCAGCCGGTTTTCAAAACTGCCGCCGTATTCATCATCTCGTTTATTGGTATATGGGCTTAAAAATTGATTAATCAGATAGCCATGAGCAGCATGCAGTTCAACACCGTCACAGCCAGCTTTCTGCACGCGAACGGCACCGGCAATAAACTGTTGGACCAGTTCCTTAATTTCGGCATTTTCAAGAGCGCGGGTCGGCTGGTTGAGATATTTGCAGGGAATTGCTGATGGCGCAGCGACTGGTCCGCCGACCAGAGCAGCCAACGTTTCACGACCGGGATGATGCAGCTGGATGAAGATTTTTGTACCATGTTTATGGACGGCTTCCGCCAGTCTCGATAAAGGTTCAATGTGACGATCTTTGGTAACGGAAAGCTGACGCAGCATCCCGGCACCATGCACATCGTTTACACGAGTAATTTCAGGAATGATCAAGCCGGCCCCACCAATGGCTCGGGCTTCATAGTAAGCAATCATATCTTCAGTAGGCGAACCGTCCAGTTCCGCCAGTCCGATCCCCATCGGAGCCATGACCAGACGATTTTTCAATTTTAGTTTTCCAATCGTTCCTTCTATAAACAGTTTTTCATACATACTTTTCCTCCTTGATTATTAAACGTATTGAGTTTAGGATAAATTTATTATACTGTGTCTGCCCAAATTTTCCTATATTGACGAAAGACGATTTTTCATTGACGATTTGTTCATGATACACTATTATAATGATAAGGTGACAATAATAAATACTTTAATCTTAAAAAGGGGTAAGTATGAAATTTAATGACTTAATCACAAAAATATCGGTTAATATACCGATCATAAAAGATTCTTGTGACAATCAGACTGAGATTATCGACATTGCGTTAATTGACGGACGGCAAAATTCATTTCAAGGAAATATCCTATACTTTGGTTATAGCAGCCAATTAGATAGTGTTGAAACTCCACCCTGTCACTGTATCTTGGTTAATGACGGCAATTTCCTGACCGACAGGATCCAAAATCTCGCTTTTGTCGAGACATCGGAATTATTTTCGGCTGTCAATTTAACCCGTACATTAATGAAAAGTTCAGGGGGAGGGCTTCTTTACGAAGAACTCATAAAACGCGCCAATGAAACAAGGGATCTTCAGGCTGTCGTTAATACCGCCTCCATACTGCTCGGAAATTCTCTGATTTTCAGCGACGTTAATTTCAAAATTCTGGCCCATTCCACTTCGATTCCAGTTACCGATGATTTATGGAAGGACAATATCAGACAGGGGTATTGCAGTTATGATTTTATCCAGGCCGTTCAACAGCTGAAGCCAATTCAGCAGGCTGCTCATACAACCGATGCCATTGAAGTTTCATGTACCGAATCACCCCATCGAAAGCTGAGCAGTAAGGTATTTCATAATGACATGCAGGTTGGCTTTCTACTGATGATTGAAGGCGAAACCCCGGTAACACCGGTACATATGGAAAGGCTGGAGGTGGTGAGCCATGCTATTAGTTACACCATCACCCATTATTTTTCTTATCTGTTTCAAACCGGCACGCTTTATCAACAGCTGTTGTATGAACTGCTGATCGGAGCGCCTCCAGAAAATATTGCCAGTTGTTTTCCCGGTTTAGAGTTTGCATCCAAACTGATTGCCCTTTCGGTTCTCCCGACACGCTATCTTGGTGAGCGGCATTTAAAAGATCATATTGTTCCGGCATTGAAAGAAGTTTTACCGGGTTCACATGTCACCTATCATGAGGGCAAAGCAGCTGTTCTGGTGCCGCTTTCGAAAAACGACGATTTCCATGGTGAACAATTACAAGAGCTACAGAATCTGGTGGCCAATGAACATCTTCGCATTGGTGTCAGCAATGCCTTTACGCATGTTGAAAGTTTTGCGAAATATTATCATCAGGCTGTTTCGGCTCTGAATCTTGGAAAACGGTTAAATCCGGAAAATCTTATTTTCTACTATATCGATTATCAGTTTTATGATCTGCTTGATCATGTGGAAGATGAATCTCAGCTTGGTCTGTTCTGTCATCCGGCTTTAAGTATGCTGCGGCAGTACGATCGAAAAAATGAAACCTGCTTATATGCTACTCTGAAAGTCTATTTAGACAGCGGGTGCAGTATCAAACTCGCTTCAGAAAAATTGTTTGTTCACCGAAATTCACTGGTGTATCGACTGGGACGGATATCCGAAATCAGCAATGTTGATCTAAATGATTCATATATTCGCTTTATGCTACGGATGTCTTATCTGATTGACTGTTATAAAGGTCAGGCTGCTTAGTACTGGTGGGCTGAAATGACAATTAATAAATTTGACAGAACCCGGAAAAAGATTAAAAAAATAACCGCCGGATTTAAGGAAGGATATAGATTATGAAAGTAGCAGTTATTCATGGCCAGGCTCATCAGGGCAATACATATCATGTGACACATCAGCTGATCGAACAGCTGGAATGTAAAAAAGATGAAATAGCGGAATTTAGCGTCAATGGATTAGAACCGTGTGTCGGTTGTTTCAATTGCATATTGAAAGATGAAAATAAATGTCCGCATTATGAGCAGATGGCACCGATGATTGATGCGATAGACGCCGCTGATGTGATTATCGTTGATTCGCCAAATTATTGTATGGGAATGACCGGTCAGTTGAAAACATTTTTTGATCATTTGGCATATCGATGGTTTAGCCATAGACCAAATGGTAAGATGAATGAGAAAATTGCGATCGCCATTTCAACAACGGCTGGCGGTGGAGCTAAGGGAACCACCAGGGATATTGCGAAACAGATGTTCTGGCTGGGAATCGGAAAGCGTTATCGAATCTCGGAAGTGGTTGGCGCATGGTCGTGTGATCAGGTGACAATCAAAAAGCAGCAGAAGATAGCTCAGGATGTTAATAAAGTTGCTGTAAAAATCAAACGTAAAGTCGGAAAAGTGAAACCGGGACTCAAGACCATGGTTGCTTTTAGACTATTTAAAATGATGCAGCAAGGAATGGCCTGGAATCCCGTTGATACAGATTATTGGAGAATGCAGGGATGGATAAAATAGACAGCTCTGGTTTCAGATCTTCAAGATGATGGTAATTTTTACCATGGAAAACCATTCGGCAGATTTGGATGATTTCAATTCCATTGAGAAATTTAAAAATCTAAAAACGAAACCTGATCTTCTAATGGCTCAAAAAATTTCATCTTTTCTTTAATGGGCTGGCTGTAACTGTTGGAGAGGCCAAAGGCTTGGCGAAGTGGATTTAGGCGGGCGTAGAGTTCGTCTTTATATTCTTTGGGTGCTCCGCCCTTTTGATAAAGCTTCCAGAGGGCATCATACTTTTTGGGATAGACAGTCTTGACGAAGTCAAAAAAAGCTGGCCGAGTAGCACCCCTGAGATAAAGTACACCGGGAAGTACATAGTGGATACCGGCATCTTTTCCGGCTTCAAACAAAGCGGTCAGGTTATCAGAATCATCCGTCAGATCCGGAATAATGGGCATTAGGTGGTGACCGATGGAGGCATTGGTTTTTCGTAAGGTTTTAAGCATGTCAAACCGAGCACGTCCAGTTGCCGCCCCCGGTTCAATTTTTTTCCGGATTTCTTCATCCAGGGTCGTCACGGTGGCGGCGATATTTATATAGGTAATTCGGGATAGCTCGTCAATGAGGTCATAATCGCGGAGAACCAGGTCAGATTTGGTGGAGATTATGGCTGGAGTTTTATATTTAATCAGCAGTTTCAGGATTTCCGGCATCAGCTGATATTGGGCTTCTGCAGGCTGATAGGTGTCAGTTACACCTCCGATATTCACAATTTCCCGTTTCCAGTCAGAAGATCGCAGTTGCTTTTCTAAAACTTCCACAATATTCGACTTTATGGCGATATTGCATGAAAAATCCCCATAGCAATTAAAACCGTAGGTGCCCATGGCATAACAATATCGGCAACCGTGGCTGCAACCTTTGTAAATATTCAGATCCCAATGATACGGTGTTTTTCGTTTCAATTGATTCAGTGCTTTAACACAGGTGATGGATTGATATTGTGGCATGGTAGTCCTCCTGAATAGGTTTTTATCTTTTTTAAGTATAGGTTATAAATGTACAGGGTGTCTATTAAAATTTATGATAAATTATTACTGCTGAGACCAGATGGACGATTCTGTTCTGTCGCTTCAGCTACGCAGGATAACTGGGAAACAGCAGAATTATCATGAAACCCATGCTGACGTTTTATCAAAAAAACGCCAGCTGCATAGCAAAGATAATAAAGACGGCTCCAAAAATCTGTTGAATCCGAAGGCAGATTTTGGGTGAATGCTTCAGCAACTCGCTGAAGCTGCCAGCCAGAATTCCGTAGAGCATAAAAATGATCAGGGTGAGTAACATAAAGAAAATGCCGAGCTTCAGGCTTTGCGCTGCGTAATCATCGCTGCTGACGATGAATTGAGGCAGATAGGAAAAAAAGAATAGCGTCAGCTTGGGATTCAGTAGATTGATAAAGATGCCCTTTAGGATAATTGAAAGTGGGGTTGAAACGGTGATTTCTTCGTTTGCCGTCAGGCCGGTTTTTGACAGAATCATCCCCAGGCCAAGATACAACAGGTAGATGGCGCCGATCCATTTTATCAGATTAAAGGCGGCTGAATTCATTTGCCGGATGAATAAAAGCCCTAGAATGCAGATGGTCAGATGGGGGATAATGCCGAGGGTGCAGCCCACGGCTGCAAAGAAACTGTTTTTTCGACTTCCTGTTATGCCGGTTGAAACGGTATAAAGCACACCGCTTCCAGGAATCAGAATGACAATCAGCGAGGCAATAAAAAAAGTAGTTGTGATCATTTTGGATTCTCCCTGGATTTTGATTTTTTTTCTAATTACATTTGTGATATAATCGTAGCAGAAAGAAGTGGCATTAAAAAGAGCCATTTACGGTTGAAAAATTCAAACCACTTTGGAGAAAGTATGCTACATATCAATTTAAACAGAAATCAGGATGAATCCTTATCGGAGCAGATTTATCAGGCGCTGAAGGAATTCATTTTTTCAGGGGACCTGAAAGCGGATGAAAAGCTGCCGTCCACCAGGGGGTTCTCGGAATTTCTTTCAGTGTCCCGCAATGTAGTGATGGAGGCCTATGAACAGCTCTGGGCGGAAGGCTATCTTTATTCGAAGGAAGGGTCCGGTACCTATGTCAGTGATGGGATCTTTTTTGAACGCAAAGAAATATCTTCTTCAGATGAAAAAAAAGAGCCCAGGGATTTGCTGTATCCCCAAAAGCGGGTGAGTTTTCGCACCGGGGTTCCGGATTTGAATACAATCCCGATCAAAAAATGGGGACAGCTCTACAAATCGGTTACCCAAACCCTTGACAGCGCAAGTCTGGATTATCAGAACAGTTTTGGGATGCATGCCCTGAGAAATCAGCTCTCAATTTATTTAAAACGGGTGCGTGGCGTCAACAGTCGGCCGGAGAACATTCTGATTGTCAACGGAGCCGCTCAGGCTTTCAGCCTGCTATCCCGGATGGTGGGAAAAGACGAGGAGGTTCTGGTTGAAAATCCCAGCAGTCAGGGCATCGTCTATACATTGAGTAGCCTTGGGGTCAGAATGAAAACGATCCCGATTGATGAAAATGGGATTATGACGGCAGCGCTTCCGGAAAAACCGCCGAAGCTGATTTTTACAACGCCTAGCCATCAGTTTCCAACCGGCGTGGTTCTGTCCATCAAACGGCGGATTGAACTGATTGAATACGCCAGAAAGCACGACTGCCTGATTGTGGAAGATGACTATGACAGTGAATTTCGGTTTGAAGGCAATCCCATCCAGTCCCTGCAGAATCTTGATCCGGACCGGGTCATCTACGTAGGCACCTTCTCGAAGATTTTGTCACCAGCCCTGAGAATGGGCTATCTGGTGCTGCCGGGAGGTCTGGTGGCGGGAATGAAAAACGAAAAATACGTGACGGATATCCATTCGCCGGTTCTTGAACAGCTGACGCTGGCCAAATTTATCGAAGAGGGATATCTGACCCAGCATATCCGGAAAATGAAAGGGATTTATCTTAAACGACGCAATTATCTGGAAATCTGTCTAAAAGAAAGCTTTGGTGAAGACGTTACCGTGACCGGAACCCGATCCGGGATGCATCTGGTTGCGGCCTTTGAGTCCGTTTTGTTTGATGCAGAGCTCCGGAAGGCCCTCGACGAAAAACAGATTTTTGTGACGACACTGGGAGATTATTTTCTTCATGATGACGAAAATCCGGCGCAGGCAAAGAAAGCCGGCGACCATGCGCTGGTGCTGGGATACGGCAACACTAATTTAAAGGCAATAGAAGAAGGAGTCGCCGAGATCGCGCAGGTGATAATGCAATCGAGTAAAAACAACAATTAAGATAAGCTGATTATAACTGGTAAATAAGGAGAAGGAAAATGAAAACTTGTGAAAAATGGGATGAACTAATTGAAAGAACAGTTGAATCGATGCTGGGAACATCCCGAGATTATCAACCGGAATGGGATGCGATCCGATATTTTGTCGGAGGCGTGATGTTTGCGATGCGTGGTGAAAATAAAAAAAGAGACTCGCTATTGACAGTCAAGTTGCCCATTGGTGACGGTGAAATCCTCCGTTCTCGGTATCCAGATATTATTCCCGGATATTATATGAACAAACAGCATTGGAATTCGATTATGCTAGACAGCGATGTACCGGAAAAGATTCTGGTCGATTGCATTCAATTGGCATATCACACAGTATTCATAAAATTGACAAAAAAGAAGCAGCGGGAGATTGAAGAAAGTATTCAAAAGGACGAATTATACAAATAGTTCGTCCTTTTGTGATTTGTTTCATTAAAAAATATTTTCACTCTAAAGTGAAGATTTGAAATTACGGCATTAAATTTGGTAATCATCGTTAAGGGAATCCAATAAACCGTATTCCATCAAAATTTCTTCAAGACGTTCTTGTGTCATCGGTTTTGGGATGACAAACGAATTGTTATTTTCTATTTTCTTTGCTAATTGACGGTATTCTTCAGCTTGCGGAACTTCAGGATTATACTCGATTACTGTCTTTTTTCGTATTTCAGCACGTTGAACAATATTGTCTCTTGGAATAAAATGAATCAGATGGGTGCCTAATTCTTCGGCAAATGCTCGAAGCAACTCCATCTCTCTATCAACATTCCGACTATTGCATATAATCCCGCCAAGTCTGACGACACCTTTTCTGGCGTATCTTTCGATACCCTTGGCGATGTTATTTGCTGCATACAGTGCCATCATTTCTCCGCTGGCAACAATATAAATTTCTTTGGCTTTTCCTTCTCGGATAGGCATTGCAAAACCTCCGCAAACAACATCACCGAGAACATCATAAAATACATAATCCAAGTCGTCGGTATAGGCACCAAGATTTTCTAACATCCCAATTGACGTTATAATCCCCCGACCAGCGCAACCCACACCGGGCTCCGGTCCGCCAGATTCAACACAACGAATTCCATTATAACCACTTTTCATAATAGAATCCAACTGTACGCCTTGTCCTTTTTCTCGCAAGGTATCCAAAACTGTCTTTTGTGCCAATCCGCCTAATAATAGTCGTGTTGAATCTGCTTTTGGGTCACAGCCGACAACCATAACCTGTTTCCCGAGTTGGGCAAGACCGGCTGTTAGATTTTGAGTGGTAGTCGATTTTCCGATGCCACCTTTTCCATAAATGGCAATTTGTCTTAATTTTTTTTCTGACATATTTGAGCTTCTCCTTAATGATTTTTAAATTATTATAAATTTTTTCACATATGATAGATGTCAAATTACAAGCTAATGAAATTTAGTGCTTTTTAAAATAAATAAAAAAAGAATACAACTCAAAAAAGCATATCTGCTAAATATACAGTAAAGAAGTATCCTCTGGTTTTCCAGTCAGATCATAATTTGATAATTGAAATAATGATTTATGTAATATGCTTATATCATATACGAATAATATGTATTAAATTTAAGCTACTTTCAATTATTTGTCAATATTTTTTTATAAAAGATGAAAATTCAAATATATAAATAAAAAAAGTTGACAAGCGAGAACAATGGATTTATACTCAAAACAATATAAACATATTTATAAAGTATACATACATAGCCAGAGCAAACTGGCCTGATAAGTGGAGATTTAGAAATACAATCTATATTACATCCACACCTTAAGATAAAGATGCTTGTTCAGAAAGGAAGTGAAAAAATGTCGTATCGAGTGGCGATTACATCTTCAGACGGTAAATGCATTGATCAACATTTTGGCAATACTAAAATATTTTATGTTCTTCAAATTGAAGAAACCGGGAAATGGGAGATGTTAGAATTAAGAAAAGCAGAAGAAGCTGAAATCAGAAAATTGGCTACCGAACAGGGGAAATTTGGAGAATGCAGCGGTCACAATGATGTATTCCTGGATTATGTGAGCAATTTGCTGAGCGATTGTACATATTTATTAACCAGTAAGATCGGTATGAGACCCTATAAAGTATTGATGGAGAATAATATCAATGCTCTTGAAGCACCACATGATTTATCTGTGGCGATAGAAAAGGTAAACAATTACTATTTGAAAAATAAATAATATTGAGGATGGCAGGTATTGAAAAATTGAAAACATCAGTGGAAACGACCTATGGAATCGTATCTGGGATTATCAATGCTGAGTATTATACAAATGGGCAGCTAAAAGAATGTATGTTGAAAGAAAAAAATGAGTTAACTGTGCTGGGCGGTACTTTGATACCAAGATATTCCATTTGGGAAGTGCGAGACAAGTACACAAACTCCTTGTCGTTCTATGCTTCCGGAAAACTACAAAGCATCATTTTAGCAAGACAAACTCCCGTGCAAACTCCGATGGGAATGGTTCCCGCAGAATTAATTACTTTTCATGAAAATGAAATGATTGATCGGATTTTTATGTTGAATGGGAAAATAAGCTCATATTGGAATGAAGATAATGAATATCAATTGTCGATACTCTTAACCATAAAATGTGGATTTAGAGAAATTACAAATCGATTTATTAATTTATGCTTTTACCCTGGTGGCCAGCTAAAAAGCCTCACATTATGGAAAAAAGAGATTGTTTCAGTGCCGATAGAGTATGGAACAATAAATGCAAGAATAGGGCTATCATTTTTTGAAGGTGGAGCTCTTGAGTCATTAGAACCAAATGTTCCAACATGGATTTCAACACCAATTGGCAATATTCAAGCTTATGATCTTAATGCGATCGGGATATTTGGCGATGCTAATTCACTAAAATTTTATAAAGATGGCACTATTGCCAGTCTGATAACATCAACAAATAAAATAAGTGTGAGAGAAAATAATAATCAAGGACGTGAATTTATACCCACGCTTATTGAAAACAGCATTTTACTCGATGGTTGGATAATAGCGCCAATTAAGATTGAATTTTATGACAATCAAGTGATTTTTTCTGATTACGACGGTAAAAAATACGACTATCAGATTTCAGATATCAAATGTGAAATTAAGAAAAAATAGACGCTGATAGTATTTTCAAACTAATAAAAAAAGAAGTTGACATATTATCGGAGATATATTAAAATACAATTCATACATTACATATATGAATACAATAATTTAATAAATCGAAAAGAATGATAAGAGTAGCTTTAATTAACCCGCAATTTTGAAATGGTTATAAAAGACTGCGATTATTGACAAATATCGATAGAAACTGACTAGAAAACTAGAGGTTTCAGGAAAAAAGAGATTTTTTTCTGGAGCCTTTTTTTTGTAAAATTTAAAAAGAAAGAGTTAATCCAGTTCAGTGGCTTGCAGATAAGGTGAGAAAAATGAGAATAGCAGCAGTAAGTTCTGACGGTAAATTTATAAATCAACATTTTGGTCATGCTCAACAATTTTATGTTTTTGAAAGATTAGAAGACCGTTTCCAATTCCTAGAGTTAAGGAGAGGCAAAGCATTTTGCAACGGCGGAGATCATAATGACAAAGAACTCAAGGATGCCATTGACATCATTGATGATTGCTCTTATATTTTAGCAGTGCAAGCGGGGTATGGTGCTGTAGCTGCGCTAAATGAACGAGGCATTTGTGTGAAGATTGCAATAGGTTTTATTGATGATTGCTTAAAAGAATTTTTTAAAGAATTAACGGAAGGGAACAGATGAATGAGTCAGCTAGATAGGGTAAAGTCACTTCATCCGTGTTTTGGGGCACAGAAAAACAAGGGTAGAATTCATTTACCGGTGTGCCAGGCATGCAATATTGAATGCAAGTTTTGCGAACGAAAAATAAATGATTATGAAAATAGGCCCGGCGTATCATCTGTCATTATTACTCCGGAAGAGGCAATCGAGTCGATTAAGAGAGCATTAGAACTGTGCCAGGATATTACCGTGGCGGGCATAGCCGGCCCCGGGGATACATTAGCTAGCGATGGTGCCATTCAAACATTTCAACTTGTAAAAGAGCGATATCCGGAATTGTTAAAATGCATGAGTACCAATGGACTTCTCTTGAATGAACGGGCAGAAGAGTTAATTAAATTGGGCATCGATACATTGACGGTTACGGTCAATGCCGTGGATCCCCAAATACAAGCAAAAATTATTTCTGGTATTCACTATCATGGGAAAAGATTTTGTGGTGAAGAAGCAGCGGAAATTCTTATCAGAAACCAACTGGAAGGAATAAAAAAAATAACAGCAGCAGGCATTGTGGTAAAAGTCAATACGGTTTTGATCATGGAGATCAACAGACCGCACATCAAGGAAGTTGCGAAAGCTGTCAGCGAAGCCGGAGCTTCGATGTATAACATCATTCCATTAATTCCTCAACACGAATTGGCAAATTGTATTGAGCCGGAATGCGTCGATATTGATGAAGCAAGGCAGGAAGCAGAAGAGTATATTGACGTTTTCAGACATTGTCAGCGATGTCGTGCGGATGCGATTGGTGTTCCGGGAGGAAAAGACTATGGGGATCAAATATATCTAAAGCGATTAGCAGTAAAAGATACTTTTTCACATGGTTAATTTTCTTCATATATAAAAAAATTATGATGTAATATAAATCTTGCTGATTAGCAGGTTCCTCGTGATAGAGAGTCTGCTTATATATACTTATACATTCAAGTAATAAAAATACAAAAAATGAAGGAGAAATTATTATGGCTACAGAAAATTTTAAATTTGATACGTTAAAAGTTAGAGCGGGTTACAATCCCGAAGATCATAATTATTCGGTGGCAGTTCCCATTTATCAAACCGCAGCATATGATCTGGGAAGTCCTGACCGTGCAGAAAATTTGTTTTTAGGGACTGAGGAGGGCTTTTTATATACTCGTGTCAACAATCCAACCGTCGATGTTTTAGAAAAAAGAGTGGCAGCTCTAGATGGCGCGGCTAGTGCAATTGCGGTTGCATCGGGAATGGCTGCGATTGCTTATACCATTCTAAATATTGCGGAAGACGGCGGAAGAATATTATCCAGTGCATACATTTATGGAGCCGCCTCAGACAGCTTCAAGAAAATTTATCCCAAATTTGGCATTCATTTTGATTTATCAAGAAATTTTGACAACCTGCAAGAGTTGGAAAAAGAAATTAAACCGGATACCAAAGCAATCTATGTCGAATCAATCAGCAATCCCAATGGTGCGCTTGTTGATATTGAAGCTTTAGCGGAACTGGCACATAAATATGGGATTCCATTAGTTGTCGATAATACTTTTGCAACCCCTTATTTATTTAATCCCATCAAATATGGGGCCGATGTTGTTGTCTATTCCGGTACAAAAGCCCTTAACGGTCATGGGAATGTGATTGCCGGACTTGTTTTGGAAAGTGGGGTATTTCATTGGGATAACGGCAAATTCCCGCAATTCCAGGAAAAGCACTATACGCAACGAGATGATAAGGGTAATCCAAGAAGTTTTGTAGAAAAATTCCCGGATTTCCCATTTACGGCAAGAATAAGATTGGATTATTTAAACTATCTGGGTGCAGCGATTGGTCCATTTGATGCTTATCTGTTATTGCTTGGAATTGAAACTTTATCGGAAAGAATTCAAAAACAGGTTTCAAATACGAAAAAAGTCATTGCTTACCTGGAAAAGAACGAACATGTTGAATGGATTAAATACCCGTCATTGGAAACTAGTCCATATTTTGAGTTGTCAAAGAAGTACTTCCCATTGGGAACCGGTTCAGTCTTTTCATTTGGTTTTCTCGGAAGTATCGAAAAAAGCAAGGCGTTTATCCAAGCTTTAAAAATATTCAGCTATCATGCCAATGTAGGGGACGCAAGATCGTTAATTATTAATTCTCCCAAAACAACTCACAGTGAATTAACACCGGAAGAACAGAATCATGCGGACATCGAACCCAATTTGATTCGGATATCCATTGGTCTTGAAGATCCAGAAGATTTAATCAATGATTTGGATCAGTCGTTTAAGCAAGTGTTTAAAAAATAATAAGAAAGTAAAAATAAATAATAAAAAAGGTAAGGTATGATTATTGAGCAAAGTTAATTTAGAAAAAGCTGAAGTAGAGATAAGAGAACGTCGTCTTGGCTCGATTACGGGTTTTGAAGGAAGTGCAAAAGAGCTGGTTGATTCGGCCAGATGTGGCAGCCTGAAAGACAAGAGTCGTTCCTTTAGCCAGTGTCTGGGTTGTTCTACCTCAAATGCGGCGTGTACAGTTGTCCTGATTCAAGATGCGGCAGTCATCAGCCACGGACCAGTTGGTTGCGCCGGCTGTCTGCATGAATTTGCGTTTACCTATCGGGTGAATGGTGTTCATCGGGGCGTGGATAATCCAACGCAAAGACGTATTTTCAGCACAAATATGAAAGAAACGGATACCGTTTATGGCGGCAGCCAAAAGTTGTTTGATACGATTTATGAAGTTGAACGCCGGGTAAAACCCAAAGCGATTTTCGTCATCACAACCTGTGCTTCCGGCATTATTGGCGACGACGTCGAAAGTATCGCTGAAGAGGCGGAGGATGAAATCGGCATTCCGGTGGTTGCAATTTTCTGTGAAGGCTTTCGATCAAAAATATGGACATCGGGATTTGATGCCGGTTATCATGGCGTCGCTAGAAAATTGATTAAAAAAGCAGAAAAAAAACAAACGGATCTCGTTAATATCATCAATTTCTGGGGAACCGATATTTTTGCCGATTGGTTTGGGCGACTGGGGTTAAGGGCAAATTACTTGACTCCCTACGCCACTGTCGATCAAATTGCGCATTCTTCTGAAGCAATCGCAACGATTCAGGTTTGTTCTACGCTGGGATCGTATTTAGGTGCGGCGTTGGAACAGGGATTCGGTGTTCCGGAGATACGGGTTTCCCCTCCCTATGGGATTGCTCAAACGGATCGATGGTTCAGAGAACTGGGACGAATAACGAACAGAGAAAAAGAAGCTGAAAAATTTATTGAAGAAGAGCGTGATCGATGGCTCCCCCAGATTGAAGAGCTCCGCAAAAAATTGGCTGGAAAAACGGCTTATGTTACGGCCGGCGCTTCGCATGGACATTCTTTACTGGCGCTTTTAAAGGAGCTTGGTATGGAACCCCAGGGAGCGGCTATTTTTCATCATGATCCGGTGTATGATAATGAATCCATCGAGTCAGACACCTTGCAAAATGTTGTGAACGATTATGGCAATATTCCAAACTACAATGTTTGCAACAAACAGGAATATGAATTAGTCAATGTTTTGAACCGCGTTCGACCGGATGTGCTCTTAGCTCGTCATGGTGGCATGACCCTGTGGGGCGCCAAGTTTGGTATTCCATCTTTACTGATAGGGGATGAACATTTTGGAATGGGTTATCAGGGCATCGTTCAGTATGGGGAGCGAATTCTTGAAACAATGGAGAATGATGAATTTGTGAAAAATTTGGAAAAACACGCGATCAACCCTTATACAAAATGGTGGCTAGATCAGGATCCATATGCTTTTTTAGGAGGTAATACAGATGTCAGGACTTATTGAGCAACAGCGATTTATGTGTGCGATCGGCGGCATGCAGACGGTTGTAGCAATTCCCAGGGCAGTCCCCATTCTGCATTCAGGTCCTGGCTGCGGAACCATGGTATCCGGCTTTTTCGAAAGAGCGACCGGTTATTCCGGAGGAAGTACCGCTCCATGTACGAATTTTAGTGAGTCTGAAGTTATTTTCGGGGGAGAGGAAAAACTCAGAGAACTCATTAAAAATACATACAAGGTACTGGACACCGATCTGCAGGTGGTTTTAACAGGCTGTACATCAGCCATTGTTGGCGATGATGTTGGGAGCATTGTCAGTGAATTTGCTGATGAAGGAAAGCCCATTGTTTATGTCGAAACAGCCGGTTTTAAAGCGACGAATTATGAATCGCACAGTACCATTGTCAATGCGATCATTGATCAATACGTTGATCAATTTTCGGAAACATCGGAGGAAAAAGATAGTAAACTCGTTAATGTTTTTGCATCCATGCCCTATCAGGATCCTTTCTGGAAAGGTAATCTTGAAGAATATAAACGATTGATTGAAGGAATCGGATTAAAGGCAAATATTTTGTTTGGACCCTACTCCGGGGGTGTCGATGAGTGGAAAAGTATACCGAAAGCCGGATTTAATATTCTCATCTCACCCTGGTATGGAACAGAAATTGTGAAAAATCTGGAAACAAAATACAATCAGCCGTTCTTTCAATTTCCTTATATTCCCATCGGCGGGAATGAAACTACGCGATTTTTAGAGGAACTGACTACCTTTGCAAATGACCATGGGGCGGCGCTTTCAACGGAGCGGGCAAAGCACTTTATTGCAAGAGAAGAACTTTCCTTTTATGAAGAAATTGATAATCTGGCAACATTTTTGCTTGAATTCCGTTACGGTCTGCCCAGCTTTGTCCATATATTGCAAGATGCAAGCTATGTGTTGGGGATATCAAAGTTCTTACTCCATGAGGTTGGAATTATTCCGCATGAGTTGTTTATCACCGATGATACGCCTGAAGAATATCAGGAATTAATCAAAGAAATCAGTCTGAAAATTTCAGATAAAAAGCAGATCCCGATCTATTTTCTTGCTGATGCAGGCAAAGCGCAGGAAATAATTAAAAATATTTCACATTCCGGACGAGGATTAATCATCGGAAGCGGTTGGGATAAGGAGCTGGCAAAAGAAAAAGGTTATGATTTTTTATCGGCTGCATTGCCTTCACCCTATCGGATGATTTTAACAACCGGTTATGCCGGTTACAGAGGTGGGCTGCGATTAATTGAGGATATTTATAATAAAGCGTTGGACACCTACAGATAGGAAAAACAAAATTTTATACTTGCCGACTAGAAAACTAGAGGCTGTATCCATTTTAATAGGATGCGGTCTTTTCTTTTTTGCAATAAGAAGGGAGCGATAATTTGCTTAACAAAAAGGAAATGACACTAAAGACTTTTAAAAGAGAAAACACTGGATATGTACCGGTTGGGGTTTTTCTTGGTGGCAGCTGGCCGATCATAAATTCAGGATTAACACTAGAGGGTTTAATTGGAAAGCCGAAAGAAACGGCCAATGTCTTTTACGAAGTGAATAAAAGACTCAATGCGGATATTGTCATGGTTGGAACGGGATCAACGGCATTATTAATAAAAGCTTTGGGCGGAGAGGTCAAATTTGACAACAAAGGTGCACCGCAGATTATCTCCGAGCTGATTAAAAGCGAAGCTGACTTATCACGGCTTTCAGTTGATTCGGCCTTGAAAAACCAATCAGTGAGATGGCTGGTTGAAACAGCCAAAGAATTGGTGGATATTTCAGAAGACAAACAATTGATTTTAGCAAGTGGACGTGCTCCATTTACCCTTGCCACGCAACTGTTTGGCCTTGAAAAATTTTCAAAAGCAATCTATAAAAATCCAGGATTAGTTCATAAAATTCTTGAGTTTACCACCGCACTGTCTTTAGGGTATTTCAAGTTAATGATTGAAGAAGGCAATGTTGATGGAGCATTTATTGCTGATCCCAGTGCTTCCGGGGATGTAATATCTAAAAAACACTTTGAACAGCTGGTATTGCCATATTTTAAAAAGGTCGTCAAGGGAATTAAAGAGTTTGATAAACCGATCATGTTACATATTTGTGGAGATATCACAGACCGGCTTGAGCTCTTTCCCGATACTGGGATAGACAGTTTATCAATCGATACAAAAGTAGATGTTGCCAAAGCAATGGCGATAATTGGCGATAAAATATCTATTGCCGGAAATGTCGATCCGGTGGATGTTTTGGAATTTGGAACAAAAGATGAGGTCTGGAGATCCACGGCCAGATGCCTAAAAAAAGGAACAGAAAAAACTGGTTTTATTTTGTTCCCGGGCTGCGATTTGGCGGGAAATGTTCCTGAAGAAAATATCAGGGAATTTGTTGAGACTGCCCATAAATGGAAACAAAAGGAATTCTAAATGGATTTCTGTTGATTTAATAAAAATCAAAGGAGGAAAATTTTATGAAACGATGTTGTAGCATAATATAAATTTGAGTGAGTATAAAAATATTTATATTATAAGGAGATTATATAAAATGAGCAAAAATGTTAATGAAGAAAAAGTCAGTAAATCGGGTTTAAGATCCGACTATTTGACGAAACTTGAAGTTCTGGGACAATCTGTGGCGAATATTGCACCGAGTGCTACCCCAGCCTTAGTTATTCCCCTTGTTTTTGCAACAGCAGGAAATGGAACTTGGCTGGCTTATTTATTTGCCACCGTAGCAATAGCCCTGGTAGCTGCAAATTTAAATCAATTTACCAGAAGATCGGCATCCCCTGGTTCATTATATGCCTATGTAGCAAAGGGTCTTGGTACAGATGTGGGTGTCATTGCCGGATGGGCGTTGATATTGGCCTATACCCTAACCGCAAGTGCTGTGCTGAGCGGCTTTGTAAATTATGCAAATGTATTATTTGGGTATGGCGGAATCAGTATCCCGCCGATATTGATCGCAATTGTGGGGGCAGTAGCAGCCTGGTTTTTGGCTTACAAAGATATTAAACTATCAACTAAAATAATGCTTGCGTTTGAAGTCATATCTTTATTTCTAATCATTATTCTGGCTGGCTTTGTAATCATAACCAATGGATTTTCGTTTGACTTTGGACAGTTTTCTTTAGAAGGTGTTTCAATTACAAGTATTGGAACAGGATTGGTATTGGCGTTTTTTAGTTTTACCGGTTTTGAAAGCGCGTCCGCGCTGGGTGACGAAGCTAAAAATCCACTGAAATCAATACCAAGGGCAATTACGACGAGTGCTTTATTTGTTGGAATATTTTTTGTTGTTCTATCCTATTCAGAGGTTTTAGGATTTAGCGGCAGCAGTACAACCCTTGATGCCGCCGCCGCTCCATTATCCGATATTGCCTCTAAATATGGCATTGGATTCTTCGGTCCGCTTATTTCGATAGGAGCATTGATAAGCTTTTGGGCGTGCTTTCTGGCGTGCACAAATTCTGGAGCAAGAATATTTTTTACCATGAGTCAACATGGCATATTTCATTCGTTTATCGGTAATACTCATGTAAAAAACAAAACTCCACACATTGCAATAACAATTACAGCAACAATCGCAGCGATTATTCCGATAATTTTAATTGGAACGGGAGCTGGTTTGTTTGAAATATATGGTTGGGTAGGGACCATTGCAACTTATGGATTCATTACCCTTTATACGCTCATATCCGTTGCAGCACCTGTTTATTTATACCGTGAAAAAGAATTAAAAATTAAGAATGTTGTTTTGTCGGTGGCGTCAGTACTAATATTATTCATACCGATTGTTGGGAGCATTTATTCCAATTCGCTGGCGGCTCCGTATAGCTGGTTTATCTATATTTTCTTGGGCTGGCTGGTGCTAGGCGTTTTATGGTTGTTATTCAGAAAATTCCAAACTCCTGATGTATCCACGGAAGTGAGCAAGCGGATTGAAAAAGTTCATGTACGCTATCGTGATATTAGAGCAAAAGAGGAAAGTGAAGGAATTTAATTACATTAAATTTAGAGGTGGAAAATTTGGGCTTAACTGAAACAAAAAAATTCATTGAAGAAAATAAAATACATACAGTCAATTTGGGATTTGCCGATATTAATGGCGTTTTAAGAGGAAAAACACTTCCGGCAAGACATTTTCTGAAAATTGCCGAAAGTGGAACAGGACTTGCCAAAGCTCCTTTTGCCTGGGATATTCAATGCGGAGTTTATGATGATATCGAATTTGCGAATTTTAATAACGGGTTTCCTGAGATGATAGCAAAACCAATTCTTTCAACATTGAAAAAGATTCCGTGGAGAGCGGGAAGTGCCTTTGCGTTGGCCGAGATTGTCGACGAAGAAGGCCGTTCAATTGAAGAAAATCCTCGAGAAGTGCTAAAGAAAGTCTTGAAAAGGTATAAGGACTTAGGATTAAGACCGATAGTCGGTTCAGAGCTTGAATTTTATCTTCTCGATTCAGAGAAAAAACCGGTGTTTGATGGCATCCAATGCTATTCACTGTTAAAAGGAGCAGAACTCGAGTATGTCATCGAGGAGATGAGAAACAGTCTGGAGGATTTAGGAATAGCGCTCGAAGCATTCCATATTGAGTATGGACCTGGTCAAATCGAAGTAATACCGGAATGCGATGATGCTTTGGAGATGGCGGATAAAACAATACTGATTAAACATTCAATAAAGGAAATTGCCAGAAAGCATGGATTGTACGCAACGTTTATGGCAAAACCCTGGGCCCAGGAATCCGGAAGTGGTTTCCATGTTCATCAAAGCCTCTGGGATCTTGAATTAAAGAATAATTATTTTAATACGGACAAAGGCGTCACCGCTAATTATTTGGCAGGTCTATTAAAACATGCCCGGGATTTTATGGTGTATGGGTCGCCAACCATCAATGACTATAAGCGTTTCCAGCCAAATTCCTTTGCACCTACAAAGGTAACCTGGGCACATGATAACAGAACCGTGGCGACACGTTCCTTGTTGGGGCTTGGCGATAATAGTCGCTTTGAGCAAAGAAACGGTTCAGCGGCGGCAAATCCATATTTGATTATTGCGGCAAGTCTGGCTTCAGGTCTAGACGGAATAATAAATAAATTGATACCGCCTGAAAATCAGGAGGAAGATAGTATTGAGTTTCCAATAACGTTAGATTCGGCTTTGAATTATTTTGAACAAAGTATATCGGCAAAAGAGTACTTTGGAGAAAAATTCGTCAAATTATTCCTCACTTTGGGAAGACACGAAGTTGATCTCTATAATTCGGCAGTAACGGACTGGGAGTGGGATCGATATCTTGAATTCATATAAACGGATTTATAACCATTTATAGATATATAAATAGAATGTAAAACGGGATACTTATTGAACTGGAAGAAGAAACAAAAATTGGTGAGTAAGTTAGCTACTCAGGCTGAAAAGCCGGGCACATGGAAAAATCCGATTGGAAAAGAATCTTTTTAGGCAGACTGTATACAGAATATGTTTCTTGGTTGACAATTAGTATTTGATGCTCTATCCTGATTTTAAAGGTGAATGAAGGAGATTGAAGTATTATGAAACATACATTTGAACCTGTTTACAATAGAAAATCAAGAATTCTAATATTGGGGACATTCCCATCAGTAAAATCACGGGAGGCAAGCTTTTACTACCAGCATCCACAAAACAGATTTTGGAAAGTTGTAAGTGCGCTTGCGGGAATTCCAACCCCTGAAACGATCGAAGCTGAGAAAACCATGCTGTTAAGAAACAACATCGCTGTCTGGGATGTAATCTATTCCTGTGACATAAATGGTTCAAGTGACAGTTCAATTAAAAATGTTGTCCCAAACGATATCATAAAGCTCTTGCATGAGACAACTATTGAAACCATTTATGCAAATGGCGGCAAGGCATATGAATTATATAATCGCTACTGTTATGAGAGCACCAATAAAGAGATCATAAAATTGCCATCAACAAGCCCTGCCAATGCGAGGTACTCATTGGAACGACTGATAGAATGCTGGAAAAATGAGATCTGCCTGAAACCATGAAGATGAGAACTTGAAGATAAGATGATCCGGACACGCGAAGCTATAACTGCATTTTAGCGCTGGCTGATCATATTCAAAAGTAAGAAAGAGACAGCCATAGAAAGCTGTCTCTTTTTTCGCTGAAAAGCTAGTTTTCAAAAAAAGAATTTAATCGATGACGATCGCGCAATCATCACGTTTGGTTACGTGTCCGACAATAGCGGCACAGGGAATCGAGTCTTTTAGTTCTTTAAGCATTTCAATTGAATCTGCTTCGCTGACGGCTATCAATAGTCCTCCCGAGGTTTGCGGATCATACATAATATCCTGCATGGCTACGGAAACTTTTTTTGAGGCACGAACGCCGCACTCAGCATAATCCCGGTTACGATAAGCGCCTTCTGGAATCATTCCCATTTCAGCCAGTCCGTAGGCTTCCGGATGATAAGGAACGGAACTGCTGTCCAAATGGATGGTCAGATTGCTGCCCTGTGCCATTTCATAAGAATGGCCAAGCAGGGCAAAGCCGGTTATGTCGGTGCAACCGTGAATAGCATATTTTACCATGACATCCCGGGCGGCTTTATTTAGGGTTGACATCTGTTCATAAATCCGTTTTAAGACGGGTTCAGCCACCATATCTGCTTTGGCAGAAGTTGTCAGGATTCCGATGCCAAGGGGTTTTGTTAGAATAAGGACATCACCCTCTTTGGCGGAGGAATTTCTCAATACCCGTTTGGGATGGACGAATCCGGAGACGGATAATCCGTATTTGGGTTCAGCATCCTCAATGGTATGGCCTCCGGTAATGATGGCGCCAGCCTCATATGCTTTTTCATAGCCGCCGCGAAGAATGGAATAAATGGTATCCTGGCTCATCTGTTTGGTGACACACAAAATATTCATTGCCAGTTTTGGTTCTCCGCCCATGGCATAGATATCACTTAAGGCATTAGTAGCAGCAATCTGACCAAACATGAAGGGGTCATCGACGATCGGCGGAAAAAAATCAATGGTCTGTACCAGTGCCAGCTCGTCATTGATGACATAGACAGACGCGTCATCACTTTTATCGAAGCCGACAATCAGACGTGGATCGTATAAAGTTGGCAGCTTATCTAAAATTTGTGATAAGGTTCCGGCACCAACTTTTGCGCCACATCCGGCACAATTAGCCAATTTTGTTAATTTTACTTCTGTTTCCATATAAAAACCTTTCTTATTAATAAGCTCAAAGCATGGGGCCATTTGATTATAGAATGAGAAATGCTTAATATTTTTTTTGGCTCCGGTCCCAGGTATCTTCTTTGTATGCAAGTATTCCAGTTACCGCTAAAGACTTACGCCCTAAAATGTTGTGAAGTTTTATGGTAACTTTTTTGGTCTCTTTATTTATCGCTTTTTTAGGAAGATAACAGGCAAGGTTATCTTTCATGATGAGGTCATACATATTCTCGCAATCCGGTTTTCCTAATTTAACCACCGGAAGATAAACGGGACCTGAGCAACATCCTCCCCGATTGGTCATTTCTATATAAATCTCTTTGGCATTTCGTTGATTTAAATACTCTGCAACGCCATTTTTAATTTCTAAGTTAATAACAATCCCTCCTTTTGTACATTTTTTTAATATTCATAAATTCATTATAACATTATTTAAAACTTATTGGCCAAAATTAAACTTTCTTTCAGGAACGAACGAATCAATACTTTTGTTTTTTGAAATAAAAATATGGCTACATTGGTTGATTTATTCACTTGCTAATTAGCATTTACAGGCATAAAATTATTACTATAAGTAAAAATATAAAAGCTGAACTATTTTACTTCATTGAGAAAGAAGGAAAAGAATTGGATAAAAAGGAATCGATTTCGGATGTGAAAGAAAATATATATAAGCTTCCGGTAGATGAGGTCTATCAGGCGCTGGGAACAGGTCCGCAGGGATTAACCCAGACCCAGGCGGAAAATATACAGAAAGAATTTGGAAAAAATCTTATCGATGAGAGAAAGAAGAAGTCTCAACTACTTATTTTTCTGTTGAATTTCACTCATTTAATGGCGATATTATTATGGGGTGGAGGCGCGATTGCTTTTTTTGCAGGGATGCCTCAATTAGGAATCGCAATTTGGGCCGTTAATGTTATTAATGGCGTTTTTAGTTTTTGGCAGGAACATCGTGCCGGTAAAGCAACAGATGCCCTAAGAAATATGCTACCATCCTATGCAAGAGTTATTCGAGGTGGGGAAGAACAAAAAATTCTTGCCGAAGACCTGGTAATTGGAGATATTATTCTATTTGAAGAGGGCGACAAGATTTCAGCAGATGCCCGCCTGATAGAATGCAGCGATTTACAAGTCGATCAATCGACATTAACCGGTGAATCCAACCCGGTTCGAAAAACTAAGGAAGCCGTATTAAAAGAAGATTTAACTCGGGCTGAAACGCCTAATTTGATTTTTGCTGGGACAAGTGTTTCAGAAGGTAATGGAAAAGCTGCTGTCATGGAAATTGGGATGAAAACAGCTTTTGGAAAAATTGCGGGTTTAACGCAAAACATGGAAGCAGAAGACAGTCCCTTGCAAAAAGAACTAAATCGATTGACGAAACAAATTTCGGTTATTGCGATTGCTTTAGGGATATTCTTTTTTGCGGCAGCAATATTTTTAGTGAAGGAACCGCTTGCCACCGCATTTGTTTTTGCTTTAGGGATGATTGTCGCGTTTATCCCGGAAGGATTACTTCCAACGGTAACTTTATCTCTGGCGAAGGCTGTACAACGCATGTCCAAACGAAATGCGCTGGTAAAAAAGCTTTCCTCAGTTGAAGCTTTAGGGAGCACGACCGTTATTTGTACTGATAAAACCGGGACATTAACGCAAAATGAAATGACGGTTAATCATTTATGGTTAGTTAATAAAGAATATGAAGTGACCGGGGTGGGATACAGTTCAGTCGGAGATATCATGGACGGCAACAAAAAAGTGATGGCCAAGGACAATGAAGACCTGAGGATCCTGTTAAAAGGTGTCGCACTTTGCAGTAATGCCCGTTTGTTGCCGCCAAATGAAGAGTCTCCCCGGTATACTGTATTAGGTGATCCGACAGAGGCTTGTTTAGGGGTGGCCGCTGAAAAAGCGGGGATTAATATGAAAGAACAGCTGGAATTAACTCCCCGCTTATGGGAATTACCTTTTGAATCCCGACGTAAGCGAATGACAACCGTTCATCAATTGGAAAAACCGATTGACGGAACCCGACGTGTTGCCTATGTAAAAGGAGCTCCGAAAGAAATCATGAACTTAAGTGATTTTATTCGAATAGGCGGAGAAACTCAGCCGATAACTGAAGAAATCCGAAAAAAAATCATGGCAGCAAATGATGGATATGCCCGTAACGGTCTGCGTGTCCTGGCACTTTCCTACCGTTTGCTTCATAAAGAAGACAAAATTCCCACGGCTATGAGTGCTTATACACCGGAAATCATTGAACAGGATATGGTTTTTGTGGGTTTGGTTGTCATGGCCGATCCTCCCCGGGCAGAGGTGGTTGATGCTGTTGAAGAGTGCCACCATGCCGGAATCCGCATCATTATGATAACGGGAGATTATGGTTTAACAGCAGAAAGCATTGCGAAGCGTATCGGAATTGTAAAAGGTCTCCATCCCCGTGTTCTATCCGGACTGGATCTGGAAGCGCTTTCAGATGAACAATTAAAAGAATATTTGAAAGATGAGATTATATTTGCCCGGGTAGCACCTGAGCAAAAATTGCGGGTTGTCACTAATTTACAGGAAATGGGTGAGGTCGTTGCGGTAACCGGGGATGGTGTCAATGATTCACCAGCGCTTAAGAAAGCTGATATTGGTGTAGCTATGGGTATTTCCGGTACCGACGTGGCGAAAGAAGCAGCCGACATGATTTTAACCGATGATAATTTCGCTTCGATTGTTCATGCTATTGAAGAAGGTCGTGCGGTTTACAGCAATATCCGAAAATTTTTGCTTTATATTTTAAACTCAAACATGGCGGAAGCATTTCCATCTATTTTATACCTGGTTTCCCGAGGAGCCATTCCATTACCTTTAACAGTTATGCAGATTCTAACGATCGATTTAGGAACGGATATGTTGCCGGCATTGGGACTGGGAACTGAGAAACCGGAAACAGGAATTATGGATAAACCGCCGCGCAACCAAAAAGAACCGTTGCTAAACAAAAATGTAGTTTTAAAAGCTTTCCTCTGGTATGGCTTATTAGCTTCGGCGGCTTCAACAATCTCTTACTTATTTATCAATATGCAAAACGGATGGCCGGGTGTGGCTCTTGCCGGTGGGGTTGATCCCATATACATTAAGGCAACGGCAATGACGCTGGCGGCCATCGCATTTTGTCAAATAGGCGCCGTGTACAATTGTCGAACAGAAAAACAGTCCGTTTTCAAAGTTGGATTGTTTACGAATAGGCAAGTGAATTTTGGAGTCATTGTGCAAATTGTTTTGATTATCACCTTAATTTACTTGCCTGTATTGCAGTCTGTTTTTCATACAGCCGCACTCAGTTTAACAGATTGGCTGTTTTTGTGTATGTGGCCACCGATTATTTTATTGCTTGAAGAATCTAGAAAAGCATTAATTCGTCGAAACGATAAAAAAACGATTGTGAAAAAATAGAGAGGTGAAAGCATGAAAGTTATTGTAGTAGGTTTGGGTAGACTGGGAATAGGTTTATCCATGAATCTTGTTAAAAGAGGTCATCAGGTAACCGTGATTGACTCTGAACCAGAGGCGTTTAAAGGTCTTGGAACGAATTTTGCCGGATTAAAAGTCATCGGCATCGGTTTTGATCGGGATGTACTTAATGAGGCGGGGATAGATAAAGTAGATGCCATTGTATCCTGCACAGCAAGTGATGCCGCTAATGCGGTTATCGGAAGAATTGCAAAGAATATTTATCGTGTACCCCATGTTATTGCACGATTGTACGATCCCCGTAAGGCAAATATTTATCATCGACTGGGTATTCAAACGATATCCACAACAACCTGGGGAATTGAAAGAGCAACTGAAATTTTATCATATAATCAGTTAGACCGAGTTTATGAGATTGGAAATGGGAATGTGGATTTAGTGCGAATTGAAGTCACGCCCATGCTCGTTGGCAAAAGAGTAAATGATATCATGATTATTGGGGAAATTCATGTCGTTGCGATTACGCGTAATGAAAAAACGTTTATGCCAACTTCCGGTACCGTTTTTGAAGCGGAAGATATTCTCTATCTTTCAGTCATGCTATCCGCAACTAAAAAATTGCGATATATGTTAGATTTATCATAAGAAGAAGGAGGAAGTAGGATGAGAATCGTTATTATCGGTGGAGGAGAAGTAGGTTCCTACATTGTCGCTCTGTTATTATCAAATGGACATGAGGTGTCTCTGATTGAATATGATGAAAAAACCTTTCATATGCTTGAAAAAGTATTTCCTCCTGAAATACTTTTTCTTGGAGATGGCTCAGATCCTGATGTCATGGAAAAAGCGGATATTGTTTCCGCAAATGTTGTTGCTGCCGTTACTGGCTGTGATGAGACAAACTTAGTCATTTCAACCCTCGCTAAAATGGAGTTTGGTATTCCCCGAGTAGTCGCCAGAGTTAATAATCCTAAAAACGCCTGGTTATTCGACAGTGGAATGGGTGTAGATATTCGGGTTAATCAGGCAGATATCATGGCGCATTTCATTGTTGAAGAAATGAATATAAAAGATATGTTTACACTTTTAAAACTCACTGAAGGAGACTATTCGATTATTAAAATGAAGGTTGGAATAAAGGCAAAAGCCGCCGATCGATTGTTAAAAGATTTATCACTGCCCAAACAAACAGTACTTATTTCGATTACCCATGATGAATTATTATCGATTCCCAATGGAAATACAAAAATTCTAGTCGGCGATGATATATTATTACTGGCGGATGAAGCAAGTCGAAAAGAACTGAATGAAATTTTTGATTAAATACCGAATGTGTTATATTGCAGAAAAAGCTTGATGCAGAATTGCGTTTCTGAATTGAAGATAAAAGGAAAAATTACAGATTTTTTAATAAAAAAAGATAAGAAGAGGGTCGTTTGCGCAGCGGTGAACGGTCTTTTTTTGTCGACGTGTGGTCGGATAAAATGATATGATAATTATGAAAATGAAGATAAATTTGAATGGTTTAGCAAGCAACGGTAATTTGAATGAAAGGTTTAAAAAGGAAGAAAAAATGGATAAATTAAGAACAATTGGTTTGATTGGGGGGATGAGCTGGGAAAGTACAATTACGTATTATCAGGTCATCAATCAGGTGGTTAAAGAAAAACTAGGTGGATTTCATTCAGCAAAATGTCTGTTGTACAGTGTGGATTTTCATGAAATTGAGGCTTGCCAGTCAAGTGGAGACTGGGAGAAAAGCGGAATTATTTTAACTAAGGCAGCTCAGAACTTAGAAAAGGCCGGTGCTGATTTTATTGTTATTTGCACGAACACTATGCATAAAATCGCTCCGCAAATTCAAAAGAACATTCATATTCCCATACTGCATATCGCTGAAGTGACGGCACAGGCATTGAAGGAAAGCAATGTTAAAATAGCGGCTCTATTGGGAACTAAATATACCATGGAAGAGAATTTTCTTAAATCAATCATTGCTGATCATGGCGTTGAAGTATTAATACCCAATGAAACCGAACGAAAAAAGATAAATGATATTATATTCAATGAATTGTGTATGGGTGAGATCAAAGAGAAATCTCGGAATGTGATTCTTGAAATCATAGAAAACCTCGGAAGAGAAGGGGCAGAGGGAATAATCTTAGGCTGCACAGAAATCGGGTTATTAATCAAACAAAGTGACACCGCGATTCCGCTATTTGATACGACTCAGATTCATGCGGAAAGCGCCGCAATAAAAGCGATTTTTTCTAAGTAGGATTAAAACGTTATTCAAAATTCAGAATAAATTTATTGAGAAAAATATTTTATTTTCGAAGGATTTTTAAGATTGTCACGACTAACTTAGTGAAACCCAATGTGAAAGGAGTTTTACGTATGAGAAAGAAAACAATAAAAATGATTGCGCTTGTTTTAGGGAGTATGCTTTTAATAATAGGACTGACGGGCTGTGAAGATGATACGGTTATGAATCTTGTCATTGATGATAAACCCTATCAGGATCAGGCAGTCCTTGACCAGGCAGAATCCCAGTCGGAATTTTCAGTGCAGACCCCATTGTATGCCAGCATATATTTCATCGAGTCCCCTAAGGGAATGAAGTATACAGCAAAATGGTTTTTGAATGATCAGGAAATAAAATCAGATGAGAAAGAAATGCTTACGGATAAAGCGGGCATTATTGTTTATTCGCTAGAAGCCGATAAGGTAATGGCAGGAAATTTCAAGTTTCAAATTCTATTTCGAGATAAGGTTATAACTGAACAAATATTTACTGTTAAATGAGGTGACGCCATGAGCGAACACGAAAAAGAGCAGCACTTTTCGGAGCTCTATGAAAAACATATCGATGAAATTTATCACTATGTTTTTTTGAGAACTGGGCTGGATAAAGTGACAGCAGAAGATATCGCCCAGGAAATATTTATTGATGTTTATAAAGGATTGGATCGTTTTAAAGGTTTGTGTTCTGAGAGAACCTGGGTTTATAGAATAACAAAGAATAAACTGTCTGACTATTACCGAACTCAGTATAAACGGAGTATGGAAGAATGCAGCATCAATGATGAAATAGTGGATCAAATGACAGATCTCAATCAGAATATCGAAATAAAAATGGAAAAAACATTTCAAAGTCAACAGGTTTTAGACTGTTTAAGACAACTCCCTGATCATTATAGAATGACGTTGCTGTTAAAATATGTTGATGAAAAAAGCGTTAAAGATATCGCGAAAATTATGGAAAAATCCAATAAAGCCGTGGAAAGCGTTTTACAACGGGCAAAAACAGCTTTTCTCGTGGAGTATGAGAAAATTCAGGAAGGTGAGGTTAGCTATGAAAAAAAATAACCGATTTTTCGAAAATTCATTCAAAACCTTAGACGCGGTTTCGAGACCCACCGACGAACAAAAAGAACAAATTTTTAAAATGGTTCTCAAGGAAGTTGCTGTGGAGTCAAAAGTACAACCCAGATGTAATCGAAGTCCGTTAAGAAAAATAGTGACTGATTATCCGTGGCGATTTGCCTTCGGAGCAGCCTTTTTACAGTCCTCTGTCTGTACCTTGATTTTTGGCACAGACTATATCCGTTTCGTTATGAACATATTGGGAGGTTGAAAATGAAGTTATTATTAGAAGCACTCAACAAGCCCGTAGACGCTTTTAAGAGGGGCAATGCGAAGCTGTCATGGGCACTGGTGGTGATAACCATTGTTATGGTTACAATCCTTGATCCTGTTTTGAGAATTTTCGCTGATGTGACTGATATTAATCCGGGGATCGATGTCCTTCATGTTATTGTACTGTCGGCCGCCGGCGTGATTACCTATTGTGCAGTTTGTACGGCATTTTGGATTGTCGGAAAAATTTTCGGCAGTTTAAGACCTTGGCAGACTTATATTCGAACTTGGGGAATTACCTATCTGCCGACACTTTTCTGCGCAGTGATTGTTTCGGTTACTAATAATTATTTTTTCCTCTTTTGGAACAGTCTATTTTGGGGAATGTTTTTTACTGTTGCTTTTGGGGGAATACTAATCTGGAAGGCCATTTTATATGTGCTGTTTTTTAAAGAGGTCGCTCAGCTTAGCGGCTTCAAACTGGTCGGCGCACTGGTGCTCGCCGGTGTTGCAATTATCGTTCTGACCTTCATTAATGCATCAATTGGTTTAATAACACCGATATTATAAAAACAATTAATAAAACGGTTTGATTGGAACGCTGATTGCTGTCCTGATCAAACCGTTTTTATTTGGCTATCAATATTTTGATAATTCCGTTTGAATACCATTTGTTGTGACCGCTAAAAGAAGGTCTAAAAACTGTTCGGTTGGCATGTCCTTATCATTGGTGTACCATTTGGAAATAGTGCTGAGCATGGCCGCACTCTGATATTCCATTAAATACGTCACTTCCAGCAGTTCTTGAGGCGTTAGCTTCTTATACATCGATAGTACCGTTGGAGTGAGTTTCTTCAATACCTTCTGTCTGAATAGAGGATCACCGTTCTCCCCTAATAGAATAGGGAGATAGGTCTTGTTTTTTTCAAAAAACTCAAGAACCGATTTCAAAATAATTTTTTTTCGATCAGTATGTGAAAGCTTACCGCGAAAAAGCTGCTTGATTACAATTTTCTTAAAATCTTCAGTGGTAATAGTCTGCTCTTCAATTTCTTCCAGAATTTCGTATACATCGATAAAATAAACATAAAAAGTCGAGCGATTATATCCGGCAAGGTCGCAAATTTCTTTTACAGATATTTTCTCGATTCTTTTTTTGCAATATAACTGCCAAAATGAATCAATCAGATTTTGTCGGGTAATTTGAGCCGTAGTTGATAAAGGTCTGTTCATATAGACGTTACCTCATTAAACCATGTCGTTTATGATGATTATAAACCAATAGAGCAGGATTAACAAGAAAATCCGACACTTTGAAAAAGACTGTTGGTTGAATACGAGCATCATTGGGACTAAAATGAGGGTAATAAAAAAATCAAGAGGAGAACATTGAAAATGAAGATAGAAGTTAATCAAGTCGATAAATCATTTAAAAAACAGCGGGTCTTGAATCAGATCAATCTGACCATTCATTCCGGGCGGATATTTTGTCTGCTGGGAGCATCTGGCTCAGGAAAGACAACATTGTTGCGAATTATGATGGGCGCTATTCGTTCTGAAAATGGAACAGTTACAATTGGCGGGACAAAGGTACCAAACCGACAGCTTCTAGCAGAAATGGGTTATATGCCACAAAATGAAGCATTATATGAAGAACTGTCGGTATGGGAGAATCTTAAGTTCTTTGCGGGACTTCATAAATTGAATCGAAAGACATTCGAGAAAAATGCGGAAGAACTGCTGCAGGTTGTGGATATGCTTCAAGATAAAACCAAGTTGGTTCGTGATTGTTCAGGAGGTATGAAAAAAAGAATATCGTTAGCGGTGGCACTGATTCATCATCCGCAGCTGCTGCTGTTGGATGAGCCGACTGTTGGGGTTGATCCGGTTTTGCGAAGAAGAATATGGGAGTATCTCAAGCAACTGAAGTTAAGCGGAGTTACTATTTTAGTAACGACCCATGTCATGGATGAAGTGACTCAGTGCGATGATGCTGCGTTGCTTCGAAACGGCCATATTATCGCAAAGGATACCGTTGAAAATTTAACCGGAATGACACCAAATGGGAATATTGAGGAATTGTTTTTTATGGACGATCAGTCAGAAATGGAGGAAGCAACATGTTAAGTATTGTTAAACGAATTCTGGGACAAATAAAAAACGATAAACGTTCGCTGGGATTGCTGTTGTTTGCCCCACTGCTGGTTTTAACCCTGTTGTATTTTATTTTAGGAAATTCTAACTATGTTCCACAAATTGCGACTTACGATATGAGTGAAAAATTCACTACAGAACTGCAAGAAAAGGCAGGTGTTATCGAGTTGAATGAAAAACCGGCGGAAAAAAACTATCTGGAGGAGAATGGAATTGATGCGCTGATTTGGAAAGACTCGGAAGGGATTCACATTGAATTGCTGGAGAAGAATTCCAAATCGGCCACAGCCTTAAAAGCCATCCAGGACACCAACAAAGTTTTGCAGCCTTCACAAAGTGAATTACTGATAGATTATGTTTATGAAACAGCGGATGATAATCAATTGGATTCACTCAGCTACGTTTTTCTCGGCGTCATTTCATTTTTCTTTGTTTTCATTCTTTCGGGGATGTCATTTGTACGGGAGCGTTTTGGACAAACTTTAGAGCGGATGCTCATGACGCCCATTAGCCGAATGGATATTATTGGCGGATACACATTCGGGTATGGTTTGTTATCGGCACTTCAAAGTGTGGTGATCATTTTATTCTCTGTTTATGTCTTGCACCTTCACGTGGAAGGTTCGGTATCACTTTGTATTCTTGTAATGATTTTAATGGCCTTTTCAGCGGTATCTGTTGGAGCTTTAGTTTCTATTTTTGCAAACAACGAATTGCAGATGGTTCAGTTTATTCCGGTGGTTTTAATTCCGCAGATCTTTTTTTCCGGACTGATACCCATTGATACGATTCCCTTTGGATTGGGAAATCTGTGCTATTTCACACCGATTTATTATGGTTGTACATCTTTGGAAATGATTATGATTCAAGGAAAGGGCTTTATGGAAATATGGCCCTGGTTGGTGGGGTCGGTATTATTTATCGGAGTGCTGTTTTTTGTGAATGTGATGGCATTGAAAAAATACAGAAGATTGTAATAAATATCTGATATACTTATCCTTAAATGATGGTTATTTATGGGTGGGGTGAAAAAAATAAAGACATCAAGATTAGATAAAGAGTTAAATAAGATTCAGACATTGGTTGGAAATATTACAGCTGAAGATCTCAAAAATGTTGACTGTTATTTTAGTGATCGTCTGAGTATCTTTATACCCAGTGTAGGGTATTGTCAGTATGCCATCAGACCAAATCATACGCATCCATCTTATTCATTTGTCCTATTTTTTTCTGAAAAACAAAGTTTTTTAAAAGATCCCATCGAATTGCCATTGAACCATTATCTGGCCGCCATTTTATCACCGGAAATCCCTCATGAGGAAGAAATAGCCGATCAGTTTACCCGATATGTTGCTATTTTTATAAATAAAGACTTTTATGAAGAACGATATAATAAGATTTTTGGCCGACCAATTGAAAAATTTCATATATGGAAGCAATTTTCGGTGTCTCAGGAAATTATGATTGATATCAAGAGCTTTATGTCAGAGTCGGAAAGTAAAATTGCCGGATATGAAGATATACTTGAAGCGCTAATAGAGATTATCACCATTCGGCTGATTCGCAGCCAAAATAGAATTCAGACTGAAATTAATCCGGTTGTTAAGAAGTTTGATATGGAGCAAATCATAGAATTCATGAAGCAGCATTTTGGAGATCAAATTTCACTTGGGGATCTTTCGAAAAAAGTTGGGATGTCAAAATCACAATTCAGTAGATGTTTTAGACAGGAAACAGGTTTGGCACCCATTGAATATTTTATTAAAATTCGGATTGAAAAGGGCCAGAAACTTTTAAGAAGCGGAGAAAAAAACATCACTGAAATTGCAGAAGATTGTGGTTTTGGAAGTACCGCACATTTTTCAACAAGTTTTAAAAAACACTTAGGAATGAGTCCTTCAATATATAAAAAATTATACAAAGAACATAACTAGTAAGATTTTATAAGGAAATGCGTATATTTTGAAAGAAATTTAAGCCCGATATGGATATAGTATCTTTAGAAAGTTATGAGAGGTATAAAATGAATAAACAAGATGTCTATGAATTTATGAGTAAAAATCCAGCGTTCTTTCTTGCCACAGCGGATGGAGATCAGCCAAGGGTGAGAGGAATGCTTTTGTACAAGGCTGATGAATCCGGAATTGTATTTCATTCCGGGACAATGAAGGAAGTCTATCGACAAATACAAAAAAATCCAAAAGCAGAACTATGTTTTAATGATTTTAAAAAGGGCTTACAAGTTCGTGTGAGAGGTGAACTTGAAATTGTGGATGACCATAAAGTTAAGGATGAAATAGTGAATCATCCGACTCGTAAGTTTTTAACAGCCTGGGTAGAAAGCATGAAACCAGAAGATTTTTATAAATCTTTTGTTGTTTTTAAACTGGAACATGGAGTCGCCGTGGTCTGGACAATGGCGACTAATTTCGAACCAAATGTCGATATTGAATTGTAATTTTAAATAAGTGTAGCTTGCCTCCTAACTATTAGGAGGCTTTTTTGTCTATGAATTTATAACAATATCATAGATGAAGGAAGTTTTAATTAATGTACTTTTATAAAAAGTTTTAATGCATTATAATAAAGAAAGGCAAAAGAAATAGGTGATGGTCATCACAAGATTTAATTTAGTTTAAGTTAAGAGGGTGTCATGAAAGTTGTGTCTATTGTTAGCAGTTATCGAAAGAAAGATAACCTTAGGCGTTCAAAAGCATAATACTATCACATGATACATATCAGAAGCAACGTGCTGAATTGATAGAGAGAAGGTCACAACATGATTCAGGTTATCAGCCCTTAAAGTGTTTATGTCAAACGCTTTTCAAGATATTTACTTTTAAAATGTCTTAAGTTTTTACATAGTTTAATTGAACAAATGAGATTAATATTTTTAATAGATTTTTAATATATCTTTTTAGCATAAAGAATAAATTTTGTACTATTTTGGTACTTTTACTAAAACAAGCAATTTATATTACTAATATAGCAATGAAATACAAATAGATTATTATAAGTATGATGAATAACAAATACCATCCTTAAAATCATGAGAATGACCTCAGATTGATTTTATTTAATTGGATGCATTATTATTAGTTATATAATTAAAGTCAACCTTAGGTCATTTTAGTAGCATATAAAGCATAATGATATTTGTAAAGAAATGCACTTGTATGAAAAAAGGTATAAAGCGGTGCGAATATATTTAAAATAAAGGTATACAAAATCAAAAATATGTGTTATAATAGATTTATAGGAGAAGTTTATGAAAAGCCGAGCACTTATTGAGTATGAGAAATATTCAGATTTATATTTTGATAAATTTGGTGTAGGATATCCAATGTTTGAATATGAGGACTATCCAGAAGAAGTTGTTAAAAAGATAAAAAGGTGTTTGCAAGAGAATAAGAGAGTAGAATTCCTATACCCAAGAAATGTTTCGGATGATGTTATTATTTGAGAAAAGTAAAATAGCATGATGTAGCATTTTAAATTAGAAAATTAAATATAAAAGTGTTCGAGAGGAACAGGGTCTATCAGTAATGATTGGTAGATTTTTGTTCCTCTCTTTTTTTTGTTCAAAAAATGATTAGGAAATCAGAAGTAATTCAGAAAGGGATTGATATTTTGGGGAATGTAAGAATGATCAAAGGCAAAGCAAAGCAAGGAATTGATGGATGTGTTTTTGAAGTAGTATTTCAAGGTGAGTTAAAGGATTTACCAAAGCAGCCATTAATAAATGAACATGGCAAAAAATATGGGACTGTAGAAGCAAAGGATGGAAATGCAACTGTAAAATTAACTCTACCAAGATTTATAAGGGATGATAATATTCAGCCATTTACTTTATTGGATTCCATCATGCTAGATATCATGAAGAACGATTGTGAAAAACAATTAAAGCAATTATTCGGTAATGAGTTAAACAGTAAAATAAAAGCTATTGAATGTAATGTAACACAGAAGGTAAGTGGTAATGCAACTCAATCAGATGTTTTAAACCTATTGAACAAATCAACTTTATCAATAGAACGTGATAATTGTTTATATGTTGGTGCAAACAGGCGTTGTGTATACAAGGAAGAAATACATACAGTTATTGCGAAAAGACCACATTATTATGTAATGAAAGCATATGACAAAACACAACAACAAATAATGCATAAGAAGGAAAAGAAACAAAACCCAGATACAGTACCAGATGGATTGTTGCGAATTGAAATAGTAATGATTGATCGAACTATCGAAAAGCTTTTTGGACAGAAAACCAGCTTCTCAAATATTCTTACAAAGGATAGCTTGATTGCTATTTTAAGAGAATATAAAAGAATTTTCTGTGAGGAGATAATTGAGGGAAAGATAAAACCATATCTAAATAAATGTGCGTTATTACTTATTGAGTCGTTGTGTGAAACGGAAAATCCTGTTGAAAGCATAGCAAAAGAAAAAGAATTAATTGCTGATAAAGTTGTCTTAAGAAAAGCGATCAAAAAATGGCAAAGGATAAGAGCTGTGGCTGACCACTCTGCACGTGACACAGAATTATATGCCAAGAGATACTGCTTGCCAGAGGATGTAATTCAGACGCTACGTGATTTTAGAATATCTTGTGGTTGAAATTTCATAACCCAATTTAACCAATATTTGGATTAAAAAGACCACAAAATTATGAGCGTTAATATTATGAAATCTGTCTTACAACATAAAATTCAAAGCGTATAATAACTAGAACTGACGATCTAGAGCAAAATCCAGATTCTTAGTATTGTCACATAAACAAGACAGTTAACAGAACATATAACAATAAAAAAACAATAATGAAAGGTAATAATAGAATGAGTAATATTGATCCAAACCAAAAACCAAGAAATGGCAAACAAACGTATGATTCTTTGGTATCTCGATTGAAAAGAGAAACAACAGATAAGCAAACATTGTTGGATGGTGGAGTCACAACTAAAAATAAAACTGTCAACATGTTTGTGGCTCAGATGAATTTAGAAATTGAGGAACATAGAGAAATGCTTAATCAATTGCTTATACCTTCAAACAAACGCAAGTTCATTAAGCACTGGAATGAAAATAATAACTGAGTAAAGGAGGTAATTAATATGCCTTTTAAAAAAGGACAATCTGGAAACACCAAAGGAAGACCAAAACAAACGGAAGAGCAGAAAGATGAAAAAGAGCAATTTATTAAACTATTAAAAGAATCAACTGTCAAATCCTTACAAAGCATTATTAGCATAGCAAATGACAGATATTCGAGAGATAGATTTAATGCTTGTAAATATATAGTGGATAAGGCGTATGGTGTAAATACAGCTTTTCTATTAGATGGTAGTGAAGAAGCAGGACCACTCATTGTAGAAGTAGTACGGAAAATGCAGGAAACAGAAATAGAAGACTGGCCAGAAGAGGATTGGGAATAATAAAACCAAAATAAAGGAGAAATAAACTATGGAAACAATATCAGAAATAAGCATTGTGGAAGAACACAACAACCTATTTGAAGGAATAAACAAGGCAGAAACCAGAGAAGAAATATCCAACTTATATCAAGGTGTTAAAAGCTTTAAAGATAATTACAGTGAAATTGATTCAGTTGGCGCAAACAGAATTTACAACCAATATTCAGAAAAGCTCAATAATATGCTAGAGACAAATGAGGAAATATACCAAGAGTATAATCAGAAATTAGAAGAGGTTAAAAACAGCCAGTATTCTTTTAAAGGTGAAAAGGACGATACACAAGCAGTTAATTCAAAAGTATTACAGTTACTAGCACAGATGCCTAAGTATGTAACACAAGCCAATGAATCCCTAATAAGAAATAATTTAGTTAAAGAAGTTAAGTCAGGAATTATTGGTAGTAAAGCAGTATTGCAATTATTGATTTATCCAGCTTATTCAGGCTTACTAACACCAGATATCAAAACAAGAGCTTTAAATAGTAGCAAATCGGAAAAGCAATTAAAGTTTGAAGCAAATAAAGAAAAAGCAGAAAAGGAACTTTCGAGTGTGGTTTCAAAAGCTTATATGCGTGGCTATCATTTACGTAAAGTAGCTAAAAGAGTTAATGAAGATAATAAAATATCTCTTTGGAATAATCTAATAAATAGATAGCAAGATTATATAAGATAGACATTAACTAGAGGCTCTCAGACATCACTAGTTTATTTTAATTTATTAGTTAATAAAAGTATATAGGTATAAATAAAAGCCCTCTCTAAAGTCATCCTAATGATTTAAATGTATCGAAAATAAATTGAGAAAGCAAATAAAAGGTGTTCAATGCAATCGTTCAGATGAATTTGTATAAAACATATTTAACTGGAGGAGAAGATAAAATGGAAAGTCCAATGACAATACCAAGAATGAGAACAATTCAGCAAACTGCCAATGAATCAGGTTTTACTTACAGAAACATTATGAACTTATGCAAGCAAAACAAAATCGTATATGTGAAAACGGGCACAAAATATCTAGTAAACCTTGATAAGTTTATTGGGTATTTAAATACTGGCGATAGAGAACAAGAGTAAAGTGTGTTTGTCAATTGAAAAGTTTAGCGTTGGGTCTCGAAAAGTTGTGCACTTGCCAACACAATTTTATTACTTATTAGCAGATGGTCGTCCAATCTCTTTTTTATCAGAGTACCACCTGCACAACTTTTGAATACTTTTTGCCAGAAAATTTCATTATTTTTTAAACAGAAGGAAATAATCCTGTCAAAAGGGTTCGTTCACTTCCATCAAACCGCTTTGTGATAATATTTTTTTGAGCTGACTTAGTTCCTCGCTGAGAGCAGCATTTTCACTCAAAAGAATAAGATGACATTCTTGCAGTGTTTCGTATCTTTCTTTGAGTCGCTGTTTTGGGGATTTTAGCTGAACATTCAGTGCTCCTTGCTGATATTGATAGACAAGCTTACGTATCTGCTCATGCAGGTCCTGCTCTGAGTATTCATTGGGAAACGGCTCAACCTCATATTCTGACAAAAGATACCTGGCCAGGGGTGCATCCATTTCAAACTGATAGCACTGCTGCATTTTTTTCAGGTGAGCCTTCGTTAATATCATTCGGTCACCTTTTTGCCGGCACGCTTCATGGATTGTGCCAGGCGATAGCTTTCGCCGCTAAAAATAAGAATATGGGAATGATGGACCAGTCGATCAATAATCGCTGCAGTGACCTTCTTTCCAATGAACACAGTATTCCAATGGCTAAACTCCAGGTTGGTTGTTACAATGACGCTTCGACGCTCGTAGCAATCGGCAATAACCTGATATAATAATTCAGCTGCTTCCATATGCAAGGGAACAAAACCGATTTCATCAATGACCAGAAGTCCCAGCTTCTGCAGTGACTTAATGAATGATTCGAACTGACCTTTTTTGTTCTTTTCATACAGAATATTTGCTAAGCGTGCGGCGGTATAAAACCTGACCTGATGGCCATTCTGACAGGCCTTGAGTGCCAGCGCTGAAGCTAAATGAGATTTTCCAGTCCCCACAGCCCCCATAAATATGAGGTTTTCCCGATCATTTATAAAATCCAGACATTCTAAGGATTCTTTCGAAACATCCTGATCATAAATCTCAATCTGCCCCGTCCATCTGAAGTCGGCTAAAGATTTCACCACCGGAAAGGCAGCCCCTTTGACAAGGCGATTGATACGGTTGACTTCCCGCTCCCTGAGTTCAAGCAGAAGGAGATCGGCTAAGTATTGATCCCTGGTTTTGAAGTCGACGCTCTGCCATTCTTTTGCTAAAGAGCCGAGTCTGAGTTGTTTCATATAACCTTCAATCTGATTATGCAAGGGATTCACCCCCTGTCAGGCAGTCATAGGCAGAGAGATCGGGATTATAATTTATTTCCGGAACCGGAATATTCAATTCCAGCGGATCCGGCCGGTCCGGTTTTTTAGCCAGGTTATAGTAACACTGCCTGAGCGTTTCAATATCCGTTTTACCGCACCCCTGAGCCATTGCAATGACATTATCACACAACGCAGTATTATCATCTCTAACAATTTCCATCAGAAGCATGAGGGCCGATTTTCTTTGTGTACCTTCCAGAGATTTAAGATGTGCCTGCCAGAGAGAGGGCATTTGTTCGAAAAAGCGTGTATGCTCGACGGCTCCGGGTTTTTTACAAAGAAGAGCAACATACAGTTTCCAATCATTGACTTCTTCACCGCGCAGATAACTTCTGGGATAGGCCTTCAGCAGGGCATGCTCATAGTAGATTTCAATTTTGTCATAGAAGATCTTTGCCTGAACCCGCTGATTAATTAATTCGGGTGAGACCCCATACTTATTTTTGTCAACAGCAATATAGCCGTAGTTGTTTACCCGCACTGTTTCATAGCGGAATATCTGGTATTCCAGGGGGCGGCAGAACCAACAGATGGGTTTGCTCTTCCCTGAAAAGCTCATTAATAGAAATCTTCTTCTTATAATGAAGGCGGTTTCCATCTTCCTCACACAGCTGGAACAACGATTGGTTAAACGCATTAAAATCTGCGATTGTCGGGATTGGCACAAAGAATTTTCGACGAGTGTAACCCACTTTATTTTCCACGGCGCCTTTTTCGTTTCCACTGGCCGGGTTGCAGAAATCTGCAAGGAAACGGTAATGGAGCATGAAACGATTGAAGCCTTCAGCCAGTTCCCGTTTGCCGCCTTCTAAGATTTTGGCAACCGCCGTCGACATGTTATCCGCTTTTATTCGAATCGGAGATCCGCCGATATAGCCAAAGATCCGCTGCATTCCTTCCAATAGGCACTCCTGGTTTTGAGCTTTGAATACCTGTGTGTAGCCTTTGTTGGAATATGGAAAAGTAATCGTTAAGGCATAGGCCACTTGATTGATACCATAGGCATCGATGTAATTAAAGGTTCCAAAATCAATCTGGGCATGTGCCATCGGTTGTGCCAGTGGCAGAAAGCCCTCTTTGCCTTGCTGCATAATATACTTCATTTTGCGGACATACTTTTTAACCGTACTGTAGCTTCCTTTGAAAGCATGCTCCTTTTGGAGCCTTTCATGAATACGCGTTATTGTATGTCGCTGTTTTCTTGGCTGTCGGATGTCGTCCTCCAGCCAAAGATTAATGATGGGAATAACATCCTTGAGAATCGGGTAATGGTTTGGATTCACATCCGGCAGATGGTGTTCACTCCAATCCTCCATATATGCATATTTTTGGACGGTCTGGAAACTTAATTCCATCCTTCGTGCGATTTCCCGCAAGGATAACTCTTCATTTTCGAAGAGTTGTTTGATATACTGTTTCTGAGCCATGTTAATCACCTTTCCTGGTTACCTTTCTTAGAGACTGGACATCTTTAAAGGTAACTCATTTGATCGGTGTTGACAATGGCTCTTTACTTAGTAACCACCTTAATGGGTGCACAACTTTTTGGAGACCTTTTGCTTAACTATTATCTTACCAAACACAGGTAGTTGCGTACCAGCATTAGTATTATAGCAAAGATAGTTAGCTAATAGATAGGGGGCGCATTTAAAAGCATTAATTTTTTTGTGTTATATTGAATTAAATTTTTAAAAAAGAAGGTCCGATTATACTTCAAAACAAGATCAACGGCGTTCAATGATTTTATTTTTCAATATTTTATGGAATTTCTGCCCCACAGACCTGCAATTATTAGACCTTATCCGTCCGAGTGTGTCAATTATTAATCAAAAATATCATATAAAAATCCATACGACAAAATATACGACATTTTTTACGACATTAATAGCCAGAAATAGCAAGAGAATTTCGCAATTAGACAGTCGGTCAATTTGTGAAACAATAACGCATAAAAAAAAGAATGGCTTTAGATAACCATTCTTAAGGCAAAATATTGATTTTTACTGGAGCTAGCGGGCGGAATCGAACCGCCGACCTACTGATTACGAATCAGTTGCGCTACCATCTGTGCCACGCCAGCAGTAAAACTTACTAGGCTATCATAACACAAACCTTCACTCTAATTCAATATCTTTTTATCATTTTTATTTTCTGACTTATCCTACCATTTCGGCCTTTGACATTTTATCAATCATATATCTTATTTCTTCTGCTTTTTGAAAAACCGCCACTTCAGAACGATCTAAATTAATATCACTTCTTTCTTTTGGCAATTCAATTATTTCATCTGATAATGTTGCCCATTACTGATTCATCTCATTAGTGAGATGTTGATCAGGATCTTTTTCATCACTAGCTTCAATCATTTTTTTTCGAGATAGTCCGTATTTGGGACAATTATCCGGTGCTCCAATATATTCCATCATGTAATTATACTCACTGCATTTCCATAATTTTTTCATTTTTTACCCTCCACCGCTTATTATTTTGTAAACATTTACGACGATGATAATATATTTACCCAATTGACTATAAATTAACAATGTTTTCTAGATTTTCCCAATATTTTTGATAATTATTTATCCTTGTAATGATCCTTCTCTCCGTGTTAGAATGGCCATAACTTAATACCAGAGTAGACAAAGATGCGTAAAGTGTTAAAGGATGGGAAGTTGCCTTTAAACGAAATGTGACCATTGCGGTATCTTGTCGCTTCCGCTGTTACAATGCAGATTGTAGGCGCGGAAGCATTACTTTATAATCGAAGGAGGATTTATGAAAAGTAATGCTTTTATTAGTAGTCCCACAAGAACAAGAATTGTTGTCAATTGTGGTCTGCTTATTGCCATCAGCATCGTGCTGAAGATTTTATTTGAGGTGTATATCCCTCTCGGTGGTTTTCCTTCACTAAGGCTTAATATCACTGCTTTGCCGATCATGCTCAGCGGCATATTGCTAGGTCCTTTTGCGGGTTTTGCCGTCGGTGTCATCTCCGACCTCATGTGCTTTATCATAAAGCCGGGTGGTCCATTTTTCATTGGATTTACCGTGGCTAGTGGTCTTACTGGCTTTATACCAGGACTTCTTTTTATGCTTTTAAGAAAGAAGAAAACCAAATATCTGGAATGGTTTAATTTAATCTTTGTTGCTTTATCCGGGATTATTCTTGCTGTTTTCGGCGTGTTTAGTTTTGAGAATGGTAGTGTTTATTATGCAGGCGAACCATTAAACATGGTTTTCTTTGTCGTCTTTATTGCTTTAATGATTGCATTTGCTGTCTTCCCCATTATTGTCGTAAAGAAATCAAATCTCGATAGTGAATATCGAAGCGATCACATTCTTTTTATCGTTAGTGTTTCACAAATGGTCACATCAATTTTATTGAACACGTGGTTTTTGAGTATTCTTTATGGACAGGCAGTTGCAGTTTTGCTCCCTGCTCGACTTATTACCAACATCTTTCTGATTCCACTTTACACCATTATTTTGGTAGGATTATTAAAAACTCTTCCCGGATTTCTTAAACAACATTAGTTTTTAAAAACTCCTGCAAGCTCTCATCAAGTGCCCGATAGCGTTAATTATCATTATTACTGATAATTAGCAAGATCGGGCACTTTTTTTAATATTGTCCTTGCCTTGCCTTCCCACGACGCGTTCTAAATAATTATATTTGTTATAATTTTAACGCACTCTTTATCGATTTTCACAAATTTTGAAATTGTAAAAGTAGTATAAATTCTTGTCAATTTTCGCTCGAAGCTTGAGTATTCCTACAAAATAGAGTATACTGACATTGTCATAAATACAAACATCTTATAATTTAAATACACTTAGGAGGTTTTCGAAAATGGGATTAGTAACATCAACAGAAATGTTTAAAAAAGCTTATGAGGGTGGTTATGCAGTCGGTGCTTTCAATGTTAATAACATGGAAATCATCCAAGGTATCGTTGAAGCCGCTGGTGAAGAACAGGCACCGCTTATTCTTCAAGTATCTGCCGGCGCTCGTAAATATGCCAATCCAGTTTATTTAAGAAAACTAGTAGAAGCTGCAATTGAAGTCAGCGGTTTAGATATCTGTTTACATCTGGATCATGGTTCCGATTTTGAAATTTGCAAAGCATGCGTTGACACTGGCTTTACATCAGTAATGATTGACGGATCACAACATCCATTTAAAGAAAACATTGCCTTAACTAAACAAGTAGTGGACTACGCCCATGATCACGGTGTTGTGGTTGAAGCCGAGCTGGGTAAATTAGCCGGCATCGAAGATGACGTTGTTATAAGTGCTCCTAATGCAACATTCACTGATCCGGATGAAGCGGTTGAATTTGTTGAAAAAAGCGGTTGTGATTCTTTGGCAATAACAATCGGTACAAGTCACGGTGCTTTTAAATTCAAAAGTGAACCTCGTCTTGATTTTGAACGACTTGATACCATTACAAACCTTCTTCCTGGATATCCACTGGTACTGCATGGTGCCTCTTCTGTCCCCAAAGAATTTGTGGATTTATGTAATCAATATGGCGGCCAAATTCCCGGTGCTCAAGGTGTTCCAGAAGAAATGCTTAGAAAAGCTGCGAAATCTGGCGTGTGTAAAATAAATATTGACACCGATTTACGTTTAGCAATGACTGCTTCTATTCGAAAAGTTTTTGTTGAAAATCCCGGTTGGTTTGATCCCCGTCAGTATTTAGCACCTGGTCGTTCTGCCATAAAAGCAATGGTTGCTCATAAAATCAAAAATGTTTTGGGTTGCAGCAATAAACGCTAGGTTGTATCCCTAATTACTATGATTCTCCATTTCAGAGCGTGTCGCAAAATGACTTATTTAGTTAAAATGTGGCGCTCTCTTTTTAATTACTTTGATTACTGCTGTTTAAACTCTGTTTCTTTTGATCATTTCCATGGTATAATAATTACAAAAATACAATAGAAGGATCATATATGAAAGAAATTATTATCACTGAGAATGAAAACAATCAACGATTAGATCGTTTTCTAAAAAAGCTCATGCCCCAGGCATCCACTGGATTTCTCCAAAAGATGCTGCGTAAAAAAAGAATAAAGCTGAATGGTCAAAAATCCGAACCATCCACCAAGATTATAACAGGCGATGTGCTTCATATTTATTTTTCTGAGGAAACCATTTCAAATTTTCGATCATCACGGACACTCAATAAAAAAATTTCAATAAACGATGCCTCTTTAGATATTATTTATGAAGACAGCAGTCTTTTAGTCCTTAACAAGCCTTCCGGAATTCTCACCCAACCGGACAAAACCGATGAATTATCGCTTGTTGATTATGCCGTCGATTATCTTATTAAAAAGGGTGATTACAATCCAAAGGTCAATCTTACCTTCACTCCAGCCTGTGCTAACCGTCTTGATAAAAATACGACCGGGATTATTCTCGTTCCCAAAAATTACAAAACCCTACAATCGGTTAATGAAGCAATTCGAGAAGATCAGACTCAAAAAATATACTATACTTTGATCTTAGGCCATCCAAAAGAATGTGGTGAGATTATTGGTTACTTAAAAAAAGATCCAGTTAAAAACACCGTTACTTTTTCTGAAAAGCCGACTTCGGATACGGATAAAAAATCTATTTTAAACTATGAAACAATCGAAAGTCATGGCGATTACTCTTTGTTGAAAATCACCTTACAGACCGGCCGTTCTCATCAGATACGGGTTCAGCTTTCGGCAATGGGTTACCCCATTCTCGGGGATCCTAAATATGGGAATCGTCATATCAACAGCCGTTTGTATGAAGATTTTGGCGTGAAAAGCCAGCTGCTCCACAGTGCAAAATTTTCTCTGACAACCATGAATAAAACCTTTGAGGCTCCCTTCCCTTACATTTTTCTGAAATCACTCAAAAATTTCGGATTCAGTGAATCTTTTGGCACCGAGGTTTAGACATGGGCTACTGGACCAGTAGAGGACTTCGGGGAAGTCAACTTGAAGAAAATTTAAATATCACCAATAAAATTTATTTAGACCAGGGCTTGGCTGTGGTTCAAAAAATACCAACCGCCATTAAACCGGTAGAACTGGACCCCGGCAAGGGAACCATTAAGCTGGCTTATTTTGAAGAAAAAAGCACGGTGGATTATTTAGGAAATATTCAGGGCATACCGATCTGTTTTGATGCCAAGGAAACCAATCAGAAACGGTTGCCGATAGCCAACATTCACCGTCATCAAATAGAATTTATGGACGCTTTTGACAAACAGGAAGGGCTCTCCTTTCTGATTGTTCATTTTAAATTCTGTGATGAAACCTTTCTCCTTCCTTTCGAAATCTTAAAAACCTATTGGGATCGTGCCCAAAATGACGGACGCAAATCGATCCCTTATGCGGATTTCGATCAGAACCTGCGGATCTATTCCGCTCACAACATCCGCCTTCATTATTTGGAAACCATTAATCTTTATCTAATCGGAAAGGAAAAATAAAAAATGAATAAAATAGCAAGCTTCACCATCAATCATCTGGATTTATTACGAGGAGTCTATCTTTCACGAAAAGATTATTGTGCTGATCACTGCATTACCACCTTTGATATTCGCATGAAAGAACCCAACCGGGAACCGGTCATCAACACCGCTGAGCTCCACGCTTTGGAACACTTAGGGGCAACCTTTTTAAGAAATGATCCCGTTCTTAGTGATAAAATCGTTTATTTCGGACCGATGGGGTGTCGTACCGGCTTTTATCTCCTGATGAAGGGGGAACTTAACCCTCAGGATATTATTCCTCTATTGACTGAATTATTCGCTTTTATGGCTGATTTTAATGATGATATTCCTGGTGCTTCTCCCCGCGACTGTGGAAATTACCTTGATATGAATCTTCCCATGGCTCGGTTCGAAGCAAAGAAATTTCTCGCCGAGATTCTTGAAAACATACAGCCGGAAAACATGGTTTATCCCCAATAAAAAAAGCCCTTTCGGGCTTTTTTTATTTGAGTGTTTTTGTATCTGATACTTTTTCTTCTTTTTTATTTTTATTTTTTCCCATCATCCGATCATAAAATTGTTCTGAATATGACTTTTGTTCAGCTTTTTCTTTTTCCCGAATTCTTGAAAGTTTGTTAATCCGACTGATCCATTTTTTGGATTCAGCAATCATGTCTTTATCATCCGGTTCCGGTATCACTGCCGACCATTCTTGAAAAAGTTTTCCATTCCTGGTTAACGACTCATAATTAATGGCCAAAACCTTATATACATCTTCACCATTATTATAATTTTTTATTTTTGCCTGAGCTTTTGACCATTTATGAAAACGTCCCATAATATAAGCACTGTCCTCATTAATGATGGTGATATATGGTTTAAGAAGTGCACGGGCCTTAAAATTTTGAGGAAATACAAGCAGAAACAGCAAAGAAGTCCCGCCAAAGAAAACAAAGAACAAAACCCCCAACCATTTCATACTGCCAGAAAATGTTAACGTCATTAATATTGCAATGATGAGTTCTAATCCCAAAAGAATCCAAACTTTTTTCTTATCAGCATTTCTTTGAAGTTTACTTAACTCGCCAACAAATGCTGTATATTTGACTTCATCATATTCCCATACCAATGCCGTATCCTTCTTTTCTAAAAAAGCATCGAATTGTCGATAACGCTTGTAATAAAAAACACTATAGCCGAGGGAAATCAGAACAACCAACACGCCAATATATATATAATAGAAGCTATAGCTAGCTAAACTTTCAATCACAAAAGGCACTAAAATAATAACGATTCCTAAAACAGCTACGAGTAAAGCTATCATAATATTCTGTTTCTCGGGATTTTTAATTTCCAACATGCTTTTTCACAACCCTTCAATTTTTTATGATCTTTATTTGTTGAATTTTCCAAACTTTTCTCTTACTTCGCTAATCCGGCCACAAGTCATGTTGCCTTCCGGGCAGGGTCCCTCAACACATCGCGGCCCTCCATTTTTAAAAAGCAACGGCGCAATTTTTTTACATTCAATTAACATTTGCGTGGCCAACTCTTTTATTTCCCACTGCGCACGATTACAGCAGCGTTGATTAAAAAAATGCAGCAACTCCCGGGCATTCATCGTTACCACAATTTTTGTTTCGCACGCATTGGGTAATACAAATCGGGCATCTTCAATTCCCTGTTTTTCTGCTACCGCAGCCGCTTTTTTTTCAGGAATGCCAGCCGCTGCTAAATCCTTTGTAACCTTATCAATGAGTTTTTCTGCCAGGAGATCATAAGTTATTTGGGCATTTTTCATTCCTTCAACAAATATTCTTTCCCCATCAGGCAAGGCTTTTATTTCGGGTGGAATGACATAGTTAAACTGCCCTTCACTGACATACCGTTGAGATTTCTGACTAAAACTTGCCATACGATGACGTACTAATTGATGGGTCAATGAACGACTGACACCTTCAATTGCAAAGGTAAAGGTGGCATGTTCAATCGGTGACGCATGGCCCATATCCATCAACCGGGATAAAAATCTCTCAACATTTTCATCAGTAAGATCTTCCATGATCTCCTTTGCACCCGCTTTTGAGTAACAAAGTTTGGCCGCAGCAGCCACTAATTTTTCTGGATCCGGTGTATGTTGAATTAATGTTACACTTAGTGTTGTTTCCATAAATTCTCCTCTCATTTGAAAGATTTTTTCTTCTCTTTTCTTTTTTTTGCCGATAACCTTGCTAATTTTTATAATATCTAATTATAACATTTTTCTCTTGATTGTACAGGTCTAATCGTTCATCGCAAAAATTTGCAATTCCACTACTAATTCTTTTCCTATGCTGACAACTATTTTCATTCTGCTTTACCTGGTTTTTCGATATAATAATTTTATTGATCAGTTATTAGAAGATGGAGGTAAATCTTATGTTTGATAATCTTGATACCATTCCTGAACTTTTAAAGCATTATCAGTTTCGAACGGGCGAAAATCATAAATTTCTCGGTGATAACTACCACCTAATGGTGGAGGAATCCTATGATACCGGTGTAATCATTGATAATTACAACATGGTTCTTTCTGTCCAGGACATGAACTCAGCAAAACAGAAAGAATTTGTTTTAGATATGTGGTATCGCGAGCAGGCCCAGGATGTTTTTGTGGATGCGATGTCCACAGCGATTGTTAAAGCCGCCCCGTATAAGGTCACCTTTCCAGAATTGAAGATTTATCGCCTTGAAGACCGCTGGGGATCCTGCTCACCCACAAGCAAACGCGTGATCCTTAATCTTGAATTGATCAAAACTCCTAAAGAATGCATTGAATATATTGCCCTTCATGAAATGCTTCATTTTCGTTTTCCCAATCATAGCTTATCTTTCTATGGCGCTCTTGGAACACTGATGTCTGATTGGAAAGAACGAGAAGACATGCTTAATCGAAAATACCGATTGCTTTAAAAATTAGAACGAACCTTTGAAGCCAACTTTATCTGGATTATATTATGCATCAAGTCCGAACAGACACAACTTATTCGGACTTGATGCGTATAATAACCTATTATGCTGGCCTCAAAATTAACAGTGTTATTTTGCTTTATTTGATTGAAATGCTATGCTAAATACTTTCGATTTATTCCCAGTCCTCAATGTTGACAATTTCTGCTTCTGTCAGTTGTTTCACTTCAGAAGCAGTTACCCCTGGTGCCAATTCTTCTAAATATAAACCATCTTTATTCACGCGAAGCACGGCTTTGTCCGTTATAATTAAGTCCACTACTCCTGCAGCGGTCAACGGCAATGTGCATTTCTTACGGATTTTTGGGTGCCCGTATTTATCGGTATGGGTCATTGCCACAATGACTTCTTTACAGCCATACAATAAGTCCATTGCCCCGCCCATTCCGGTTAATAATTTCCCAGGAATTTTCCAACTGGCAATGCTGCCTTCCTGGTCAACTTCTAACGCCCCTACGACAGTCATGTCAATATGTCCACCCCTGATCATGGCAAAGGAGGTGGCCACATCAAAAACGGCTCCGCCTGGAAGCATGGTAATCGGTTCTGCTCCGGCATTGGCAATATCCGGATTACTTTCTCCTCTTTGCGGTTTTGGGCCAAACATGAGTCCGCCATTTTCTGTTTGCAAATAAACATGTGTTACTTCAGGTATATAATTTGCAGATTCGGTAGGAATACCAATTCCCAAATTAACATACATTCCATCTTTAAATTCTTTTGCAATCCGTTTTGCAATATAATTTTTCGGCATTTTCAACCTCCTATAATTTATTTGTGGAAATCCACAAGGCTTCATAAATTTCTTTTCGTTCCTCATAAGTATGTCCCTGGACAATGTAGTCAACAAAAATTCCCGGTGTTCCAACCGTTTCACAAGTGATTTCTCCAACCTCAACAATTTCATCCACTTCAGCAATGACAATATCCGCTGCTGTCGCCATAATGGGATTTGTATTGCTCATTCCTTTGTATTGCAGATTTCCCAATGAATCGCTTCGATAAGCTTTAATGATGGCTACATCAGCACGAATTGGCCTGAATAAAAGATATTCTTTTTCATCAATCATGATTTTTTCGGCCATGTCCTCTACTTCTGTTCCGATTCCCACCGGTGTTACGACTGCACCCAATCCGGCCCCACCGGCACGCACTCTCTCAACAAAAGTACCCATCGGACTTAGCTCCAGTTCTATTTCCTGGTTGACAATCTGTTTAATCAAATTAGGATCCGTTCCAACATGGGCGGTAATATACTTAGCAATCTGCCTGTTCAAAACTAATTTCCCGATATCCACCCCGCCACCGCGATAACCTGCACCAATGCTGATCACCGTTAAATCCTTTATTTTTTCTGCAACCATTTTATCAATCATAACAAGCGGAACGGCAGCTCCTAAAAATCCTCCAATCATAACCGAGGATTTATTTTTGATTTTTTTAACGGCTTCTTCTGGTGTGATTTGCATTGCCATCATAATGCCTCCTTTAATTAATTTTCTCAACCCATCAAATGATGGTTCCTCAATTTAACACAAAACCATTCAATAACACGGGTAATTTTTTAATCTGTAGATAGAATTTTTCGCTCAATTTTTCTTATGTTTAAGCCTATTTTCTCTAAATATATCGTTCTTCTATTAACGTTACACTTTAATTAAAATCGGCGTATCGTTAATCAAAATCTGGATCTGTTTTATTTACTTTCGCTAATCAGGATTTTTTTTATTATTAAGAGTTCTTAAGAAAAAAAACCTGAACTAACGGAATTGAACCGTATAATCCAGGTTTATATTTTTTATTAATCTATCAGTGATTTTTAACGTTACCAATAATCATTTGGTGATTCTTTGAAATTTAAATATGCAATTTCTCTCGGATGATTTTTCTCGTTTTTTCAGGAATCCGGTGATAAATGGTCTGCAGTAAAATAATGATACAGACTCCGGATGCCGCCACCACCAAAGACCAAGTCAAATGAAGGTTCCCCAAAATATTCAAACTAATAATTCCATCAAGACCAATGGCGATAACGATGCTGAAAATAATGATATTCGTTGGAATAAAAACAAATTTACTTTGATGCCGGGTATGCTTAAGAACCAATCGAAACAGACTGACTCCTAAATACAGTAGGGTCGCTATAGGCAGAGCATAGTCTAAAAACCAATTATTTTGACTCCCACTGATATTGTAGACACAATAGCAGGTTATCACCACCGTCATATAGGCTCCTAAAAAATTGTAGTTGGGTTTTAAATAATCCATAGCAAAAAAAACGATGGCAAAGATGCTGATCAACCCCAATGCAACATATTTTAGCAGCTCATGATTCCAGGGATAAACCATATAAATCACACCGACGATCACGATCATACTCAAAATAATAATTCCGATTGAAAAAAATGCCAGATTTTTTTTTCCAAGATGATCTTGATAATACGTGTTAATCGCCTGAGGATATTTGCTGTTCACGAGCTCATACGCATCGTCCACATTTGGAATCGGAAAATCACACAAGGGACATTTTTTTACACCGTGTTCAACTTCAACACCACATTTTGGACAATAAGCCATTTCTTCACCTCTTGTTCGTTTCTATTTTTACTGGAATGCCTAACTTTCTTATTTTTCTAAAAAATATTTTTTCAATCACTGTTTCCCCGGTTGTTTTTCCAAACGAAAGTGAGAGACTGCCATTATAACTGACCATAACAAGCTTAAGCCGACTTTCCGCGCTGGGCGGCGGGAAAACTTCAAAACTTTTAACATAAGCCTTAATTTCTTCAGGTACAGAAACAACACCCAGGTTCGAAAGCCCACTGGTATATCCCCGTTCTCCAAATCGATTATAAACGATTGGCATAAAAAGTTTTTTAACCCAAAGTGGAATGATTCTCAAAAAAATAAATTGCTCGTTTCGCACATTCCTTGAAATATAACGATTGATATTTTTTCTATTCATGTATAAACCCATGTATCCCTTTATTTGCTCAATGATTTCCTCTCGCGTATAATAACCAAGAGCTAAATCAATTTCGGGATTTAAACTGATGAAAAAGTTTCTTAGCGTAATGGATGGAAACATTTTTCTTAAATCAACCGGCACGTTTATGGCTATTAGCTGACGTTGCTTCTTTTTTTCACTCATCGGTAAACCCTGTATGTATTCCTGAATGCTTTCAAAGTATAAGGCCAGCATAAATTGGGTTATGGTACACTGATGTATCTTTGCCAGACCTAAAAGCGGATCAACCGGTACAATTCCGGTGAGCAAAAGATACTCTCCTTTATCAAGCAACTCAAAAGGAAAATGGAATACTTTTTTACTGCTCGGCGGTGATGGCACCTTTCCTTTGTAATAGACTTTAAACGAATCTTCAAATTCTTTGGGATCAACTTCAGACTCGATATCCATGGCTTTACCCAAATTCTTGGGACTGATTCCCTTTTGTATTTTAAAATATTCGATGAGCAAAGTTTGGGTAAATACCAATCCCCCAGCACCATCACAGATACTGTGATTAAATTCAACATGAATATAGGATTTATAATACAATACCCGAAATGGAAAGGTTTTTCCCTGACGCTGCCGCATCGTTTTACAAGGATAATAGGTTTCTTCCCCAACCTTAGGTATCGCCTCGGTGTGTTGATAATAATACCAAAAAAAGCCACGTTTCAGGGTTACCTGAAAATAGGGAAATCGATGAATAATCTGTTCCAGCGCTTTTTGAAGAATAGTCGAATCAACTGGTTCAGATAACCCCACCGATATTCGATACACGGTTGACATCCGGGAGGAAGCAATGGCCGTATATAAAAATCCGGCATTATCCAGTGAATAGAATTTATTCTTATGCTGTTTTTCTTCCATCATCAATCGCCTCCATCTTAAAAACTCACTATTTTTTGATTCCTGTCTGTTTTATATTAATTATTCTAACATAATGATCTTAATTAAACGATTGAATTCCCTTCCTATTTTCGTAAAATAGATAGTTTATAACGTATTCGATTACATTATTATAACAATACCCTCTAAAAGAGGTTGAATTTTTTCAATTAATTTCACTTTTTAGTTTTAAAATTTTCAAACTGTTTTTTTTAACCCAAAAACCTATTTAGCAATAAGTTTATTCAGTTATCGATATACTTAATATTACTCTTGAATATAAACGTTCCTCATGTTAAAATACACTCAATTAAATATAACAGAGTAGATAAGATGCGTAAAGTGTTAGAGGATGGGAAGTTGCCTTTAAACGAAATGAACTCATTGCGATATCTTGTTGCTTCCGCTGGACCCCTTAAGCTACCAATTAAGGGTTGCGGAAGCATTGCTTAAAACATTTTGTTTTATTTGAGTAATGCTTTTTTTATTTGGTTTTAGTAAAAACCATTCCAAATCAACGCTTTATTGGTTTGGCGATAGGAGAAAAATGATCGATCAAAAGAAAATTCAAGAAGCTGTAGTTATGATTTTAGAAGCCATCGGAGAAGATCCGACTCGTGAAGGGCTGGTTGAAACCCCTGCGCGAGTTGGTAGAATGTATGCCGAAATTTTTTCTGGATTACATGAAACTCCAGAGCTTCATCTTTCAAAAACCTTTGCTGTTAAGTCAGACGATATCGTTATCGAACGGGACATTCCTTTTTATTCAATGTGTGAGCATCATCTTTTGCCTTTTTATGGCAAGGTCCATATTGCTTACATTCCCAATGGCCGCGTGGCCGGGCTTTCAAAACTGGTGCGAACCGTTGATGTTTGTTCAAAAAAACCTCAGCTTCAGGAATCCTTAACCACTGATATTGGTGATGCCATGATGAAATATCTTCATGCCCGGGGTGTTATGGTTATTATTGAAGCGGAACATCTATGCATGAATATGCGTGGGGTTAAACGTCCGGGAACAAAAACAGTCACTGCTATGCAAGCAGGTATTTTTGAAAATAACAAAGAATTAAAAGACGAAGTTCATAACCTTTTAAGCATAAAGTAGGAGTGGTCAATGGATCCTTTAAAAAATACCAACCACCTTTTACAAAACAAAGACTATCAAAAGTATATTATCAAAATAAAAGTCTGTGAAGAGCAACGAAAGTTTTGTCGACATGATATTTCGCATTATTTATCCGTAGCCCGCATTGCCACTATAAAAGCAAAAGAATCCGGCTTAAACTTTTCCCGGGATCTTATTTATACGACAGCACTGCTACATGATATCGGTCGTTTTGTTCAGTATGAAAACAAGACTCCACACGAAATTGCATCCCACGAATTAGCAATTCCATTACTCAACACACTGGATTATGATACTGTCGAAAAAGGCATCATTTTGGATGCGATCCTTAATCATCGCAACTCAGAAGCCAAAGGATTCAGTAAGATTTTTTACGAAAGCGACAAAATTTCCCGGGAATGTTTTTCTTGCCCGGTTGAAACAGAATGTGAGTGGTCAGCAAAGAAAAAGAATTTTAGGATCATTTATTAAAAATAGGCTGCACAAAACAAATTGTAAATTGATTCAAATGTCCGCTGTTACTGAATACCAATTGATATCCAGCAACAACGGACATTAAATCGTAGTTTTGCTAAAGCCTCAACAAAGGAGACCAAATGCAAATTGGCAACAAAATTTTTGATTTAAATAACGAAGTATACATCATGGGGATTCTAAATGTCACTCCAGATTCATTTTCTGACGGTGGCACACACAATACCTTGGACACAAGTCTTAGACATGTTGAAAAAATGATCACCGATGGCGCGGATATTATCGATTTAGGCGGTGAATCCACTCGACCCGGCTACACCATTATAAGCGATGCAGAAGAAATTGATCGAACCATCCCCGTGATAGAGGCTATTCATCAGCGTTTTGATATCCCAATTTCCATCGATACCTATAAAGGGCGGGTTGGTGAAGCGGCACTTAAAGCTGGCGCAGACATGATCAACGACATCTGGGGATTTAAAAATGATCCCTATCTTGCCGAGGTCACTGCAAAACATAAAGTTCCATGTATCCTGATGCATAATCGGGATAATCAAAATTATACCGATCTTATGACTGATATCAATCAAGATTTGGAAGAATCCATTGCCATTGCCTTAAAAGCCGGGGTATCTAAAGATTCCATTATTCTTGATCCCGGCATCGGTTTTGCCAAAGATTACCATCAAAATATGGAAACCATCCATCACATGGAATCCCTTCAAGCTCTTGGCCTGCCGATTCTTCTTGGGACTTCGCGGAAGGGCTTTATTGGCATAACCTTAAACTTACCTGTAAACGAACGGGTGGAAGGCACTGTCGCCACTACTGTTATCGGCATTATGAAAGGTGCATCCATTATTCGGGTCCATGATGTGCTGGAAAACAAACGTGTTGCAATCATGACCGCAGCAATTATGAAGGGGGCATCATGGATAAGCTCTATATAAAAGATCTGGAAGTTTTTGCCTATCACGGGGTTTTTCCTGAAGAAAAAAAGCTTGGTCAAAAATTTCTTATCTCAGTGACATTGACCCTCGATATGCGGGAAGCTGCGATTACTGGTGATTTAGCAAAGTCTGTTCATTATGGGGATTTATGTCAGGCTCTTGAAAACGAATTTAAGAAAGTAAGTTATGATCTCATTGAAACCGCTGGGGAAATGCTTGCCACCTATGTTTTAAACAATTATCCCATGGTATCCCAGGTAAGCCTGATGATCAAAAAACCATGGGCGCCTATTTTAAAATCACTGGATACTGTGGCCATTGAAATCAATCGGGAATGGCACGAGGTTTTTATTGGCTTAGGCACCAATATGGGCGATCGCTCCCAAAATTTAGAAACCGCCATTGAAGCAATTAAAAATACTGAAGGCATTCAGATTCTTACTCAGTCCACGATTATTGAAACCGAACCCTGGGGCTATACCGATCAGGCTCCTTTCCTTAACGGTGTTGTCAAAGCAAAAACATTTTTACCCCCTCGGGAACTGATGACCTTGCTGCTGGAAATTGAGCTTGATCTAAACCGCGAACGCACGATCCACTGGGGTCCCAGAACCATCGATTTGGATGTCTTGTTCTATGATCAGCTGATCAGCAATGATCCTCATGTTCTTCTTCCCCATCCGCGCATCCACGAACGGGCTTTTGTCATGGAATCCATGGCCGAAATCGCTCCATATTTTGTTCATCCTGTTTTTAATAAGCGCATGATCGATATTTTAGCCGAACTAAAAGAGTCATAAGACCGCATGCCACCAAAAAAGAGGCTCATCGAGCCTCTTTTTTGGTTATCATTTTTAGGCAAAACAAATCGAATAAGCCGATCGACTGGGAGTTGGAAGTCCCATTTCTGAAATACTGACGCCAATTTTACTTTCAACATCGCCAAAAACATCAAATATTTTTTTTCCCGACTCCAAAAGAAAGCCATCTTCTCCGGGAAAAATACACTCTTTTAATGCGATACCATAATTCTTCTTAAGATCATGGATCATTGCATCCTTCGCAAATTGACACGCAGAATTGCATATTTCCATAACGATGTATTGTTCAAGAACACTTTCTCTGGTGAAACAGTAATCCTCTATTTCTACACCTGCTGTCACAATATTCGGAATAACAAATTTTGAATCCGCAATTTTTGCAACCCCAATTTTACTGGTGAATAAAATTCCGTTTAATGTAAACTGAGAATCGTTGACAATTTTCGCATCGGATACACAATATAAAGACTTAGGTTTTGGAATGTCTTTTGCGTTATCTAAAATCCGTTCAATGGGTTTTGCACGTCTCGTTCCTCTTTCCATTCGGATTCGTTCATAAAATTCAGTTTCGTTCAAAATAAATTTAAGGTTGATCAATTCAATGTTGCTCACGTATTCGCACATATCCTCACACTATTAATATGCTCGTGCGAAATAAGCCATTTTTTTAGCTGGCTTTCCACAACATACACATTTACCTTCATATAGAACTTCCTGCTCATCATCAAAAGGAATACAACGGATAGACGCCCCTGTATCCTCCTTGATTTCGTCTTCACAGCTGCGTTCACCACACCACATTGCTTTTATAAAACCGGGATTCTCTTTAAGGTTCTTCTTAAATTCATCGCTATTTTCTGCTGTTGATGTTTTTTCCTCACGCATTTTCAGTGCCTTATCATATAAATTACTTTGAATTTCTTTTAATAAATCTCCAACCGATTTGAAAACATCTTCCAGACTGACCTGAATCTTTTCACCTGTATCCCTGCGGGCAAGAACACATTGTCCATTTTCAATATCACGCGGTCCAATTTCCAACCGAATCGGAACGCCTTTCATTTCCCACTGGTTAAATTTCCAACCGGGAGAATACCCCTCTGAATCATCTACTTTTACTCTATATTCCTTCTCAAGACTCTTGCCAATCTCCCAGGCCTTGTCTAAAACGCCGTCTTTATGCTGAGCCACAGGAATAACAACCACCTGAATCGGCGCAATCATTGGCGGTAGAACCAATCCATTATCATCCCCGTGTACCATTATGATACCACCAATTAACCGGGTTGATATACCCCATGACGTGTGATAAGGATATGATTGTTCATTGTTTCGATCAAGATAGGTAATGTCGAACGCTTTTGTGAAATGCTGCCCCAGATTATGGGATGTTCCGGACTGTAATGCTTGTCCATCGTGCATTAATGCTTCCATTGTATAAGTTGCGTCGGCACCTGCAAATTTTTCTTTTTCGCTTTTTTGTCCAACAACCATCGGCATTGCCAGGTATGTTTCGGCAATTTCTCGGTAGATTCCCAACATTTGCATGGTTTCTGCCTGCGCTTCCTCAGCCATTTCATGCAGTGTGTGGCCTTCCTGCCATAAAAATTCTGATGTTCTTAAAAATGGACGGGTTGTTTTTTCCCAACGCACAACATTACACCATTGGTTATACAAAAATGGCAGTTGCCGGTAGGAATTGAGCCATTTTGAATACATACTGCAGATAATGGTTTCTGAAGTCGGACGGATAGCCAATCGCTCCCCCAGCTCCTTATCTCCGCCATGCGTTACCCAGGCTACCTCTGGTGCAAAGCCTTCGACATGTTCCGCTTCTTTCTTTAAAAGACTTTCCGGTATTAAAAGTGGAAAATACATATTTTCATGACCCGTTTCTTTGAAACGTTTGTCATAAGCTTTTTGGATTAATTCCCAGATTGCATAACCATAGGGACGTATTACCATGAAACCTTTTACTGGCGAATAATCCACCATTTCTGTTTTTGATATAACATCCGTATACCATTGGGGAAAATCCACCTCCATGGGCGTGATTTCTTTAACTTGATTTGACTGTTTTTTTCCCATTGTTCTTCTTTCTCAGATCCTCGTCTGTTAAACCGCAAGCGACACGCTTTGCGCGTTTCTCCTTGGTTTGCGAAGGCAAATCATCACCAATCGTGTGCAAGCACTCGTTTGGATCGTTGCTTCCGCGAAAATCAAAGGTTCGATTACCAAAAGTAACCTACGCTTGTATAAACAAAAAAATCACCTGCGCAAGCAAGTGATTTTTTTTATAGGTTATCGAGCAATTATTTTACTTCGATGCTTCCGCCTACTTCTTCAATTTTAGCTTTGATTTCTTCAGCTTCTTCTTTAGTAGCGGCTTCTTTGATTGCTTTTGGAGCTTCGTCAACTACTGCTTTTGCTTCTTTTAAGCCTAAACCAGTTAATTCACGAACAACTTTGATTACTTTAATTTTTTGATCTCCAACTGCTGTTAAGATTACATCAAATTCAGTTTGTTCTTCAGCTTCTTCAGCGGCGCCGCCAGCAGCAGGAGCAGCAGCTACAGCAGCAGGAGCAGCAGCACTAACACCGAATTCTTCTTCTAAAGCTTTTACTAATTCAGATAATTCTAATACAGTTAAACCTTTTACATCTTCAATTAATTGTGTTACTTTTTCACTTGCCATTTTATTATTGCCTCCAAATATTCTTTCTATAATTTAAATTTACCTATTGAACTAGGCTTGTTTTTGTTCTGCAATCGCATTTAAAGCGACAACCAATCCACGCATGTTTCCGTTTAATACGTTGACAAAACCTGAAATTGGTGCGTTTAAGCCGCCAAGAACTCTGGCAACCAATACTTCTCGTGATGGTAATTCTGCGAGAGCTTCAACGCCTTTAACGTCTAAACACTTACCCTCAACCATACCTGCTTTAATTTCTAATGCTTTATGCAGTTTTGCAAAATCATTTAATAATTTCGCTGGTGCTACTGGATCAGTATCACAGAAAGCAACAGCAGTCGGACCAACCAGAACGTCTAGAAGACCTTCAAAGCCAGTTTCTTTGGCTGCAAACCGCATCATTGAGTTTTTGTAAACTTTGTAGTCAATGCCTGCTGCTCGTGCTTTAGCACGCAGTTCAGTCACTTCTTCAACGTTCAAACCGCGATAATTAACGAGTATAGCTGTTTGTGCTTTGCGAAACTTTTCTGCAATTTCTTGTACAACAACTTGTTTTGTTTCAATCTTTGGCATGTATTATGTGCACCTCCTTTAAAAAATCGTATCAAAAAAGCTCACTCCACAGTGTGAAGAGAGCCTTATTATTAATATAAGCTTTTTCTCTTCAGCCTCGGTAGGATTTATGGAACACCTACTGTCTATGGATGAATGATATTCTTTGACAACGATGATATTGTATCATTTGTCATTTTCTATGTCAAGTCGTTTTAGGGCTTTGAAAAATTAATTAGCCCCTAGATTTTTCCTGTGTTGATTTTTACCCCAGGACTCATGGTGCTTGCTAAAGTGACACTTTTAAAATATAAACCTTTAGATGATGCTGGTTTTGCTTTTTTTACTGCATCCAGTATTACTCGCATATTTTCATGCAATGCTTCTTCTGAGAAAGAAGCTTTACCAATGATTACATGAATAATATTGGTTTTGTCTAAACGATACTCTACCTTACCAGCTTTTGTATCGGCAACAGCCTTTGCAACATCCATGGTTACTGTGCCGGATTTAGGGTTAGGCATTAATCCTTTAGGTCCTAATACTCGACCTAAACGACCAACTTTACCCATCATATCAGGGGTAGCAATCATAATATCAAAATCAAACCAGTTTTCTTTTTGAATTCTATCAATCATATCGTCTTCACCAAAGAAATCTGCACCGGCTTCCTCAGCTTCTTTCAATTTATCACCTTTTGCGATAACAAGAACTTTAACTGATTTACCTGTACCATGTGGAAGAACGACAGCTCCACGAACTTGTTGATCTGCATGACGTGAGTCAACACCCAATCTAATATGCATCTCAATCGTTTCATCAAACTTTGCTGTTGCAAGTTTCTTTACCTGAGCAATAACTGCTTCAGGATCGAATAATTCTTGCTTGTCAAAGCCTTTTACCAAGTCTTGATATTTTTTTCCTTTTTTCATCTCTGCCTCCTTGTGGTAATAGCGGTTTCCCTCCCACTTAAGGTGTTTCTACCTTCTAAAATTATTCTTCGATTGTGATGCCCATGCTACGGGCTGTTCCTGCGATCATTCTCATTGCTGATTCTACTGTTGCCGCATTTAAATCCGGCATTTTCAATGTTGCAATTTCTCTTATCTGTTCATTCGTGACTGTAGCTACCTTTGTTTTGTTAGGTACGCCAGATCCGGACTCAATTCCTGCGCTTTTCTTAAGAAGAACAGCTGCTGGTGGGGTTTTTGTAATAAATGAGTAAGATCTATCTTGATAAACAGTAATCACTACAGGAATAATCATTCCTGCTTCATTTGCAGTTTTTGCATTAAATTCTTTACAGAATCCCATAATGTTAACACCATGTTGACCTAGTGCAGGACCAACTGGTGGTGCTGGTGTTGCTTTACCGGCAGGTATTTGTAATTTGATTAGTCCCATTACTTTCTTTGCCATGTTAACACCTCCTTCATTTTAATATAGTATTTTTTACTCCGAACGGAGCTAGCATGAAGAATAGTTTTTCCTTAAGTGTTTATTTTTTCTATTTGTTCAAATCCCAGTTCAGCAAGCGTTTCCCTGCCAAACATGGAAACATTGACCTTAACCTTAGATTTTTCCGGATGTACTTCTACAATAATTCCAGTGAAACCTTCAAGCGGTCCTTCCGTAACCTTAACCTCTTCTCCAACCTTCATGCTAATTTCTACACGCTGTTGGCGAATGCCCATGCTTTTTAATTCAGCTTTAGACAACGGCACAGGTTTTGACGCTGGACCAACAAACCCGGTAACACCACGGGTATTTCGGACTACATACCATGAATCATCCGTCATGAACATTTTGATCATAACATATCCAGGAAATAATTTTTTTTCTTTTACGACACGTTTGCCGTTTTTGCTTTCGACGACTTCCTGTACGGGAACTTGAACCTCAAGGATCAAATCCTCCATATTTCTGTTTTCTACGGTAGCCTCAATGCTTGCTTTTACTTTGTTCTCATATCCAGAATAAGTATGCGCAACAAACCATTGGGCTTGGTCTTGCTGATCGAGTTGATCGTGCTGATTACTATCCATGGCTCTCCCTTACCTACTTGGTTACAAATAACGCGGCAAGTCCACCTAGTCCTGTATCAACAATCCAAACGAGAAGAGTGAAGATTGCAACAACACCAGCTACTATGCCCGTCCGCTGAAGCAATTCTTCCTTTGTTAACCAAGTAACTTTTTTTAGTTCACGGTAAACCCCTTTGAAAAAGTCTACCATTTGTATAAAGATATTTGGTTTCTTTCCTTTTTCGCTTGACTTCTTTTTCGTTTTTTTCTCATTTTTTTCCGTTGACTGAGGCGCTTTTTTGTCCTCTTTTACCAAGTTTATAGCCTTATCTTCAGTTTTTTGCGCCTGTTTCTGGGTGTTATCATTTTTCCCTTGTTTACTACTGGCATTTTTCGTGTTTTTATTTGTTGCCATGATATCCCTCTTTATCCATTATTTCGTTTCTTTATGTGGTGTATGCTTCTTGCAAAATTTGCAATATTTTTCCGCCTCTAAACGATCAGGGTTATTCTTCTTGTTTTTCATGGTATCATAATTTCTTTGCTTGCATTCTGTACATGCTAAAGTAACTTTTACTCTCATTCCAGCACCTCCTACATCCTTATATATCAACACC